>ERZ773136.310-NODE-310-length-57846-cov-40.123549_pt1 | contig 57846 bp, 101 predicted proteins | sample MGYA00580855_ERZ773136 | MGnify/ENA primary metagenome ERZ773136 (study PRJEB29015, sample SAMEA2737860) | human gut metagenome | biome: human gut; feature: human-associated habitat; material: faeces | place: China | collected 2012 ... | reverse complement strand
AACCCGCTACGCAGCACAACTATCCTCTTGCTTTGCATGGGATTTCTCTTTTGACACCTCACCGCTATTCCCGGCTCTCGATGTAAAAGGCTTTTTTGAATTTTCTCCTTTTGCAAAGAGCAGCGGTAAAGTAAGCCGGGTCTATCGCGGAGTGGAGCAGTCAGGTAGCTCGCTTGGTTACCAAGAGGTCGCTGGTTCAAATCCAGCTTCCGCGTCCGAATCGCAGTCCGAACCATTGCCTGTCCGGCAAACAGAAAGACTGTGATGGTTTTCCGGGGCGGAAAATAGCACGGCTGGAAGTGCGAATAGTTTCCCAGTAGCTTCCAACAGGTCTGTGCTCAACAGCCTGTTTCCAGAAATCCAACGAAAGGAGCGCTCATGCTAGTTAGAATCTGTTGCCCTTGTATCAGGCAGAACCCCATCTATAAGAACGTCCGCTGCAACCGCTATCTTGGCGAAGTAGACGGACGATACCATTTCAAGTGTGACAGATGCAAGGGCGTTATCGAAGGAGACACAAGGGAAGGATGGGCAAAAATTATCCATCCACCGGAAAAGTAAATAGCTTTTGAAGCGCAGTTTTGGCGCAGTGAGATAGACCTTAACAGGTTTGTCTTGCTGCGCTTTTTATTTTGCCGGAAAGGAGGAACACATGGCTGAGTATCAGATGGTCGTTGGCGGCTTTTTGAATAATCCGCTGACTGGACGTAGACCGATTGAAACGCCGGAGACGGAAATCAATCGGGAGAATGTGCTGAAAGTTGTCATGGGCAAGGCAGAGCCTATTCATCTGCTGAACAAGAATGAGATTCGCTTTTTGCACAACTACTACTTGGGTAGCCAGCCTGTTCTCCACCGCACGAAGGAATACCACGCTGAAATCACCAACCGCATTGTGGAGAACCACGCCAACGAGTGCGTGGGCTTCTACACAGGCTATATGAGCGGCACTCCGTGCTCTTATGTGCGGTCTGAAACTGCAACGGGTGACGGTGAGGAAATCGCTCGCCTGTCCAACGCTTTGCAGTATGAGGGCAAGGACGCGCTTGATCGGCGGCTCTGGCAGTGGATGTTGGAGTGTGGACAGGGATACCGCATCGTTCTTCCTGACAAGGGGTATGGCGGCAACTATCCGGACGAAACGCCACTGCTGGTGGATGTTCCAGACCCCGACATGGCGTATGTGATTTACAACTCTGGCATTGGACACAAGCCTATTGCCAACGTGCTGCACATCCCACGCAATTATCAGAATGACCTGAACGACTTGATTTGCGTGTACACGCCAAACCAGTACTTTGAAATCGACAACGGCAAGGTCACAAAATCAGATAATCATTCTCTGGGTATGCTGCCGATGGTCGAATACAAGCTCAACCCGGAGCGCATGGGTCTGTTTGAACCGGCTATCCCTGTTCTGGATGCCATCAACGACCTTGAAAGCAACCGCCTGGACGGCGTAGCGCAGTTCATTCAGTCCATCATGGTGTTCACCAACTGCCTTGTGGACAAGGATGCGCTTGACCAAGTAAAAGAGCTTGGCGCAATGTGCCTGAAATCCACTTCTGGTCTGCCCGCTTCTGTCTCGCAGATTGCAAACGAGCTTGACCAGCAGCAGAGCCAGACCTTGCTTGATTCCATGTTGAACGTGTACCGTAGCCTGACTGCCATGCCTAGTGCCACTGGTAGCGAGAACGCAACGTCCGACAACGTGGGCGCAGTTATCGTCCGCAACGGCTGGAATCACACCGAAGCAAGGGCGCAGCAGTACGAGAATATGTTCAAGTTTGCTGAACGCCAAAGCCTGTCTGTGATGCTGAAAATCCTGCGTGACACGGCTGGTTCTAAGCTGATGGCAAGTGACATCAATATCAAGCTGCCCCGTCGTCAGTACGATAACCAGCAGAGCAAGGTTCAGATTTTTGCGCAGATGCTCAGTCAGAGCATCGACCCGCAGTTGGCGTTCACTACGCCCGGTTTGTTCCCTGACCCACAGGCTGCTTACGAAATGAGCAAGCCCTTCCTGATTGCCGCCGGCAAGCTTGGCGAGGATGGGAAAGCTCCGAAGCCGCAGGAGCAGATGTTCCCGGCATTCGTGTCGGGAACACAGAACGGTATGACGGCTTTGTTAACGTCAAAAAACGGAACAAATTGAACTTTTTGGGTTTGAAAAGTTGAACTCATTAACAGAAATACCCTGTTTTCGTTAATGAGTACGAAATGAGTTCAATGTTTTTGCTAAATTCAATCGAAATCAATCCGCACAAGCGGGCTGATATATTCCGGCAGGGAAGCCGGGATACAAATTTCGCAGCGTTGCAGGGAAGCAACGGTAAAAAAACGCAGGAGGAAATTAACGATATGAAACTCAATGTGTTGCTTGGTGATGCCTACAAAGAGGGCATGACCGCCGATGAAATCATTTCTGCGCTGGAAAAGGTTGCAGACCCTAACGCAGAGGTTGAGAAGCTGCGTAACGCCGTGACGAAAGCCAACGGCGAAGCTGCTGAGTACAAGAAGCAGCTCAAAGCAAAGCGTACAGATGACGAGAACGCTGCACAGGAACAGGCTGACAAGCTGGCAGAAATGCAGAAACAGATTGAAGCCCTGACTGCCGACAAGGAAAACCTCGTCAAGGAAAAGACCCTTGCATCTTACCGTGAGAAGTTCGTTGCACAGGGTTATGACGCTGAACTAGCTGGCAAGGCTGCATCTGCACTGGCTGACGGCGACATGGACAAGGTATTTAAGTTCCAGTCGGAGTTTATGACCGCCCATGACACCGCATACAAGGCTTCTCTGCTGAAGGATATGCCCACGCCTCCGGGTGCGGATGGCAAGGGCAGTTCTGACAGTGAGGGCGTGGCGTTCGCTAAGAGCCTTGCAGCAAGAAAGAATGCCGAAAATAAGGCATCGAGTGACGCACTGAACGCTTTCCATTAAGGAGGAAAACATGAAGTATACCACTACTCCGGTATCGGCTCCTGAAAGCACTATTCTGGCTGCTGATACCTACGTTGCCATTCCCTTTACTGTGACCGAAACCGATGTTGTAAAGGCTGGCTATCCCATGGCAAAGACTGGCAAGAAGGCTTCTGCCACTACCGGGGTTTCCGATGCAGCAGTTACCGACGCCATTGGCATTCTGCTGCACACCGTTGACCCGTCCGTCAACCCAAACGGCGCGCTGCTGATTCAGGGCGTTGTTGACCAGAAAAAGGCAAAGGCAAGTTCTGGCTTTTCCTTTACTGCTGATGACGTTGCCGCTCTGCATAAGGCTGTTCCCGCAGTCTTTTTCCGTGACAACATCGGCACTAATGCTTAACGGAGGTAAAAAACATGGATTTTCAGAAATATTTCACTTCCGATGCACTTGCTGAGTATTGGACGAACGATGTTACCAACGCGCAAGCATTCGGCTCTGATGCCCTGTTTCCTCCGCGCAAGAAAGCTGGTTTGGAGCTGAAGTGGATTCGCGGTCACAAGGGCGTTGGCATCTCCCTGATGCCGAGTGCATTTGACACGAAGGCAACCTTCCGCGAGCGCAAGGGCTTTAAGATGTCTGAAACCGAGATGCCGTTCTTCCGTGAGGGCTTCCACATCGACGAGAAAGACCGCCAGATGTTGATGGAGATTCAGAACAGCAACAGCACTTTTGCGGAGGAAATCATCGGCCGAATTTTCGATGATGCCGCAGAGCTGATTACTGGTGCTCGAATCGTTCCTGAACGTATGGCGTGGCAGCTGCTTTGCCCGGAGAACGGCAAACCCGGTATCACCATCAAGGCAAACGGCATGAACTACATCTATGATTACGACCCGGATGGTACTTGGCAGGCAAAGAATTACAAGGCTCTTACCGGCAAGGCAAAGTGGGACGTTACCACTTCTACTCCCCTTACCGATTTTACCGCTGCGAAGGATGCAATCGCTGCAAATGTTGGCGAAACCATCACTCGCGCCTATATGAACACCAACACTCTGAATAAGATGATTGCTTCTGACGAAGTGAAGAACCGTTTTATGACGGTTACGGCAAAGTCTATTGCCGTTCTTACCCAGAGTGAAGCACGAGCTCTGGTTGAGCAGACTACCGACATCAAGATTCATCTGTTTGACAAGATGTACCAGCCTGAAGGCGGTGGTGATTCCGTCAAATATATCCCGGATGGCTATGTTGTTCTGGTTCCTGACGGTAAGGTCGGCGAGATGTGGTATGGCACTACTCCTGAAGAGGCAGACCTCCGTGCGGGCATGACGAACGCTTCTGTTTCTATCGTAAACAACGGCGTTGCGGTCACCACCATCAAGGAACCTCACCCTGTCAACACAAACATTATCGCATCCGAAATTGTCCTGCCGTCCTTCCAGAAGATGGACGCTGTGTACTGCATCAAGGCTTACTAAGGTGAAAGGAGGAAAGCAGCATGGGAGACCAGTATTCCGAAGTGGCAGTCAAGCTGGGGCAGTACATTGCTCCTGCACTTGACCGTGAAGTCACGGACGAGGACTACCCACTTTTCGACCTGCTGCTTGATTTCGCCAAAGACAAGATATTTGCACAGGGCTACCCTTTCGGCAACAGACCGGACGAGCTGCCTTTGCAGTATCAATCGTTGCAGATACGCATTGCAGCGGAACTGTACAACCATATCGGCGCAAACGGACAAACGAGCTACACCAACAATGGCATTACTCGTGTGTGGGAAAGCTCCGATGTGGCGCAGTCCCTGCTAAATGAAGTTGTTCCGAGAGTAGGTGTTATCGGCTGATGTTCAATGGTAGCCCTCTGGATAAGCGCCCGCTTTGGTATTCAAACCCCATCGGCGAGAAAAAACCTGTTGTGGACGAGTGGGGAAACGAGACTGGCGAATCCGCATACGAATCGTGGAGCGACCCTGCAAAGCTGATGCTGAACGTCAGCCCGCCTACTGGTTCTGCGGAAGCAAGCCCTTTTGGGGCGTTCACGGATTACAGCTATGTGGTCAGCTCTTCTAGCAGAAAGCATAACACTCCACTTTATGAGGGAACGCGCGTCTGGTTTCAGACGGACGTATCAAAGCCCTTCAACTACATTGTGGTCAAGGTCGCAGAGCATATCACGGATACGCTGTATGCGCTGAAAGAGGTGGCTGCAAGTGAAAATTAAAGTGAGGTTGAGCGATGCCGGACTTCGTGAAGCGGAACGTCAGATACAGGAGTACAAGACCACCCTGAACAAAAAGGCGCAGGAGTTTGCAAAGGCGCTAGCGCAAAAAGGCATTGACGTTGCGACTGTGCGGTTTGCTAACGCACAGTATGCTGGCGACAATGACGTAACAGTTGAGCACGACCCGGTACAAACGCCAAATGGCTTTGCAATCGTATCGCACGGAAAGGCAGTTGCGTTCATCGAGTTTGGCACTGGCGCACATCATAACGGGTATGGCGGTGAACTACCGCCTGGTGTTGGTGCGCATGGCTCCTACGGCAAAGGGCAAGGTGCAAATCGCAGATGGTACTACTACGGCGATCCTGGCAATGCTGGTACGCCTGTCAAACAGGTGGATGGTAAAGGCCAGTTGAATTACACCGATGGTAACGAACCAGCTATGGCTATGTGGGGAGCTGTTGAGGAAATGGCTTCTCAGGTCGAAGCAACGTGGAGGGAGGTCTGGAATAGTTGATTGATTATTTCAATTCCATTTTTACAGCTGTTGCGACCGAACTTCGGAAGCAAGTTCCCGGCATCTTTGTCACTGGGGAAATCAACGACAGCAACGTCAAGAAGTTCCCGTGTGTGCAGATAGAGGAAAACAGCAACCTCCCGGTTCATCGGGATTCTGCCAGCCACAGCAAGTACGCTGCCGTTTCCCTGCGTGTGCGTGTCTATTCCAACAAAACCAGCGGACGCATTGCAGAAGCACGCTCCATTGTGGGCATCGTGGATTCTGTATTGGAACCGCTCAATTTCCATCGAAAATCGTTTGCCCCGTTGAATGGGCTGTACAACAATTCCGTCTATCGGATTGATTGCAGCTACGGGGCAACAATCGGAGAGGACGGAATGATTTACCGAAACTAAGGAGGTAAACATTCTATGAGTACTGCTATCTCCGGTCTGAATACCACCCTGTACTGTGGCGACAGCGCAACCGCTCTGACGAAGCTGTGCGACATCAAGGATGTGCCCGACCTGATCTCTGAGCCGAACCTTCTGGATGCCACCACTCTGTCTGACCCTATGCAGGTCAACATCTTTGGCATTATCCAGAGTGACACCAAGTCCTTTACTGCCAACTACAACAAGACTGACTACAAGAAGGTCAAGGAAGCTGGCTACGATGAGACTTCCGAGAGCAACACCGTGAAGTATTACGCCCTGAAGATGCAGGACGGCTCCGGCTTTACTTGGCAGGGTATGCATCAGGTTGGTCTGTCCGGCTTTGGCGTGGACGAGGTCGTGGAAATGACTATCAACTGCATCTTCACCAAGAAGCCTGAGTTCAGCGAGACCCTGACTGTCAATGGCGGCTAAACCGCAAAAATCGAATCAATCAAACCGGGCAGAACTGAACATCGGATTTGGTTCTGCCCCTATTTATAAAGGAGAGCATTTATTATGGCTGCAAAGGTTATCAATTTTCATTCCCCCGATGGCAAGAACACTTACGAGCTGACTTTCACCCGTGACAGCGTGGAAGCTACCGAACGTGCAGGCTTTCAGATTGGCCAGTACACCCAGATGACCAACCTGCTGTCCAACTCCCGTGCCCTGTTCTATGGTGCTTTTATCGCACGAAACAAGGGCATCAAGCGCAAGGTCGTTGACGAGATGTTCCAGCACATCGAGGAGAAGGAAGATCTGATGGGCATTCTGCTTGAGATGTTCATGGACGCTTCCAAGTCCCTGCTGGCGACCGACACTGAGGACAAAACCGCAAAAAACGCAACGTGGGAGATTGTGTAACCGCACAATCTCAAGAAACAGACGGAGAGGGAGAACCATTCTCCTTCTCCAAGCTGTTCCACGACGTAGAAGCCTATTACATCTCCATCGGTATGACCTACGAGCAGTTCTGGCACGGCGATGTCTGGCTGGCTAAGGTATACCGTGACGCAGAGGAGCTGCGAGAACGCAGAGCCAATGCAGAAGCGTGGAGAAATGGTTTTTACATGGCATCTGCGCTTTCCTCTACGGTTGGCAATATGTTCCGAAAGAAAGGGACTAGACCTATCAAGTACATGGATAGACCGATTCCCCTTACTCAAAAGGAGAAGGAAGAGTATGAATACCAACGTGCTGCGGAAGCACAGGAGCGAATCAAACGTATGATGTTCTCCATGATGGAGCAAAAGGATGGTGGTAGTGATGGCTGATGTTGATATTACGAGCTTATCCGTAGAGATTTCTGCGGAATCGCAGGGCGCAGAGCTTAATATCGACAAGCTCGCTACCGCCATTTCTAATTTGCGAACAAAGGGCAACGTGGCAAAGGTTTGCAGTAGTCTTGATAAGTTATCTGCTTCTATTTCCGCTCTTAAATCCGCATCTACTGGGCTGGACGGTCTTAGCAAAATCACGTCTTTTATGAACGGTCTTGCTAATGTAGACCTTACTCAAAGCGCAAAAGGAATCCGCTCTGTTGCTAATGCTTTGAACAAAATTTCGTCCGTCAATCTTGGAAACACGGATTTTTCCGGGCTTGGCAGTAAGATGAACAGCTTGAAGAACGGCCTTTCCCCTATTTCTTCTATTAGCGATTCTTCCATTAAGAGTTTGCGTAGCGTAAGCAGTGCAATCAATTCCATTGCTAAAATCCCAAGCATTACAAAGAAGCTGGACTCTAAAACGCTTGATGATTTTGCGGAAGTTTGTAAGAAAGTAGCATCCGCTATTTCTCCACTCGCTTCCAAGCTGGACAAGGTAGGACGCTCTTTTTCTTCGCTTCCATCTAAAATTAAAAGTGCTGTCAATTCTACAACCCACTTTTCTTCGGCAAACCAGAAAGCAAGTACCAGTCTTTCAAGCTTGGCAAGCCAGTTGGAAAACATCAAGAAACGTGCAGCACAGCTAGTTTCCCTGAAAGCTATTGCCACTTATCTTGCTAATGCCGTTACTAAGTTCAATGACTTTTATGAAGCAACAGACTTGTTCAATAACGCAATGGGCGAGTTAAGCAGTCAAGCAACAGAGCTTATCAATAAGATGGAGTCTCTGCTTGGCATCGACCCGACAGAAGCAATGACAAATATTGCTACGATCCAAAGCCTTGCAACTTCGTTCGGTCTAGCAAGCGATAAAGCGTATATCTTATCCAAGAACCTGACCCAACTTGCCTATGACGAATCGTCCTATTGGAATAAAGATACTGCTACCACCTTTACCGCAATTGCTTCTGCTATCTCTGGAGAACTTGAGCCTATTCGCCGTTTGGGCGTTGATCTGTCTCAGGCACGGTTACAGCAGGAACTTCTTTCTTTGGGATTTAACAAACAGGTTTCTAGTTTGTCTCAGGCAGATAAGGCAGTTCTGCGTTACATTGCCATTATGAAGCAGACTGCCAATGTGCAGGGCAACCTTGCACAGACCATTAGTAGCCCCGCCAATATGGTACGCATTTTGAAGTCTGAAATTTCGCAGCTTGCGAAGGCTGTTGGCCAGCTTCTTTATCCCGCATTTAAGGCGATTCTCCCTGTTTTGATTGCGGCAGTTGACCTTATCAAAGAATTTGTGGTCTCTCTTGCATCTGTGTTCGGACAGAAAATTGAATTTACTGATTTTAGCAAGACACAGAAAGATATTGGTGGCGTGGCCAACGCTATGGATGACACCGCCGATGCTACAAAATCGGCAGCAAAAGCAGCCAAAGACTATACGATGGGTTTTGATGAATTAAACATTATCGACCCTTCACAAAACTCTGGTTCTTCCGGTTCTGGTGGCGGCGCTACTGGTAATCTGCTCGGTGATGTTGACCTTTCCCAGTATGATATGTTCAAAGATTATGCTGGAAGCGCTGTTGATAAGATTAAGGCGAAATTAAAATCTCTCGATTCTTTTCAAATCGGAACCCAAATTGGCGAACAGCTAAATAAATTTATGGGCATGATTTATGATGCCATCCATTCTGTTGATTGGGCCTCGCTTGGAGCGGTTTTTGCAGATGGCATTAACGGGCTCGTGGATTCTGTAGACTGGGATTTATTTGGCCGATTACTTGCAGACCGATTCATTATCGAGTTTGAGCTTCTTGGCGGCTTTCTGTCTCGGCTTGACTGGACATCTGTATTAAATGCCTTTATTGATGGTTTTTCTGGATTCTTTCACGAACTTTCAGATTGGATAGCAACAGTAGATTGGACTGGTGTTGGGAAACAATTAACTGATAAGCTTTCCGATGCTCTTCAAAATGTTGAAATTGAAAAGCTTGCAAGAGTTTTTTTCAATTTCATTACTGACAGCATTAACGCTGTTTCTGATTTCTTGGCCGGTACAGACTCTTACCAGCTCGGTCAAGACCTCGTTGACTTTGCTATTAGAGCTGTTACTTCTGTAGATTGGGCCGGGTTGGCTCAAGCCATCGGTTGTTTCTTTGGCGAAGCGTTCATTGAAGCGCTCGACTTCATGGGCGGTCTGGTTTCTCGAATTGCCGATTATTTTGAAAAGAAAGTGGCAGAGGGGCCTTTCGATAATGTTGGCCTGAATATCGTCTATGGTATTTATTACGGCATTCAAGACGCAATCACGAATGTTGCTTCTTGGATTGTTGAAAATGTGTTCAATCCATTTATCAATGGTTTTAAGTCTGCCTTTGGAATTAATTCCCCGTCTACTGTAATGGCCGAACAGGGCGGATACATTATCGCCGGATTGAAGAAAGGTATTACTGATGCTATCTCTAGCGTAACTGAAACTGCGAAGAAAATTCTTTCTGCGATCAAGAGCGCATTTGACAATTTTAGCCTTTTTGATATTGGCAAGAACCTGATTCAGGGTCTTATTGATGGCGTGAACAATATGATTGAAACAGCTAAAAATGCTGTCGCAAATGTTGGAACCGCAGTTATCGACAAGGTTAAGAACGTTCTTGGCATCCACTCCCCTTCTACGGTCTTTGCGGAGATTGGCGGTTACATCGACCAGGGCCTTGCAAACGGTATTGCTGCGGCTGTCCCCTACGTCGCCGCTGCTATGCAGCGTGCTGTAAACACTGTGCAGGAAAAAGGGCAGGCACTGATTGATGCTGGTTCTACTCAGGCAACTAACTACGTTACCGGGTTCTTGAACGGTCTCGATACCCAGTGGCAGCAAATTGACCAGAGCTTGCAGAACGATTTCTTAGGAAGTATGCAAACGCTCGGCACTGCCATCGAGAAGGGCGATTTGCAGTCTCTTGGTAAGTGGGCGGCTTCCTATTTCTATCATGCAATGGATGATGAACAGCGTGTGCAAATTAAATCTATTGCAGAAAACAGCCTTACTTGGCTGACAAGCAACCTGAGCGGCGTTTGGAACAACATTGCCGGTATGGCATCCAGCTTTATCGGTCAACTGGTTCCTTCTACCGTTGCGGCTACGACGGCGCAGACCGGATTAAATGTTGCAATGAATGCAAACCCTATCCTGTTCGTTATCTCTCTGATTGGGATGTTGGCTGGTGCTTTGTTCAATCTAGCCGGAACGAATAGCGATGTTGCAGGCGGCATTTCTTCCGTATGGGGCGGCTTGAAGAATTTCATGTCCTATATTTTTGAAGGAATCGTTCGTTTGCTGGGCCTGTTTATTCAGGGGTTCGTTAACGGCATCAACGTTATGATTGGCGCATACAACCTTGTTGCTCAGCTCTGGGGCGGACAAATCGAATACGTGAAAAACCCGCTGTTTGAATACGCAGATAAGATTGCGGCAAGTCGGGAAAGCGGCCCGGCAGTTGATTCTATCGCTTCTGGAAACGTGGATTATTCTAACGTTCCGGGAACGAGCCAGTATTCGGAAGCAAATAGTTCTGGCTCTTACACTTCTAGCTACAGCCGCTCCGCAGAGCTTACTCCGTCTGAACTTCGAGATTCTGTAAAAGAAGGCTTTATCGCCGCTATGCAGGAATCTGGATTCGGCGATGCAGACAACGGAAACTTCACCGTTCGGGTTTATCTCGACGGAAAGGAAATCACTTCTGCGGTCGAAAAACGTCAGAGCGATCGCGGAATGTCCCTGATGGGAACGGAAGCATACAGCTACTAAGGAGGCGACAGTTCTATGGCAAATATTCCAGCACTGGTCACAGTGAACGGTACGGCATTGCCTGAACCGTCCTCTTATGAAGCTACCACAAGTACTATTGTGGATTCTGGACGAAATACTCAAGGAAAAGTGGTCGGGGCCGTCGTGCGACACGATGTTGCAAAGATTTCGATGTCGTGGAACTACCTGACCGCAGCCCAGTGGGCAACCGTCCTTAGTTTGTTCACAATAAACTTTTATTGCTCGGTTCGATTCTTAAACCAAGCAACAAACACTTATGAAACCCGGCAGATGTATGTATCTGACCGTACGTCTGGAATGTGGCGGCGAAACCCAAACAGCGGAAATGTAATGGGCTGGACTGGATGCAAATTGTCGCTTGTGGAGGTTTGATAAATGGAACACCCTTCGCAAAAATGGCTTGATAAGTTCAAGGAGACCCTTGTTCCTGAAACCTTTGTCAAGATTTCATACGACAGCTCGGAACCCGGAGTCCAAAAGGACGTTTCTGCTAGCTCGGATAGCCAGTCCTCGTTCAGTAATGTTGCTGAAATCGTAGAGGACAACAGCGAACACGAGCTGAAAAAGTATGCAACCGGAGAGACGAACTTGCATCTTCTTGATGGAACGTTTTCTCTCTTTCCGGGCTCTGGTTCCCAAGTGGATGTCGGTTACGCAAGTAAAAACATTGTAACGGACTCTTACCACCCCAAAATCGTTTTCACATTTGGAAAGCATCACACCAGACGGATTCCAGGCGTTACGATTTTGTGGTCTAGCACGTTAAACGAATACGCCAAAAGTTTCAAGCTCACGGCGTATTCCGATGGAACCCAAGTAAGCACCATAACCGTTTCTGATAACGTAGATGTTCGTTCTGAGGTGGACTGGGAGATATCTGGGTACAACTCGATTTCTCTTGAGGTGCTTTCTTGGTGCCTTCCGAACCGAAGAGCAAGAATTGAACAATTCATTGTTGGGTTCCGGCTTGTTTACCGAAAAGGAAACCTGATTTCCTTCACGCACGAATCAAGCAGAGACCCGCTTTCCGGCCAGCTTTCCAAAGACAGCATCTCTTTTTCGCTCGATAACAGTCAACAGGTCTGGGATCCATTGAACCCGCAAGGAATGTACCGCTATATTTATGAACGCCAGCTTGTCACAGTAAGCTACGGCATGGATATTGACGGAAAGACGGAATGGATCAACGGCGGGCAGTTCTTTATGTCCGAATGGAACGTTCCTTCAAACGGCCTTGAAGCTTCTTTTGTGGCGCGTGACGCACTTGGGTTCTTGATGAACTCCACTTATACGGGCAGAAAAAGCGGGAATCTGTATGATATGTGCATAGATGCACTCTCACAGCTTCCGGACAACACCGTTTCTTATTCGATTCCCAACGAGCTAAAAAACTATCCCGTTGATATCAGCAATGAAAGCAACTCCTCCTACAAGAACTCTGATATTCTTCAGATGGCTGCAAACGCTGCTGGGATGGCCCTTTACCAGACGCGAGGAGGAGAAATCCGAATTGAACGCCCCGTGTTCTTTGCGGATTCTTCTTCGGAAGTTTACGAGATAGACCCCATGAACAATTACCAGTGGCCGGAAATCACGTTCTCTTCCCGCCTGAAAAACGTATCTTGCAGCGTAAACAACACGACCCACCTTTACCCTTCCAGTTCCAGCATTGACGGAGTTACGCAATCCGTCAGCAACGCTTTGCTGAACGATTCCATTTTGGAAATTGGCAAAAACGCCATGACAGAAGCCTATTCCATCTTGTCCACTAGAAAAAAGGCGAGTTTGGAATACCGCGCCAGCCCTCACGTTGATGCCCTTGACCATGTGAAGCTGAACCATAATTTCGGTTACGCTTCGGAACTGTTTGTCACTAACGCAAAGTACACGTACAACGGCTGTTTCAGAGGTACGCTGGAAGGATATATTTTGGCAGACGTTGCCACCATTTTTCTTGACCAAAGTTCTTTTTCTCTTCAATATGCCGAGTCTCGTATTTTAACCGCGCGTCTAACTCCTGCATCTATGGATTCCCCCATAATCGGTTGGAGCGCGTCCCCTGCTAACATTGTGCACTTGGATGTTTTGACCAACATTGACGGCGTTTCTACTTGCCGCGTTTCGTATTCTCATAAAGGAACTGCCACTGTTACGGCAAGCGCGGGCGCTTCTTCCGCTTCTTGTCAAGTGACAGCTGAATCCCCCTATATCACGCTCAGCCACGCTTCTGCCGATATCTCTTGGGGAAGTTATACTGACGTTACGGCAACATTCCATCCTTCTGTTCCTAGCGCACCTAAAATCATCTGGGCCGCCAGCAATGAAACGGTTCGCTTGCAAGTCCTTAGCAATCAAAACGGGATTTCTGTTTGCCGTATCTGGTGGAACTCTAAAGGAAGTGCTTCTATCACTGTAAGTGCTTTTGGAGAATCTGCAAGCATGAATGTTTCCACACAGTCCTCTAAGCTTTCTAGCATTCCTGATGGAACGATTGTTAAAATCGTGGAGAACGGCGTTGCGGTCGATTTCATCCTTGCGCAGCATAATTATCTTTCTGACCATAACGGTGCTGGCCGAACATTGTTCGTCCGCAGATATGGCTATCGCAAGATGCGCTTTAATAATGTTGGTAGCAATCCAAATCAAAAGTATTGGCTGTATGACCCCGCTTCCGGGGAGAATCGTTGGTTTTATTATTGGGGAAAGTACAATGGATTCTGGGATAACTACCACTACGGAGAAGGTACAAATATCCCGCAGGAAGGGTTTGTTGTTCCTAGATACGATGATGGAGCATCTGAAATTCGAAATTGGCTTAACAATGATTACAAAAATCTGTTTAGCGCTGCCATGAAGAATTTGATAGGCGAAACTGTTCTCCAAAAAAAAGCAGGCAGCATATTTTTTCCGACTGCTCGTGTTGCTGAAAGCGTTTTTCTCCTGACTTCTAAAGAACTTGGTATTGGTGGCGATGCATATAACGCAGACCCGAACAACGGCGGAAAACTTCCTGTGGCTCAGCAAATCTTGGATAGTGAAACAGAACTTTGCTGGACAAGAAGTCCGTTGACAGACGCTTCTTCTGATGGCTTGAGCGGAGAAGATGCGAAACGTGCAGAGCACGGAGTTGTTTGTTGCTCTTACAGCGGGGCAAGCAGAAGCATATGGGCAAATAATGAATCCGTTTTTGCTAGGCCTGCGTTTACTCTCCCTGACAATCTTGAGATTGACACAAATGGAAATCTGATGATCTGAGGTGAATAATAGTGGCAACATGGATTACTGATAGAACCTATAAAGATGTATCCCGAGTTTCTGAAATTTCAGAAAAGGGACGTTCAGGCACATGGTCATCAGACGAGCAAGCAGAATGGGCCGCTGGCATGAAGGGCGCTCTGAGCTACATGGATTACAACCGCATCGAAAGCGGAATCCAAGAGATTGCGGCCATCCTGAATGCATCTGTTTCAGTCAAAACCGACTGGGATGTAAATGGATACCTGACTGTCACAGATGCTTCCCGGTGGCTTTCCAATATCAAAGCTATTCGTTCTTTGTGCAGTGGCAAAAACGATACTCCCGAAACTCCCGCTTCCCTCAATTATCTGCATTATACGATTATCAACCAGGTCGAGGAAATTCTGCTTGATATCGAAACGATAGCCAACAACCATCTAATCTACTGCTCAGAGCCGGTCTGTGGAGGTGAACCTTACTATGCACTTTGTTGACCGAGAAGCGAAGTACCCGAACCGATGGACAATGACTAAAACGGACGGCTCGTCCGAAGTCGTCACCCTTGTCCGCAACGACGAGCCAATCGTTGAAGGCACTCCTATGAATGCCGAAACGTTGAACACTCTTTCAGATGTTGCAGGCGCAGACATTGCAAAAATTGCTGCCGAAAAAGCAGAACTGAACGCAAAACGGTCTGAAATAAACGCCGAAACATCCGCGCAAGAATCGCAGAAGCAAGCCGAAAAGTCTGCTGAAAGCGCCCGTCTTGCAGAACAGAGCGCAAATAAAGGCGGCTGGATGGATTTCGAGCAGAAGAATGGCATTCTTTATATGGTTAAAAGCGATAGCTTGACCGAAATAAATATGCAAGACAATGGCTCAGGAATTTTGGAGGTGACGTTTGAATGAGCAAAACAATCGAAATTGGCCCTTATAGCGCCTATGCCATTGCTGTAAAGTATGGCTATGTGGGCACAGAAGAGGACTGGATTAAATCAGTCGAAGCTGCTCGAAAGAGCGCAGAGACAAGTGCTGCCAATGCAAAACGAGAAGCAGACGGAGCTTCTACTTCTGCCGCTACTGCCACTGAACAGGCCGGAATTGCAACCACAAAAGCTGGTGAATCTGCCGCATCCGCTGATGCTTCTGCATCCAGTGCATCTGCCGCTGCAACCAGTGAAGCCAATGCAAAAAAATATTCGGAAGAGGCCGGGGCCAAAGCAAATACCGATAAGACCCTGAGCATTGAAAACGCCCCTGCCGACGCAAAGGCTACCGGCGATGCGCTGGCGGGCAAAGCAGACTCCGTCGTTCCACATGATCTATTTATTCCAATTACGGGGTGGCAGACAGACACAGAAGTTGCAGAGTACCCGCATTACATTGATATTACAGCAGACGTTACGTCCACGACTGTGGTATCTGTCAGTATCGACCCTGCAAGCGCAGACGTAGCCGGTAAAGCTATGCTTGTAAACCCAGAAACTCGAACCGGAGCTATCCGTATCCGTGCACACAACATTCCGACTGCGGAAATTTCTGCCCGGTGGTATCCCATCAAGTATGGCGGCCAATTCTATGGTGACGGCTCCATCTATTCCAACTTCCTGCTTGCGGCACATCCTGTAGGCAGTATCTATCAGACCATCAGCCCTGAAAACCCGGCTGTAACTTTTGGCGGCGGCACATGGGAACGCATTGAGGGCCGCTTTATCATGGGCGCAAGCGATACCTACCCGGCAGGGAGTACGGGTGGAAGCGCAACTATTTCCATCAAGCAAACGAACCTTCCTAATGTAAGAATACCCATACAGACGATTCGTCCCGGAGGTTCTACAGGAAGTGCGTATGACACGATAACGCCTTCTGGAGGCAGTAATGGAAGCGTTGACAATTTTTCACGCACCGGTAGAACAGACCCACTAGGTAACGGAACACCGCTTAACATTTTACCTCCCTACTACTCCGTGTACACCTGGCGCAGAGTGGCATAACTGAAAGGAGAAACAATGGCACTAGGAGAACTCAAAAACGGCATTGGCCCTGATGCCTATGCTATCTATCAGCAAGTCCTTGCGGCGGTAGTCGAGCGAGACCACCCCGTGGGCAGCCTGTACATCAGCGAAAACGCTACCAGCCCGGCAGAGCTTTACGGCGGGACGTGGGAGCAGATCAAAGACCGTTTTATCCTGGCTGCGGGTGATACCTATGCGGCAGGGAGTACGGGCGGCGAAGCGGAGCACGCTCTGACTGAAAGTGAACTGCCAAATGTAACTGGTCGTTTTGACTTTCAATCAGACGGAAATAGTCAGGGTATTGTAACTGGAGCATATGGTGTATTTAGTTTTGGCCAAATGTCTATTGGGGGTTTCCGACCGAACAATAAAATAGATGAATCGGGTTGTGCTCGGCAAATAATAATGTCTTTTGGCTCTAACTCACCTCACAACAACCTACCCCCATACATCGCCGTGTATATCTGGCGCAGAGTAGCATAACCGAAAGGAGCACACATGAAAATTATTGACAGTAACGGCGTAGAAATCGCAAGCCCCGACCTGACGAAAGGCTACCTCAAGCAGGAGACCCGGACTGTCCACCACGATGCTGTGGCGGGCGTGGAAGAGGTCAGCCACTACGAGTACAAGACATACCCAAACGGGGGTCGTGACCGCTGGAAGGTGGTGGACGTGCCCGGCGTGGCCGCAAAGGAAGCCTATGACGAAGAGGTGGAAGTGCAGCGGTATGTGCTGTACACCGCCGAAGAGCTTGCTGCACAGGAAAAGGCCCGCAAGGAAGCAGAGGAAAAGGCACAGCTGCCCACCGCAGAAGAGCGCCTTGCCGCTCTGGAAGCGGCTATGCTTGACCTGCTGGCCGCACAGTAAGGAGGATACTATGGTTCTGTTCTATGTGACCCAAATTAAGCTGCACCGCTTTGACGGCGCTTTTACCATCGACAACGTACCTGACCGGTACAAGGATGCCGTGATGAAAAAGCTGACGGAGGAGGGATTTTATGAGGTGGAAAGTAATGCTTGATTTCCTGCGGGAGATCTTTTCTGCCCTCTCCCGCGCTGCCGGTGACAGCGCCGACAAGGAAGAGCCTGCCCCTGCACCGGACGTGCCCACTGTGGACACCGTGACCGGGTGGGCAGGGGAGCTGCCTTACCGGTACATCGACGTGAGCCGCTATCAGGGTGCGATTGACTGGGCACAGGTGGCGGCGGCTGGCTACAAGGGGGCCATGCTCAAGACCGTCTCCACCAACAAAAAGCTCTCTAAGCGGGCAGACGGCTTGTACATCGACCCGACCTTTGAGACCAACTACCGCAACGCCCGGGCTGCCGGGCTGGACGTGGGCGTGTACTACTACACCTACGCCACCAGCGAAGCGATGGCCGATGCAGAGCTTGCCCTTTTGCGGCAGGCGGTCTACGGCAAGGAGCTGACCATGCCCCTTGCGGTGGACGTGGAGGAAAACAAGCTCAAGCCCATGAGCACCCTCGACCTCACCAACCTCACCGCCTATGCGCTAGAACAGGTGGAAAAGATGGGCTTTTACGCCCAGCTGTACACCTACACCCACTACTCCAACATGGAGCTGGATATGGGCCGCTTGGCAAGCCGTTGGGATGTCTGGCTGTCCGATACAACCGGACACACTCCCGCCGTTGGATACCACTACAACGCCCACCAGCACACCAGCAAGGGCCGCGTGCCGGGCATCTCCGGCAACGTTGACCTTAACGTGACCACCCTCAACTACCCCCGTATCATCCGCAAGAAGGGCCTGACCCGTCTTCGGGAGGGCGCATGAGCGAAGCAATCATCGTAGCCATTATCACCGGCGGTCTGAGCCTGATCGGCGTGGTCGTCTCTAACAACCACACCGCCCAGAGCATGGATGCCAAACTGGACAAGCAGCAGGCTGTGACCGAAACCAAGCTGGAAGAGCTGACCCGGGAAGTCCGGACACACAACAATTTCGCCCAGCGCATCCCGGTGCTTGAAGAGCAGATGAAGGTGGCAAACCACCGCATTGCAGACCTTGAAAAAGAGAGAGGAGAGTAATACATGGCAACAATCAATAACCTTTTGACCGCACTTCCCGCCCCTGTGGCCCTCGTGCTCATGCTGGGCGGGTTCATCTTCTACGCACTGGGCTGTATCCGGCTGGGCTATGGTGCTGCCGTCAAGGGCACCGTGCTCCAGCTTATCGAGCAGGCAGAAAAGGATATCCAGGGCACCAAAAAAGGCGCAGAGCGCAAGGCGTGGGTGGCGCAGATGCTCCGCATGGCCCTCAGCGCCAGCAAGTGGGGCAAATTCATCTCGTGGGCCATCACCGATGAGACTATCGGCACCGTGATTCAGTTTTTCTTTGACCGGGCAAAGGCAGCCCTGAGTAAGGAGTAATACTATGAAAGCAGTAAATATCGAAGAATTGCTCGATTTGATTGAAGCCATGAAACGCGTATCTGCGGATGAAATCATCGCTGCATCAAAAGAGAGCAACGAGTTGGAGCGCATCGCACACATCGCAACGGAGGCGACTTATAATGCCGTCATCGAAAAGCTGGAAAACCTCCGCGTGTACGCAGTAACTGTTTTGGATAGTAAGGAGTAATACCATGAGCAGCACTACATACGACCATTTTGCCAACTCCGGCAAAATGTACGCCACACAAGAGCGTTTTCGGCGCATCACGAAAATGGTCTGTGGACGTTTTCGTGACCTCACGAAAACATACCATTTTGCCGTCATTGGCAATATGGTGCGCAACGCCGGACAGCTGCCGCAGCCCTTTTGGCTCGGTTCTGCCTGTGGCGGCGGCTCGTGTGGTGCTGCCCGCTGCGCTGCAAGGGCTTGACCGACAGCAAATGACCGCCGCCATCAAAAGCGCACCGCTTGGGAGGGTAGACCGTAAGATAGCCTTACTGCGGTACGTTGAGCGGCTCCCGTTGCCGGACATTGCAGCACAGACACATTACAGCCGGACGGCGGTAGGCTACCGGCTGAAAGGCATTGATAAAATGCTGGATGTGTGATATAATATTTTTACGATCTGAGTGTATGTAGGACGCATGTTTAAGGCTGATTCTACAAACGCAACAAAGCGGCAGGCTATTCCAGAGCTTGCCGCTTTTCTTTTTGCATGAATTGTGGTATAATTATCTTAACAAATCCACCCGGCCTCTCGAAGAAGCACATTAGGGTGGATATCTGCCAGCTAGCCCAGTGCTTTATCTGGGAATGAAAAAAGCGGTTGCCAGATAGGTGCCGATTAGTCTCCCGCCCGCCTACTTGCAGTGCGTACCATGCGGGAGACGCAATTTTGCCGCTTCGGTGGCAGGGCGATTACTCGCTCACTTATAATCCATCAGCTTTAGGCTGGTGGATTTTGTTTTATTCGCACTAGTTTTGTCGAAGGCATTGCCATATATTGGATGATGTGATATCTTAGCATTGCACTCCAGAGTGTGCATCCTTACAGTTAAGCGCTCATACGGATTTTTTCCGTGTGGGCGCTTTTCTTTTTGCTTAAAATAATCAAACTTTAAGCAAGATTTAATCAAGGTTTAAGCAAGCTATTTTTTGTCCTTCGTTGTACCTTCGTTGTCCTTCGTTTTCTACCGATGCGGTACACTGGGTGCAATAGGAGGGATGAACCATGAGCTATTATCCGACACCCGGAGCGCCCTATGTTCCGCAGCAGCCCGTCAATCCTTACGGCGGCATGGGAACGGTAGGGCTTGCCGCTCCCCTGCCAAACACGCAAGTACAGCAGATGCAGCAGCAGCGTCCGCAGCCGATGAATGGGCAGCAGCCTGTTCAGCAGTCGGCACAGGACGGCGGCTGGTTGCTTGGCAGACCTGTTTCTAGCAGGGAAGAATTTTTGGCAATACCGTCTGACCTGTACGGCAGACCGACCTACTGCCCTGACCTGCGGAGCGGCGTGATCTACTGCAAGCGGCTGAACCCTGACACCTGCGAATCCTATGTGCAGGAGTTCTACAGCCCGGAAGCGTGGCGGCAGATACAGGCGCAACAGGCACAGCAGACCGCTGCACCGACACAGCAGTATGTGCCTATTGAGGAGTATAACGCCCTTGTCCACAGGCTGGATGAACTGGAAAAGTGGCAGAAAAGCTTTTCAAAGCCCGCTGCCGCTGCGAAGAAAGGAGAATAACAATGTCCTCTCCGTTTGACATGATTACGCATAGCCCCATCATGCAGCTTGCAAATCTGGCTCGTGCCGGGCAGAACCCGATGGGGCTTATCCAGCAGTTGAGCGGGCAGAATGCCCCTATCATGCAGGGCTTGAACCTGATTCAGGGCAAGAACGAAACACAACTCCGAACGATGGCACAGAACCTCGCCAAAGAGCGTGGCATCGACCTGAACCAGCTGGCAAGTGTCCTGAACCTGACGCTGCCCAAATAACGGTGGCTTGTATGGAAGAATCAAAATCTGTTTCCCCTGAAGAAAATATTGAAAAAAACTTCGAAAAAAATATCTTTGACGGAAATGACAAATCGGGGCTAATGCTTCTCGCCATCATCTTTTGGCTTGCTCGAAATCCAAATGAAGATAATGCTGAATAACGCATCCCTCTAAGCGAAACGCTTCTCAGTTTAGCGGACTTGACAAAAACCGCACTTGTTTGGCTTCGCCCATCGCATACGGTGGTGGGATAGCATAACGCAAAACTGAAAGGAGTTTTGTTATGGACGATTTTGCAACTGGCTATCTGGCTGGGCAGGACGGCGGTAATAACAACGGCGGCTTCTTCGGCAACGAAGGTCTGTGGGCGGTTATCATCCTCGCTATCATCTTCGGCTGGGGCACAAACGGCTACGGTCGGAACGGCGGTGACAACGGCATGAACAGCTATATCCCCTATCTGGTGGGCACCGGTGCAACCGGTCAGGGCGGCGCAGATACTCGTGCGGCTTTGTCTGAGGGCTTCTACCAGCAGGACACTTCCCGTTCTCTGGCAGGCATCCAGAGCGGCATCTGCTCTCTGGGCTATGACCAGCTCGCACAGATGAACAACCTCAACGCTGCCATTGCGGGCGGCTTTGCTGGTACTAATCAGGCGATCTGTCAGCTCGGCTACCAGAACGCACAGCTCGTGAACGGTCTGGAACGCAGCGTGTCCAACGGCGACAACACCATTAGCCTTGCCATCATGCAGGAGGGCAACGCACGGCAGGCGGGTCAGACCGCTATCCAGACGCAGCTGGCATCTTGCTGCTGCGAGAACAAGCAGCTCATCGGCGACCTGAAGTATACCATTGCACAGCAGGACTGCGCTACCCGTCAGGCTATCGCAGACAACGCCCGCGCCATCGTGGACAACTGCAACGCCAACTTCCGCAGCATGATGGACTACTTCACGCAGGATAAGATTGCCACTCTGACCGCTGAGAACCAGAACTTGAAGTTTGCCGCTTCTCAGGATCGTCAGAATGCGCTTCTGACCACCGTGATGTCCCAGCAGACCGATACCATCCTGAACCGGGTCAATCCCCGTCCGATTCCCGCTTATCAGGTAGCAAACCCCAACGTGGGCGTGAACTGCTGCGGCTGCTGCTAACCAACACACTCCCCGATAACACCGGGTGAACCATCGGGGCAGGGGTAAGACACCTCTGCCCCTGATTTTTTAGGAGGAAAATACTATGGCTTGCAAAACAAGCTGCAAACTCTGCCCGCACTTGGTTATCAGTCAGGCAGTCACGTTTGCCGACGATACTCTGACCATCAACATCCCTGCTGGCGCATACCAGAACGGAGAAAAGTATTGCATCGTGGTTGCCCAGAGCTTGCCGGACACGACCACCATCAACGCCCCTGTGGTTATTACCATAGGTGCAGGCACGACCGCATACCCTCTTACCGATTGCAACTGCGCTCAGGCGACCGCTGAAAGCATCCACACCCGCACTCGCTACGCTACCCGTGTGGCAACATCTGCAACCGGCACCGGTACGTTTAAGTATCTTGGCTGCTTCTGCCGCTCCCACGCCGGTGCGCCTGCGTCCATTTCCTGAGGAGGTATAGATTATGGGCAAGACTAATTTTCGCCGCATGATGATGCTTCGTGACCACGACAAAAACCGTGAGCCGGAGCGTGACCGCCTTGAGGAAGAGCGTGACCGCAGGGAGCGTGATCTGGAACGCCGTCTGCGCAAGCTGGAAAATGGCAACGACCGCTATCCTTACTATCCGCAGGAGGAAAACCGCTACATCGACCCCTACCCTATCCCCCGCTACCCTGACGTAGAGTATGGGCACAAGATGCCTCAGATTGGCTTTTCGCAGAACGGAGACTGGGACAAGCGGGCTGGGCAGTATGAACATGGCGGTGCGGACAGCCGCTCCATCAAGATGCCGCGCAAGCACCTCACCCACGATGAAGCAGAGGAATGGTGCGACAGCATGGTGAACGCTGACGGCACAAAGGGCTGTCACTGGACGCTGGAACAGACACAGGATGTTGCAAAACAGCGCAACATCACCTGTGACCCGAACGATTTCTGGGCTGTCATGAACATGATGTACTCGGATTATTGTCAGGTCGCAAAGCGCCAGTCTGTTGATACTCCGGGCTTCTACGCTGACATGGCAAAGGCGTTCCTTGAGGACGCAGATGCCGCAGACGGCAAGGCATATCTCTACTGGGATTGCATTGCTGATAAGTAAAACAAAAGAGGGGGTGCGCCCAAAATTGGGCAGACCCCCTCTTTATTTACTATCAGAGCTGAAAATTCAGTTATGAACAGAGCCAACTTTTGGGCTTTGATAATTGACGGCTGAAAATCCAGCCGCCAACTCAGCCTAAGTCAATTTGGTCTTTCGATGCTGCAACGGACAGGTTATAGATGTACTCCCCTGCCGTGAATCCGTGCTTGCGTGCTTCTCTCGTAACGAACGTCCGCTCGCTGTCGCTCATAAGGATTGTGATTCGCTTACTGCGTTTGCCGTCACCTTTCTGCCCTTGATGGGAAGTGTAAGGCTGAATCTCCATCGTTCGCTTTGCATCGTTGACGGACAGGTTAGTAAGCGCAATCATAATCTGCTGGTTTTGCTGTACGATGGCTTGCAGTACTTCCGTGTTCTTCATCAGCACTTGCAAGATTGCATCGTTCTGCGTATCAGGCTTGTTCTCCTGAAAGCTCATACTGTAAGAACCAGTCTTGCGAAGCGTTGGAAGCACATCATGCGTTACCCATCTCTTAAAACGGCGAAGCTTCTCAATCCTTTCCTTGATTTCGATGGGGTACTCATCTGACACCCCATGATTATGCGCTTTTTGCGGTTGCATTGAAAAAAGAAGAGCGTATAACCCGGATTCGTTGATAACAGTCACTGTTTGCTCACGACCAAGAGAATCTTTGATTTTCAAGGAACGCTTATCGCAGTCATCAATCCGCCCGATGCTTCTATTAGGGTTCTTGTCCTGAAAAGCATTACATACATCCCTGCCGACAAACCAGTACTCTCCGTTTTTCACGAACGTTCTGATTGAGCCAAACTCTTCGTTCTTAAAGATTTGAAGCGCGTTTCTGTTATCCATCATATCCTCCATATTCAACTGTTTGGCATCTTCCATGCCGACCTCATACGCCTTGTAAGTGATTCGAGATAATGCTTCTGCAATCTCATAATCATCCTTATTGAGCGGACGACCATTGTTGTTTTTCTTGAAGTTTTCAAGAATTTCTTCTTTTGTTGCTGGAATGTTCATTGGCTTTACCCGAAAACGGCTTGTAAGAGGTCGCTTCGGATGATATAATGGATTTATCCGAGAGCAATCTCTGGTGTTGAATAAGGCGTTGACTATTCTTTTGCAGGGAGCAGTCAATGCCTTATTTTTTATTCTTCACTCGCCTTTTCAGCAACAAGCTGAATCCCACGTTTAACAACTTCCGTTTTCGTTATCCCCATTTTTTCAGCACATTCCTGCACTTCTTTCATTTCCTCTGGGGTCAATCGAACCTCAAACCGTTCAGTCTTTTTGCTATCAGTAGGGCGACCCAAACGCGGACACATACCAACACCTCACTTTTTGTCCGTACAAACATTGTACTATATGTCCGTACAAAAGTCAACGCCTAATGCTGGAAGATATATTTTTCTGGCATATCGTGTTTCACGACACACCTCAATCCTCCAAAAAATCTTCCAGTTCAATCTTTCCATCTGCCGCCGCAACTGCCAGAGCGTACACGAACTGTCCGATGGTCATTCCGTGCCGTCTGGCTTCACGGTTGATGTACTTGCGTTCTTCCTCGCTCATAAGGATGGTAATGCGCTTAGAACGCTTGCCGTCACCGCTTGCAACACCCTGATGCGATTCCGGCATCGGGATTTTTTTCTTTGCCAAGCCAGCTTCAACTAGTGCGCCGGGAACATCGCCTTGTTCGATAAGACGCTGAACTTCCTTCGCCTGTTTCAGTTTCTTCGGCTTACCTTCGCCTAACACGGCATCATTTGGCTGTCTTCTGCTGTCTTTGGCTTGCTTCGGCTTAATACTGCTTAACTGTACTTCATTAGGCTGTGCATGGCTGTCTGTGGCTTCACTGGGCTTAATCTGTGCTTGCTCGGCATTATTCGGCTTTGTTTGGCTTACTTCTTCTTCCTTTGGCTCACTTCGGCTTAATGTCTGTTCTGAAAAAATAGGCTGGAAATCAAACCCGCCAAGCAAGCCAGATGATTTTTTGCTGGTTGATTTCATTCTTCTACAGCCTCCATTCGTGCTCCGCAATTAGGGCAGAAATTGATTGCCCACATAAAATTTTTCCTAAACTTCGCCATGCAGTTTGAACAACCAATACCGGCCACTTTTACCTGAACGCCGCCGTTGTCTAAGTCCACATAGCTGTAATTTACTTGTTCCCAATGTGCAATTGGACGTACAACATTTTCAGTTTTCTTTTTAGCCAATTTTATTTTCCCTCCACAATCATCTCTGCCAACGCCTTGAAGTCCTCTGCGCTGGTACTCTTTGCCGTATCACCGCTAAACAGGCTGTGCCGCTCTGCCTGCGCCTTACGGACGCCCATAGACGGTCTAATCTTCACGTCAAGCAGCTTTGTTCCCATGCTTTGTGCAATCACAGGGAGCTGCTCTACGACCTCTTTAGACAGGTTTTCACGGCTCTTGTACTGGTTCAGAAGGAGCCCTTCAATCTTCAAGGTCGGGTTGAAATATCTGCGAACATCGCCAATGGTCTGCGAAAGTTGGCTCAATCCGGCAAGCGCATATCGGTCTGCTGTAATAGGCACGATGATGCTGTTGGCGGCGATCAGAGCGTTTACAAGTGCAAGGCCGAGCTGCGGGGGAGTGTCCAAAACAATGTAATCGTACCGTTCAGACACGGATTCCAGCGCTTCACGCAGCCGAAAGTTCTTACCAATGTCCCGGACAAGCTGCTCGTCAATGTCTTTCAATGCGTTGTCTGACGGCAGAATGTCACCGGCTTCGCAGTGCTGGATTCCTTCTTCTACCGTTCCCTGCCGGGTCATTACATCGAACAGGGTACAAACATCCTCTGTCTGCGCGCCGTAGGTGTCCGTTGCGTTGCACTGGGCATCGCAATCCACCAGAAACACCTTCTTGCCAAGCAGCTGCAACGCGCCAGCCAGACAGGTGCTTGTGGTGGTCTTTCCTGTGCCGCCCTTCTGGTTGGCGACAGCTATAATTTTTGCCATTTTATCACTCTTTCTTTACTCAATATAATCAAATCCGAATGTCGCAAACTTACTTAACTGCGAATCCTTGATAACTGTCCGAAGATACGCTTCCGGCACTTCAACATCTAGCTTGCCTTTCACAGCCATCTCGTATGCGTTCTGCACAATATTTATAACGGCAGCTTTCTTCTTTTCTTTACGAATATTCGGATATTCAGACTTCAACCGCCTTGCCACAGACCTTGCTATACTTGCACACTGTTTTTCATCAACGCCAGGAATCAGGCTTTCCCAGTCAATATCTTCGTATGCGCCATTTCTAGGGCTTTTGACTGGTTTTTCGCTTTCGGAAGCATCTCTTAAAGGCGTTGTCTCAATCTCGCTAGATTCGGCATCTATGATGGGCTCAGAGCGCTTCATCTTTACGTCAAAAATAATTGATACCGTCTTATGCCCAACCATCCGCTTTTTGTACGACACTGAAATATCAGAGATGTCATTAATTTCAGCAACGGCAACGTCCAAGACCTTTACTCTGAAGAACTTAAACTGGTCGTAGCTATTTGCTGTTGCGCCAAGCTGTTCTTTTAGCTTCTTGACGCTGATTTCATGTCCCTTTGACCCCATGTTCATCCAATCCCGAAGCATGGAGTAAAGCAAAATGCTATACTGCGATTTCATGCTCGCCGTGTACCGCAAACGGTATCGGACATAGCCTTTTTCCGCAATATCAAAGAACACTGGTTGCAACAGAGGGTTGCATCTGATCGAGACCATGTATGTAAAACACTCAGGGTCAAATCGAATCTGCGCCATAGCAAACAATGTGTACAGCGTATATTCGTCTTTACCTTCAAGCGGAACAGCTACAGTGTTTTCAATAAAATGCCTGAGCTGCTGCTTTAAATCCTTACTGTTCAAACGGATACCTAAAAAATCGCAGTATTCTTTTAGCGTGAACTGAACAGTTGCGCTTTCAGGGTCACGAGGGTTAATTCTTGACAGATAGACTTCTAAAAGCCGAAGCTCGCCAGCGGTATAATCCCTGAATTTCGCCCATACAAGAGCCTTGCTCTTCTCAACGAGGTTGTTCATCGACAAATCTCCCAATCTTTCACATCCCTTCCACTTGTTGATATCAGTATATCACAACACGGTTGAATTATCAATAGCGCATTTCTACCATCATGCAGATTTGGTATACCTGTCTGCGCAGATTTTGTATACCTTTATGCAGTTTTAGTATACCTTCGTGCAGATTTGGTATACCTCCTTACATATATTAAACAAGATACTAAACAAGATAGGCAAATAACTTCTACTAAATAGAAAAGAAGCAGACACTTTTCAACACACACGCCTTGAATTTTCAAATCTTGTTGAAAACGACAATGTTCAAATCCAATAAATACAAGTTTAGAGTAAACCGAAAAAAACATCATTAACAGTTAGATGCATTAAACGTGTACAGATTGTGGACAGGTGAACAAGAAGTGAAACAGAAAGGTATACCTAATCTGCACAATGGGGGACAAATTGACAAACTATTCAAGCACAAGCAGCAGATTAACGATAATTCGTTATTTATTCCGTGCGAATGTTGTCGATTTACAACCTATGGGGGACGGATTGACAAGGTAAAGGTATACCTAATCTGCATGAAACGTGAACAAAAAGTGGATGAACGTGGACAAAATGTTCTTCAAAAACTGCGATAATTCGACAATCAGCCGCTTATATTATTCGGATTCACGGTATAAGAATCATTGGACTTCATAGCAGCTTCAGTCCCGGCATCTTGCGCCTGATAGAGAATTTCCATCTTCGGGGCGGTTCCGTTCGGGTCTGGGTCTGTTCCGGTAGCCTGTGCTATCTCATAGCTGCCCGATATCATCCGGCAGACAGAGACCCTGTCCTTCAACGGCGTGTGGAGGTTTGCCAGAATCTCTGTCAGCACACCGATGTGGTCTGAACCGTGATCTCCGTACCGCATATACAACAAGGCATCTATCTCGTAGGAAGAACACTCCATCATGGCATCTATGAGAATCTGCCGTTTCTCCATGTCGGAAAGGTCATCTTCAAGATGTTCCAGCAGCCCCGGATGAATGCAAGCGTCCATGTATCGAGCCACCGATACGCCGCAGCAGGTGAACCAGCGCATAGCCATTGGCAGGGAAATAGCTGCCAGACCTTGCTCCCAGTTGGCAATCGTGCCACGATTCACACCCATCCGTGCCGCCAATTTCTGCTGACTCAAGCCAGAACGCATCCGTGCCATCTCTAATGCTTTGGCCGTTCTTCCCAAATATTCATCCATAAATTCACGCCCTTTCAACAAAATTCTGCAAAAATGCCGGATTCGACAAGCCAAAAAATGGAAAAAGCTGCTATGGAGAACCAACAGCAGCCTGTGTTATAACTGTATTGTCAAAAAATTCCAAATAGAAAGGAAACACAAAATGAAAGAAACTGTAATCTGGAACCATGAACGTATGCCGATCATCGATGGAATGCCTGCCAGCGTTCCCGATGGGAAACCACACACACCTGAACCGTGGGAGGAAAGTTAATGAACCGAACCGTAGATGCTCTGATTATTCCATACGCTCGTAGACGGACGCTGGAGCTTGTCCTGAGCCTTTCTGGGTACGAAGCTGATAAAGATGCTTACCTCGAAGCGAAAGGCATCCTAGAACGTGCCGTAGCCGCCTTAGACGATGGACGCGACCCGGCAGATAACATCGAACGCATTGACGGACAGCTTGTGGAACTGTGAAAGGAGAAGAAGATGGACTTTACGAATGGATTCTATAAAGCCGAGAACCCTGTCGTTTTTGAAGAAGTGAAAACCTTCCTCCAGTCAATGGAACGGCGTGGGGCAACCGTAAAAGACTTAGACGATGCCATTGTGCAGCTAAACAATGTTTCGCACAGCATCAGCACAAACGCTCTCGTCAAAGCAGATGTGCTGGACGATTTACCGGATAACCCCTTTCGTTCCATGCTCAACGGAATGTTACAAAGCAAAGGGTAACTTAAACTTAATGTGGCTCTTAATCATTGTCATTGCAATTTTTGGTTTCCCTGATACAAAGTAACGGATGGAAAAATCATTTAACCTCAGCAAAGTTGTTAAAATGATATTGACTGTACAACAGAAAGGTGTATAATCGTATCAAATGAACATCCGAACTTACCGATCGGGAGGATATGCCACAATGAGTGAACAAGAAAGAGCTAAGATTGACCGATTTATCGCATGGCTGTTGGAACACCCTGATAAGATTCCGGCAGCGGAGCAAGCTTTAGACCTGGAATAACAGAAAACCCCTTGCACAGAGCTACACCAGCCCGGCACAAGGGGTTTTTATTTTACCGGGTCAGAACCACTTCTTTTTTCGGTTTCTACGGTAACGATATTTTCTGCTGTTGCCATATAGCACACGGTCGTTGCCTTTTAACAAGGCCTGCATGAACCAAAAGCAAAAGGCACAGCCGCACAACAAGTAATACACGGGCTTGCCTCACATCTTCTCGATCAGATTCATCAGCGCTTCACGCTGCGCTGTCGGCATAGATTCAAGCTTTTTTCTAATCCGCTCCACTGCTGCAACGACTTCACTTTGCGGCTGCTGGGGCGGGTTTTCTTTTTGGTCGCCAGTGAGAAGGTAGTCTACAGTAACGCCAAAGTACTGCGCCAATTTAACTGCATTCTGATTGGTCGGCTTTGCATCGTTCCCTGCATTTGCTTCGGTTCTCCAATAGCTATAAGCAGATTTCGGAACGCCAGCTTCAGTCAAAGCACGAGATGGCTTTACTCCCTTTTGCTCACATAGCCTTACGAAATTATCAAAAAACACAAAACATACCTCCAGCGTTTGTACAAGATGACAAAGTTCTACCACTTGAACAAAAACACTTGAAAAGTTCTACTACTTGTGCTTTAATAAGGCTACCGGGTTCAATCGGTAGAACAAATTAAAGACTTTGAACAAATAGAAGAACGTTCGATAATGTTTTTGCTTGACACCATAATATTATCATATTCTTTCAAAAAGTTCAAGTACTAGAACAAGAAAGGAGAAAAAATTTGCTTCCTAAGTGGACAGGCGATGTTGTGGGAACGCTTCACGTTAACAGCATCGAAATCAGAGAGCTTGCTGCAAAAATGGGATGCGCACCGGAATACTTGGGAAAAATCCTGAACGGTAAGCGTGAGCCTAAAAATGCGGAAGCTAAGGTGAAAGAAGCTCTGGAAGAGCTGTTGAAGGAAAGAAAGGGGAAATGAGTGGTATGAAACGGTTCATCACCTTAGAGGTTGAGGTTGACCTTGAGCACCCGGAAGAAGCGCACCACGACATTGACGAGGTGATAAAGGCCTACGAGGAAAGCAAAAAGAGCTGGGATCTCTTTGAAGTCCACGAAGCCAAAAGCAGAGCACAAGACATTTTGTGCAACCTGTGCAATGAAGGCTACAGTATGATCTGGACGGTCACGGATGGCGCTGTCGGCCTGACGATCTGGAAAAGCTTTAAGGAGCCTTCTGTTGGCCAGTGCTATATGCCAAAAGAAAACTTGTTTAACATCTGGGTCGAAAAGCTAGTTGCGCTGTGCATTGCCACAGGCAAGGAAGTCCCGAAGTTTATCACAGATAAGGCTGGTGAATGCTGGTGATGAAATTTCGTAAAGCGCAAAGCCGCAAGCGCAGATTAAAGCTGGCAATGGCAGCTGGCGTATCCAGAAACGATGCCAACAAGGTGCTGTGGATGGAGAAATTCATCAACCAGTGCTTTGAACGCCACAATCGGGAAGCCAGGTTGAAAGAAGAGACGCAGCGTGGAAGAAAAGTACTGTGAGCGCTGCGGTGTCTTTCTTGGCCTTGTAAATCCGTGCAAGAAATACTGTGAAGAATGTAAAATCATTGTTCGCAGAGAACGGCAGGCTCTTATAAAGAAAGGAATTAAGGCTAAGCCGGAACCGACTTTATGCGCTTGGTGCAAGAAGCCAATGGTTCGGAAGGTCTGGTCTCAGAAGTATCACCCTGAATGTGCAGCAGATGCAAACAAGGCTTTGACCAAAAAGTACAAAGCCAAAAAGCAAAAAGAGCTGAATGAGCTAAAAGCATCTGGTGAGTTCAAAATTACTTGTGATGTGCAGGAGCCAGAACGTGCGAGACCTCAAAAGCACGAGCCTCCAAAGTATACCGTGCGACAAATGAACGATGCCGCAAAACGATACGGCATGAGCTACGGCCATTACAGTACTTTACTTGTACAGGGAAAGGTGAAGGCTCCTGATGAACGGTAAATACTACGGCCAGCGTGAAATCCGCTGGCATAGCCGGGAGAAAGACCGGCTGGAACACATTCATAAAAGAAAGGACAAGAATGAAAGCATTCGTAGAAATCGCCCTGATTTGGGGCATTGTCCTGGCATTGGTTCTAGCAGCGTTCCTGCTAAACTTCTGGCTGGTGCATCATATCGAGCTTCTGGTCGGAGCTAAAATGACCTGGTACATTATCGGAATCAGCGCTTTGATGGCCACATGCTGGGTTTTCAGCACAGGTAAGAAAGCATGACGCTGGAAGATGCAATGAAAGCCAGGTACTTCAACATCAACGACCTTAGCCGTAGATCGGGAGTATCAAGGCCGACGATTTACAGCATCTTGGGCAAGCGAAAGAAGCAGAAAAGCTCCGTTCGGGTCGATACGCTTCTAAAAATCGCAAAGGCCTTGAATGCAAAGATTGCCATTAGTGAAAACAAGCCAAGCGGATTTGATATTGTCTTAAAAGAGGTGAAAAGAAATGAAAACTGTTAAAGGCACTGTATTGTGCTTTATAAGCATATCCATCGCCGTTGCGGCACTTGGATGTGGAAATGCCATCAATGGCGCTTCCAATGGCTGGGGGATGCTTGGATATACGCTACTGTCCGTCTCAATGCTTTTTACTGCTTTGATTCTCGCTATTATCGGCGTTAGCGCGGAGAATGAGCGTATTGAACACGAAAACCGTAAGATCAAGCGAGTGGCCCACCACACCAATGAGTGGAGGGATGCTCAGTGAAATGCCCGATGTGCGGACAGAAAAGTGTTACGACCGTAGACACTAGAAACGAGGACGATTGCATTATTCGCAGAAAGCATTGCTTGAATAAAGAATGCGATTACCGGTGGTCTACCATTGAAATCGACACAAGCCAGTGGTACTCAGCTCTTCAAATCCAAGAGCACAGAAAACAGAGAGGACGGCCCAGAAAGAATGATGAGCGTGAACCTAGATAGATTCGGTGGCGTGACAGAGCCGGAGGGCGGCGTGTATTTCATGACCAACGAACAGATGGCAGAAGCGAAAGAAGCTGACCGGCTGGCAGCGATCGAGGACTTGCAGTCCGAGATTGAGGACAGGGAAGCAGAGTTGAAAGACCTCCGTGCGCAGTTGGCAGAACTGATGGCTGGTTGATTTCTATACAGCCGTATTAAGCCAAAGTAATAACAATGAAGCCTAATGAAGCCGAAGAAAGGAGGGCGATTTTATGAACGATAAGGAACTTGTCGAGTATCTTTGCAAATGGTTTTACGTTGATTCTGACGGTACGTTACACAGAAAAGATAGGAAAAACAGCGCAGGAAGCTACGATAAAGACGGTTATTTGATTGTAAAAATCAAAGGAAAACAATACAAAGCACACCGCCTTGTGTACGCACTTCATTATGGGCTAATGCCTATTGGAGTAATCGATCATATCAATGGAATCAGGACAGACAACAGGATTGAGAATCTTCGCTGCGTAACCCAAGCTGATAATGTTGCAAATACTGTTCAGGCCAGAAACACTTTAACTGGCGAGTACGGAATCTACGAAGACCGTTCAACGAAAGGTTTGAAACGCAGATATTCGTTCCACTTTAGCGGCAAAACATACCGATTCAAAACCATAGAAGAAGCTAAGAAAGCAAAAGATGCTTTATGGAAGGAGAAATATGGAAACACTTGTGAAGCTTTCCAAAATTCAAGGCGAGCTGAAAGCCCCAAAAAGCCAGCGCAATTCTTTTGGTAAGTACAATTACCGCAGTTGCGAGGACATTCTGGAAGCAGTAAAACCCCTCCTTGCGAAATACGGAGCCTGTCTTGTTCTTGAAGACGAGCCCGTACAGAGTGGCGAGTACCACTATATCAAAGCGACTGCAACAATCTACGATTCGGAGACCGGAGACAAAATATCTAACACGGCATACGCCAGAGAGCCAAAGCAGCAATCTGGTATGTCAGATTCCCAACTTACCGGCACTGCAAGCAGCTACGCCAGAAAGTACGCCTTGAACGGTTTGTTCTGCATTGACGATACGAAAGACGCTGACACGGACGAATACCAGAAGCAGACCGCAAGCAGGGCAAGCAAGCCTGCACAGAAGCAAACGGAAGCGGAAACCATCCCCCCATGCGCTTGCTGCGGAAAGCAGTTGCAACCTATTCAGTACAACAACCGCACTGTCACTCCGCTGGAAACTGCAAGAAGCACGAAGAAACGCTTTGGGCGCGTCCTGTGTTGGGACTGTGCTCAGAAACAGCCGAAGGAGGGCTAAACAATGCTCAACTCTATCGCAATTCAGGGACGTCTGGTTCACACACCCGAAGCTAAGGTCACGAAATCCGGGAAGGATGTTTGCACGTTCAGCATTGCTTGTGACCGTCAGAGTGGCGGTCAGAAGGAAACCGACTTCTTCAACTGCACCGCATTTGGTAATACGGCGCTGTTCGTTTCCAAGTGGTTCCAGAAGGGTAGCTTGATTCTGGTGACTGGTAGCATCCAGACCCGGAAGTATACCGACAAGCAGGGGAACAACCGCACCGCAACGGAAATCATGGCGAACAAGGTCGACTTCTGCGGTGGCAAGTCTGACAGTAAACCCGCCGATCGGGCGCAGGATGCACCGCAAAATTACTCTCATGGAAACACGGACGATTTCTCTGTGATTGACGACAGCTCTGATCTCCCTTTTAACTAACGGTTACGCTACCGGGACAAAAGGCGAGAAAGGAACACTATGTTTTACCGTCCGAAAGTAGTTCGATGCCGCCTGAAAACTGGCGGGAAAAGCATCGAACAAATCAAAGAATCTCACAAGGGGCAAGGGCTGGTTTATCGGGATTTTGAAAGTCTCCAACAGATGTACGATGCTTTTTCTGGATTGATTGTTGAACTGTCACTTTGGGAATATGACAACCACGAAAGCTATCATCTCGAAAGCTGGAATCCAGAAGATGATGAAAAAGTTATGATGGGCGTTTATTACGCAGAGCAAACGCATTTATTCCCTCGATACAAGAACGATTTTGAAAAATTCAAAGTGGACTGGGAAGCAAAGGAATATGAATGCGAAGGCGCATCTCTTGTTTTTGAGCCAGCAGATGTTGAAGAACTCGAAACTATATGCGAAGAAGTTCCTTCGTCTTGACCGCCTACCTTATATAAGAGCTGCGCTATCTGGCTGGACGGGCGTTTGGAAAGACGATTACCTGTTGTCTCAACTGCACATCACGCTGCACAGCTTGCCACGACACTTGCGAGAAGTACAAGGCAGAGAAGAAAGACTTTGAGGAGCGCAAGGCGTTCGTGCATGAGCTTAACCACAGCCAGAGCGTGTACCACCGCAACTACGAGGACAAGCATCGGGAACGTGGCAAGAAGCGGTTTCTCGGAAGTGAATTTAGAGGTGAACGATAAATGGGAGCTTTTATTGCAAGACAGCCTAACGGTTTGCTGTGTCGGTTTTCTTCGGTGGTCGATTGTGTCACCGATTACAACATGACCGAAGAAGAATATATCGAGATGTGTGCTGAAAAGGCACGAAAAGAAGCACGAGATGTTCTTGACCATTATATTAAGCCGTTTGAAATGGTTGACAGGTGTTTCTTTCCGAACAACATGACTACTGAAGAACACAAGCGGATTATGAAGGAAATGGAAAAGCCTGCTGACAGGGCAACTCATATTCCATGAATTTAGAGGTGAACAAGGGTGAAAAGAAAGTATAAGCCGGGCGGTTACATCATTTCGCTTGATGACTTGATGAAGCAGGAGTTTGTTTACTGCGCCGGAAAACTTGTTCACAAAGGCTGGTTTGGTAGCTGGCAACTGCGATATGCAAATAGCGAACTTGCCCGACTGCGTATCAGAGAAGCCAAAAAAATCGAGGACAACGAATGAACACCGGCAAGCAGTTTGAAGCGGACTTCAAGGCATCCATCCCGTCCGATGCGTGGTGCTATCGGCTGAAGGACAGTGCTGCCACCTATTATGGCGGCAACGAAAACCTGTCTTTCTCCATCGACAACATCTGCGATTTCCTTGTGTACCGATACCCGATGAACCACCTGTTTGAGCTGAAAACCATTGAAACGCCCTCTATCCCTCTGGAAAAGGTGTTCGGCAAGTACGACAAGGCAAAGTGCAAATACCGCAAGGAAAAGCACATCACGGACATGGTGGATGCAATGGGGTACAGCGGTCAGACCGCCCATGTAATAGTCAATTACCGGGCAGTCAACCGCACCTTCGCAATCCCTGCCAGCAAAGTTCTGGCGTTCCGATACAATGAGAGCCGCAAGAGCATCCCTTGGCAGTGGGCAGAGCAAGAGGGGATAGAGATCGAAGCAAAAAGGCTGCGTGTCCATTGGCGGTATGACGTGGATGCACTGTTGAGAAGATTGGAGAAAGAAAATGCAACTGTCTGAAAAACAAGAATTGGTAAGGCTTCTGTGGCTGTACCAAAGCGAACTTCTTATGGAGAACGAAGAAAACCTTAGAAAGAAAATGAGAAGCAATGAAAGCCCGAAGAAGGTTGTCACAGATTATTCATACGGCGTAAAAGCTCAGTATGAACACGCAAGAATCATCATCAAGAAACTTTCTGTTGAAATCGGAAAAGACCTCAAGGCTAGTTGGGAGTTGTGGTGAAAATGAAAATGGTTTGCGATAGATGCGGTGAAGCGTTTCTGCTTTCCAACGATGTAAAATACATGACACCGTTTGATGACGAACTTGACCAATTTGAAAGCAATTCTATTGTAAAGTGTCTTGCTGGCGATGATAAAGGAATTTACTCGATAAGAGATGAAACCGTTGTCCTTTGCCCCTCTTGCATGGCAAAGCTGAACGACTGGCTGAAAGGAGAAAAAAAGTGAGCAGTCAGATGAATAAATTCGGAAACTGCCCTTTGTGTGGCAAACAAGTCAAGCCGACCAACCTCCGCAAAATCGCACGGCAGAACCAGTTGTACGGCTTTCGCATGGCTCTGGATGGCGTTGCCGCCACATGGGGCGCACTGATTCAGAATCTTCGGTGCGATGCAGACCTGACCGATGAACAGGTGCAGAAAATCATCCGAATTGGTGACAGATACTGGGAGATGGTTGGGCAGTTCAAGAACGAGGACATGACCCCTGACGAGTTTGCGGATTACATCACTGCAAAGTCAGAACAGGTCGAAAAAGAGCTGAGAGAAAGGTGGAGCTAACAATGCTTGAATTTGTAACTAGCTGGCTGGTCTGCCTAGTCCTGCTGGCGGTAGTAGTTCAGTCTGAACGGACAATCAAGGACATGAAGTGGGGTGTGCGTCGCTACCAAAAACCGGACGGTACTTTGACTGCTGCTGGAAAGAAAAAGATACGGGACAAAAGGCGATTTGAAAAAACTGTAAAATCTGAGCATGATGTAGATCATATTGTATCTTTGCTAAGCGAAGAAGACCGAAAATACATGGGCTTTTCGACTTCGGATGAACTTTATAAAACTCCGGATGAGTATAAGCTTGTAGCATATCGATACATAAAAAAGTACGGAGATACCCCGATTGCATTTTTTGAGCTGAATGAATATGATAGCGGGTTAAATGCCGTTGTTGCCACCAGAAAAGGAGAGCAATATCGTAGAAAAGGATATGCAACGAATGCGGTAAAACGAGGGCTGGCTTGGTATGACAAACACAAAGATCAGCTCAATAAACCTATCATTTGGTGGGCTGAAAAAGAGAACATAAGCTCCCGAAAACTGGCAGAAAAAACAGGCTTTAAGCGCGACCGTTCGATTGAAAAATCAGATGACGAGTGGTTGCGAAATAATTGGGTGAAATATGTTTATGACTAAAAGTAGGAGGACAAACAAAATGGACAACGGAGCTATGATGAACCGTGCAAATCAGCTGGCAATGGAGGTGAAAACATGAACAGATATGACATTGAAAAGAGTGTGGAAAAAAGCCGTAGAAAAATTGCGATTCTGCAAGGCGTTGTAATCGCTTTTATTGCAGCCACGGCAGTCTCGTCTATCATACTTTCCATCTTTATGTATAAGGGCTTGTTTTCCGCAGACATCCCCGAATGGATGAAGTGGGCGTTTGTGTTTTTTGGGAGGTAAGTATGGAAATTAAATCAATAAACGATATTCTAATGCCGTTTAGCGACATTGATGTTGCGGAAGCGTTTTATCATCATTCGGAACTTTACATGAAAACAGAGAACGTTTCAACTACGATAACAAACGGAAATTTTGCTACGCTGGTTTATAACGCTGTAAATTTGAAAAACGGTTCGTTCAAAAGTTTTGCCGGTTTAGAAAACGTTCAAAGAGCTAAGGTACATATTGAGAGAGAGTAACCAATGGAAAACGAACTTTACTGCCCGATGAAGATGACCAGCAATCCGCTTGGTCGGTGCATCTGCGAGAAAGAAAAGTGCGCTTGGTGGCGGCAGTTGGGCAACTGCTGCTCCGTATGGTGGATTGCAACCGAGCTGGATAAAATCGAAACGAAAATAAAGAGGTGAGAGTGTGAAACTGGTTGATGTTGATCCAATCATTGCGGCGTGGAAAACTGTTGGTATTAACAAAAAGAATGAAGCAAAGTCGTTCTTGGATAACAAAAACCCAATCGTATACATACAAGGACAAATCAGAAGCAGCATTGGAGATGTGTTTTTAGATTTAGCCAACGTATTGGAAAAATCCGAGCCCGCCAATATATGGTTTGATGCCAAGAAAGTTTTACCAGAAAAAGACAAAGAAGTTCTCGTAAAAAGAGAAAAGTTTGGCATTGAAATTGCATTTTTATCTTATGAAGGATTATGGCAAGACAACGAGTGCTTTGTGCTTGGAGATGTAACTCATTGGGCGTATCTTCCTGAACCACCAAAGGAGGTCTAATACATGGCAATCAATAAGAAAATCCGTGAGGTTGTGTATCAGAAATATAATGGACGCTGTGCGTATTGTGGCAGGGAAATTTCTTATAAGGATATGCAGGTAGACCACTTCAAACCTTTAAGAGCACGGGAACCGGATAACAAAAATGCAAACGATATTTCAAATTTGATGCCAGCTTGTCGAATGTGCAATCACTATAAACGTGCAAATTCCTTAGAGGTATTCCGCAAATACATTTATGAAATTCCACGCAAACTAAGAAATAATTACATTTATAAAATTGGAGTAGCTTACGGAAATGTAATTGAAAACGAAAAGGAAATTGAATTTTTCTTTGAAAGAGTAGAAAAAGAGCAAAAGAGGTGATAACTCTTGGCAACACCCCCGAAGCGTGGTCGTGGCAGGCCGCCGCTGACCGAAGCGGAAAAGAAAAAGCGTGAGAAGCGGGCGCAAAAGGCGAAAGAAGAAGCCGCTGCGAAGCGTGAAAAAGAGCGTGAGAAGAAGCGGTTGCAGAACCTCAACAAAAACAAGAGCATCCGTTCACAGGTCAGTAAGAAGGTAAAGGAGCAACAGGCGTTGGCTATCGAGAAGCTGAAGATGATGAACACAGGGGATTTGCAGTCAAGAATCGGCGACGAAGAGGACAAGAAAGTTGTCGGCATGATCGCAGCCAAGTATTTTGGCGACCTTCCGAGCGTGGACATGAACAACCCGGTCGAAGTGCAGCAGCGCCTTGACTTCTTCTTTGACGCTTGCATCGAAGCCAGAATCTCCCCTGTGGTGGAATGGATTGCGTTGGTTCTTGGCATCGAATGGCCTAGCCTGAGACAGATTATGACAGGCAAGCGCCGTGACGACAGCTTACAGCAGAAGTACATCTTGAAGCTGATTCTGCAAATGCAGTCCATGTGGGCGTACAACGGTATGTATGGTCAGGAGAACCCGGCAGAGTGGATTTTCCGAGCCAAAAACTACTTTGGTATGCGTGACAACGTGGAAGTCACCGTTGCGCCGCCTGAACAGCCGTTGGGCGATGCCCAGAGCGCAGAACAGCTTGCCCAGAAGTACCAGACGGCTTTGCCGAAGGGGATTGACGTGGAGTACAGAGAGGTAAAAGAGGAATGAACGGATTTCTTTTTACGAAAGACGGAAAACTTATATGCGAACTCACCGAAATATCCTTTGAGCCTTACAAAGACAAACGAATAATCAAAGTCCGATGTACGGTTTGTGGACGTATCAAAAGAATCCAAAAATGGAAGTTCGATTTTGCGGAAGGTTCGTCAAAATACAAATGGCTTAAGTGCAACTGTTATGGTGATTACATGACAGAGCATGTAATAGTGAAATGAGCAGCAAAGCGTTACGGCAGATGTATAAAGAACATTACATCTGCATCCATTGCGGTCAGAACGATGCAATGCCGGGCAGAGTATCGTGTGCGGAGTGTTTGACAAAAGACCTCGAAAGGCACACGCAAGCATACGAAAACCTTTCAGGCGAAACGAAAGCTGCGTATCTGCAAAAATGCAATGAGCGGCAACGTGAAAAGCGCAAAAGGCTAGCTGCGAAAGGAATTTGTACCACTTGCCTGAAACGCCCAATGTCAAAAGGTTATCGCTCTTGTATCGAGTGTCGAACAAAGGATGCTCAAAAGAGAGCGAGAAACAGCAAGGAATACAGAAGGACATCTGGCACTTGCGCCTATTGCGATGAACCACCAATTCCCGGCAAGCGTTGCTGTCAGAAGCACTATGCAAGCCGCATTGTTGGCATCACAAAATGTAGGCAGTCAGAGGGCTTTCGGCTATCACAAATTGAACAAAAAAAGCGCATAAACGTCTTTTGGAGAGAAATGGAATGGGAAAGAAATCAAAGAATGAAACAACCCCAATGGATACGCCCCTGACCCCGTTGATTGACTTCTCCGACCCTTGCTTACGCACGTTCCTGCCTGTCCTCTTGCAAGACCACACGACAGGCAAGAACATCATATGGGCGACAGACCCGCCGCCTGAGCTTGGCGTTGGCTTTGCGGATGAAATCACGCTGGAGCAACTGGACAAAGTTCAGCTTGTCCCTCGTGTGCAAAAACGGCTTGCAGACCAAAAGAAGCGCACCAGCAAGAAAGCAGAGGTGTTTACTCCTACATGGGTTTGCAAGAAGATGGCAGACGTTGCCGAAAACGACCTGAAGGGCGAGGACTGGAAGGAGTATATCAACAAGACTTGTCTTGAAGTAACCTGTGGAGAAGCGCCGTTTCTTACAAGAAGATACGACACCACCACAGGGCAGATGATTTCCGTGCCGGACAGAATCGGTCTGCTGGATAGGAAGCTAAATGTTCTGGCAGAGCAGTTCCATGACTACGATATGTGGATGTGCTGGGCAATTAGCGCCTACGCATCGACATACGGCTATGAGTGGCAGGGAGACAATCTCTTGCTGGCAAGGTGCAATCTGTTTCTGACGCTGGTTGAAAATTTTAGGTATCGGTTTGATGCAAAACGGCTTGAAATCGGCTGTATGCCTATATTTCTTGATTGCATTGCAGAAACAATCTCATGGAACATCTGGCAGATGGATGGGCTGAAAAAGACCGTGCCCGGCACGGACATTCCGTGCAAAATCAAAGACTGGAAAACCGACAAAGAAATCCTGTTCAAGGATGTTGGGGAGGATGACTAACATGGGATTGTATAAAGTGCCTGTTGAATGGAGAGAACGTGGATATTTACTTGTTCACGCTTCTACTCAAAAAGAAGCGGCGAAAGTCGCAATGAACGGTCTCGACATATACCCTTTGCATAATCAGCCGATTGGTGGAAGCCTTAAACTTGCATTTCCAGAAGGCTCCGAAACTGAATATATTGCAAGGGTAGCGCCGGGTTTTGAGGAGGACGACTAATGCAAACTGACAGAGGAATCTACCACAAGCGAGTATGCGACCGCTGCGGAGCAGTTCTGGGTTGCAGAATGATGAAGCCTGACGAATATTTCAATGGCTGGGCGTGGCGCAGGGACACAGGCGACCTGTGCCCGGAGTGCTACGAGGAGTATAAGCGAGTGATCGGACGGTTCAATGCCAACAGAAGGAGAAATAGAGGGCAGATATAATGAAAAAGTGTGCTCTTTACAGATGCAAACAGTGCTTTGCGACTATGACGGACGAAGGCGATGTCAGAATCGACAAAGACATTGTTGATTGGATGTTTGAAAACGAAATGGAAGAAAGTAAAATTGGGTTTATCGCAAAATTCAAAATAAGCGATAAAGTCCTCATTCATCGTTGCGCCAACAACACTGTTGGCTTATGCGAGTTTATCGGATGGAAGGAGATAGAGGAATGAACTTCTACTGCACCACCGAACATTGCTCTTGCATGGGCATCAAACAGTTCTCCGCTGGCAAGGCTATCCGATGCACGGCAGAATCCTGTAAGAACAAATCCGAGCCGTCCTGTGGCTCTTGCAAATGGTACGCAGAGCCGGAGGGTGTGTGCGTGAACGACCAGTCAGAACACGTTGCAGACTTCGTGTGGGATGAACGTGGATGCAAGGAATGGGAGAAGAAAGATGAAACGTCAGCAGACCTATAAAGGGCTTATTGGCAAGGGCTGGTACGACCAAAGCGAGTTTAGCCATTATTTTGCAGCGTGGGCAAACCACCGCAATAACTGGGCTATCCGAAAGGCTGACAACCGCAAGCTGGCAAAGGCGAGACTAAAGCAGATTGAACGCCAGCAAATCAGAAAGGAACAGGAAGAGTATGACAACGGGAGAGAAAATCAGGAAGCGTAGGCTTGAACTTGGCATCACGCAGAAAGATGTTGCAAGGATAATTGGAACAACCAATGCGTATGTAAGTGCCGTTGAAAAGCAGAAGCGTAGCGTGAAGAAAGAAACGCGGCTGGAAAAATTCGCAGAAGCCCTTCAATGCAGCGTGAACGATTTGAAGTCAGACGCACCTAAAGGCATGGTAGACCCCACTAATGATAACTTTGGAGCGGTTTGCAACTGCGCTGTGCGCTATTGCTTGGGCAGACGTTCATATATGCCAAGCTTTGTATGCGGATACATCACACCGCTTCTGCCAGAGCTGACCGACAAGACCCTTGATTGCTTTGAACGTGACATTGCAGGACGCAAGAAGATTGATTTTGACTTTGGCATGGGAGGCGACTATGAGATGTGGGATACGTTCTACAAGGCGGTTTGCAATGAGATTGAAAGGAGAAAGAGCGATGGCTAACACCCTCTGGCATCCGGCAAGCGAACAGCCACGAGAGCGGACGCAGCCTTTGTTGCTTGCGACTAAGACAACGTGGCGTGATGAAGATGGAAAAATGTTGCAAGGATTCTCGCCGACAGCGTATTTTCTTGGCTGTTACGCAGACGGTCAGTTCTGGGATGAGATAGGCGAGAGACTGCCGAAAGATGTGATTGTAACGCATTGGATGTCGTTTCCGATGGTGTGAGGTTAAGAACATGAAAAAACTTAAATTTCCTGAGGATTTCTTTGCATACGACAACCCGGACTGTCCCGACAATGACATTGAAAAAGCCGTAAACAGGATGAAGAACTGGATGAAGGGTGAGACCTACAAGAGCAACCCTTGGTTCTTTATGGCTGCTGGCAACTATCTGATTGTCGGTCTGATCGCTGAGGATGGGCAGAAAACAATCTACGTTGCACGGCAGTATTATGAGATAGTCAACATTCCGGGCGAAGGCTGGCTACGTGAATCTGACGCTGAGTGCCTGTTTTAAGGAGAATTAAAGATGGAAGAACTTAAAAGATGCCCGTTCTGCGGCAAGAACGCAGTTTACATTGGTGTGTGTGACGATGAAGGCAACTTTCATGGTCATTTGGGATGCGAGTACGAACAAGACCCGTGGAGCGGGCTTTCTTATGACTTGCATCACGAAGGATGGGGCAAATGTATCCTTTGCACGGATGGAGACAATCAAAGCATGGGTGGCGCACTGTTTGACACGGCAGAGGATGCTGTCGAAGCATGGAACAAACGCTACAAAGAGGATTGAGCATGGACAAAAAACGAGACAACTTTACATTCCAACGATATTACTTTGAAGCCATCTCCACACTGAAAAGTAAAGAGAAGTTGGAACTCTACGATGCAATCTGCGCATACGTTTTTGAAGAAAAAGACGCAACTTTGAACTCAAAAAAAGCAGAATCTTGTTTCATTTTGATTAAACATCTGCTCGATGAAGAGTGGAAAAGAAGCGATATTGCGTCAAAAGGATGGTCTACACGAAAGTCATCTCATCCTCATGTCATAAATGAGATGAAAGTCAGCTCATCTATGAGTTCAAAGTCAGATGACAATGAACCCATTGTATCAACTGACAGTCAGATGAACGTCAAGACCCTGCCGGAGAGTGCAGTCAAAAAAAAACCTGACATCTTTTCCGACTTTGCTCACGGCGATAAAGCCCTGCTGGAATCCCTGCGAGAGTTCGCACAGATGCGTACAAGAATCAAAAAGCCTATGACAGACCGGGCAAAACAGATGCTCTGCAACAAGCTGGAAAAGTTTGATCGGCATGATTGGAAAGCCATTCTCGACCAGAGCATCTATGCCGGGTGGCAGGGCATTTACGCATTGAAACAGGATGACCAGTACGAGCAAAGTACGGAGATGGAGTTTCCTAGACTATGAGAATGGACGTTCAAACGGTATTTATCGGTGCGCTGATGCTCTGCAAGCCGGGCGTTGTGGATGAAATCATACCAGACCTTGAACTTGACTTGTTCAGACCTGAGCTGAGAGACGCTTTTGCGGCTGTTCAGGGCTATTGGACGGCTAGGGGTAAGATAGATATAGTCGAGATAAATACGCAGCATCCAGACGTATCGCAGACGCTCTTGGCGTGTGTACAAACCTGTGAATCAGAGTGTGTACGAATTGACATGGAGCAGATGCAGCGTTGGGTACAGCTTATCAGAGAACAAGCTGCACTCACTCGTGTGCAAGGTCTGGCATTTCAGATGACCAGCGAGCTTACCGACTATTCTGATCTATCAAACATTTACCAGCAGATGGGCGAAGCAATGAGCCTGAAAGCTGAGGAAGAAGATGCGTGGACATACGAGGATGTGCTGAACGACTATGTGCTTCACATGGACGAAAAGCCTGTGTACATCAAGACAGGCCTAGAACGTCTGGATGAAGCGCTGCACATCTCACCGGGCGATTTCATCATCATCGGCGGCAGACCGTCTGCGGGCAAGACAGCCCTGTCTTTGCAAATAGCAGCAAGCATGGCAAAGCAGGACTACACCGTGTACTATTTCAGCCTGGAAACCAGCAAACGCAAGCTAGGCGCACGTCTGATGGCTAATCAAATATACTGCCCTCTGGACACGGTGAAAAATAAGGCGGTCAGCTTGAATGAGATTGACGGACAGGCAAAGAACATGAAAATGCCCTTATATATCCGCTCCGCTGCCGGAAAGAACGTGGCGTGGATGAAGGCGCAGGCTCTCCGTAAAAAGGCTCAGGTCATCTTCGTAGACTATCTTCAACTCATCCACGAAACAGGCGCAAAGGACAGATATGCCGCTATTACAGCTATATCCATTGCCCTGCACGAACTGGCACAGACCACAGGCATTGTTGTGGTGGCACTGGCACAGCTTAATCGAAACCCATCCAAGCCCGGAGCAACGCCTACCAACTCCGACTTGCGAGAGAGCGGACAGATTGAACAGGACGCAGATGCAATCATCCTTCTGTCCGGCGATAACCCCGACAAGTACCTGTTCCGGCTAAGCAAGAACAAGGAAGGTGGGATAGGCGACCTTCCCATCACGTTTAACAAGCAGATTCAACGGTTCCAAGAGTATACTTGGATGGACTGAAAGGAGAACGACTATGAAATATCGAAAGAAGCCAGTTGTTATCGAAGCATTCAAACTAAATGCACGAGGCCTTGTTGGAGAAGATTGGTTCTGGGATGCAGTAAGTAGCAATGATATTATCACGCATGACTTCGGAAAGTTTCACGATGACCCTGCGTGGTGCGAGATTAAAACGCTTGAAGGGACTATGATTGCAAGGGCTGGCGATTATATCATTCGTGGCGTAAATGGCGAAATCTACCCGTGTAAACCTGACATTTTCGAGAAAACATACGAAGCGATTGGGCGATAGTAGCCTAGTATCGATTCTGCGCTCGTATCGTCACAGTAGAATAGGCAAGAAAAATAGATAACAGTGTCTAGGCAATAAAGTTACCGTCTGAACCCCATAAATATTTTTCACTACACAAAATACAGGAGGAAAACAACTATGGCACTTACCAACATCGAACGTGAGACTATCATCAACTTCAACGCAGCGGAAGATACCGCAGAAATCTACACGGCTGACCCGGTTTACATTCGCAAGCTGGACAAGCTCTGTGAGCAGTTCCCCGATACATACAAGTTTATGGCGGAGCTGTCTGCCAAGCGGTGCAAGGAATCTAAGACCTATTCGATGCCGAAACGTCTTGTGAAGTTCCGGCCGCCTGTCACTCGTGAGATCAGCGAAGAGCAGCGTGAAGCACTGGCAGAGCGTCTGCGTAAGGCAAGAGAAGCCAAGAATATCTAATCTTAGCTCGTACGACTACAAAACTACTGTATCAGAAAGCATGGAATGGTATCAGGTGGTAAAACTACCCTCTGCGACTATTCCGTGCTTTTTTCTCTTGTTATTTATCAGGGTGAAACGGCAAGGTCTGAATTTGAGAAAGAATCGTCTAATCGCAGGGCTGATTGAGACGAAAGCAAGATGTGTGAGACGAAAAAACGCTTCGAGTGTCACTTTCGAAAATGGCTTTCAAATTTTTGTCCCCTTTCCCCCTTGTTTCCTCTTTCCCCCTTTTGTCCCCCTCTTTCCCCTACAACCCCTATTACCCCCTATAATCCCCCTAACATCTTCCGTGCTCCCCCTTTCCCTCCCCGTGTGTTTAGCGCGTCCGCGGGCGTTATATGCGCTAGCGCGCGCGTTGACGGAGCCGGGTGTGCCATGATAGTTCAAAAGTGAATAAATAACAGTTATGCGAAATTGCAAACTGGTTCTTTCTCCCTACAACCCTCTATCTCCAAAAGCTATACCGTTAGCCAGCAGAGCAGACCGTGACCGGCATTTGCCGTCAGGCTCTATTGGCTGAATATAGGCATACCGTCCATCTGATCTCTACGTTACGTCACCCTCTATCGTCCGGCGCACCGCGCCGACCGGGTGACCTCCAACGGCAACAGCAGCTAGCCTGTAAAGGGTAGCTGCATCTGACCCGTCACCAGCTACGACTATTTCACATGGAGAATTGACCTAATTTTGTAGTCGTTTGAATATGTACAAATGTTGCATATACTATTCCTAGCAGAACGCTAAGAATTAAACTGAATACCATAGTGCGTTACTTGGAATTAAATTGAGCAGGAACAGACCAAATCGGATGGTACGACTATTCCAGCAGAATAATCCCTAGATAGTTACTAGGATATATAAGCGTATATTATAATAAGTACGGTTGGCATACGAATTTGGTATGTCTAGCGAGTGAATAAATGAGTGAATATATGTAATAGATTATGAATTTTATGCGGTCAGATGACTTAGCGACTATCGCATCTCTCTTTCTCTAAAAGGAGAACGACTATTTCACACAAAAAACACACGACTATTTGACGATGGTTCGCAAGAAAACGCTACGACTATTACTCTGCGACTATCAGCGGACAGCTCGTTACTATACTATATACGGGACTTTCAAACGATTGCTGTCTGACGACTTTACGACTATTTTACGACTATTCGCCGGGAGAAACTACGACTATTGGCTGCGACTATTGCTGACCTCTATTGGTTATCGGGCGAAAGCCCGAAAAGAGATACGGCGGGAGCCGTCAATTGTTCCGCGCCGCCCGCTGCCTGGTCTGCCCCGCCGGGTGTAGGGTGCCGGGCTGACCATGTGCCAGATTGCAAGCCGCCGGGCTGACCTTGTACAGGTGGAGGCGCTGACCCCGCCGGGCTGGCATGGTCTGCGATATGTTGCCGCCCTTATATACCTTATTATAATAGGCGGCTGTGCTGAGCTGTGCAGCGTCTAGGCGTGGCGGTGGTATCTGGTATGTGCTGGAGGTGCTGCGGCGTTGTGATACGCTCTAGCGTGGCGCAGGCGGTATTATGGCCGCTTGTGTCGGTCTGGTATCTGCGGCGGCAGAATGGTCCAAATAGCAGGAAAAGCACCTGTAAAGCCCTGTGCGCTGCTTTGTGACGTGGGCTGTATAGTTGCATGGACGAAATAAAACGCGCTGTAAACGCTTGTGTGTGGCTACATTGCAGCAGGGCAAAAAGAAAAGCCTTGCACCGTGTCGATGCAAGGCAAAAGAAAAGCCCCGCCACGTGGGCGGGGTTAAGAATTTTATTAGTGCCATTCAATCAAGCGTTTTGTGCGTTTCAATCCTGTTAACGTATAATCCCCACTGACATTATCCCACACACGGGAGCGGGTGTTATAGGCGTATGGATAAAGCGTTGTCTGATTTGCACTATCCAAATTTACGGCGTGATGTACTTTTCCAGTTTCGTCGTCCACATAAATGCTAAGTCCGTTGATTTCGTGCTCTGTATAGGTTTTCATAATGACACTCACTTTCCGGGCTTTTGCCCTTTTTTACAGTATATCATATCGCAAGTCCTAAAAACAGGACTTGCAGAAAGTTTTTTGCCCTTTTGGGCTGGGGCGGGGTTGCTTTACGGTGCAGCCCCGCTAAAGTGTCCGATCGGCATTACTTGGACGCCTTGAACAGTGCAGAGAAAAACCAGAAAAAGAACAGGAAACAGGATAATATCACTTGTTGCACCCCCCTCATACCACGCTAAACCGTTTGTATGTGGTGCGCTTGCTACACTCGGCATAAATATCCGGGTGTGCTGCCTGTAAAAGCTTGCTATCAAGCCGGACGCTCTGCACGTCCTTGTAAATGGCCTTTGCAGTGCCTTGCGCCATTTCTGGCGCGCCTTGCATCATGCAGATAATATCTGCTTTAATGCTTTCGTTCATTGCTTCCAGCTCTTCGAGAAGCCGCTTGTTTTCGCGGTATTCGTTCACTTTTTCTTCGAATAACGTCATTTTTTTAGCCCTCCATATAATGTGCCGGAAATGCCGCCCCGATATCCTGATAGCTTGTCAAGACGTGTGAAGACCCAGTCAAATAGTCGTGCAGTCCTGCACGCAGAGCGCAAAAGATGCTATCAATATCACACCTTTTGTTTTTTTCTGCATAGTTGCGCTGCCAGTGGTCTATATAGTCCCGGATAGCGGCGTTCTCCTGTTCGCTCCAGTCGATACGGCTACGGCAGTCAGCCCAGTTATAGCGGCAATCGTTCCAGATGTACCACGCCATATTATAGGCGATTTTTTGTTCAGCTGTGCAGGTGGATTTGTCCACCCCTCTGATTTTGTGATAAGTCATTTTTTTACCCCTCCTCAGCTATTAAGAAATGCAATCATAACCAGCGCCCCGCTGATCATGCCGCCAATGTACCAGAGTGCGGCCCACTGGGAAAAGTCAAGAGCAATCATCATGCCGTTGCTCCTTCAATCAGCTCCCGGAGCGTTTCAACGCCGGGGACACAATAGTTACACATCATAATATAAACGTTTTCCATGCCATTAACGGCGGTTTTGATTGTGTCAGCGTTTCCGCTGCGCTTGGCTGCCAGATACTCGTTGATTGCGTTTTCCACAATCTGCACTCTGTCCTTCCTTGTCATGGTTTACACCTCCGTGTTTTTGCCGTTGGGGTTAATCCAATCGTTCTTAATATCGTACCGCTTGCAGTAGCGATAAAGGTTAATCAGCTGCACAAAGTCGCCAGCGTTTATATATGCTTCATTGTCCGGCGCATCAAGGGAGCAAATAAGGGTCGTTCCGTTATCCTCCCGCTGCACAAGTTCCAACGTTTCGCCGTTGTTCACTTCAAAAACAAGCTTGTTCATATTTATACCCTCCATTAAAACCAGTACAATAAATTCATATCAGTACCCGGCTTTGTGATTTCTCGGATGCAAGGATACAAGCCGCAACTGTCAATCTGCAAACCGTATTCTTTAAGTTCTTTATCAAGCTTTACACGCCGTTTTGCAAGCTGAGCCTGTCGGGTTTTGAGCCACTCGGAATTATAATAGCGGCTGTCGTTGTCAAGCTCCCACGCTCTTGCATCTGCAAGCCCCCAACGCTGCACGCTGTCAAGGAGCTTTCTTGCTTTTTCGTATGCCTCAGTGGGCACACGATCGGCGGCTTTATCTGCGGCGGTTGTCAGTGTGTCAAGCGTGGCAAGGTCAAACGCGGCGCGGGCTCTGTTATACCATACACACGCGCGATGGCTGCGGCCTTCATAGTCCCCCGGAATGGGGCGGGCGGTGTAATCGATCTCTTTATTGTTCATCATGGTTTTGTCCTCCTGTTTTGTGGTGGTGTAACACGTTCTTGTGTTGTCTATATAGTAACACGTTCTTGTGTTGATGTCAATGGTTTTGCACACATTCTTGTGTTGAAAGTCGTTCATGTTTGAGTGTGTACAAATCTGCTCAGTTTCGGACACACTGCCCGCCCTCCAGCGTCCCGCACCGGTACGATCTACCAGACGTGGGCGGTCTGGTATCGTATGCAGACCGGTGCGGCGTGTTAGTGCGCCGTGTCTTGCATGGTCTGCCCTGGTTTTGGCGCTCCCTGCGCTGCTGCCTGTGATGTGCAGTCTGTCCGGGTGCGCTGGGGCTGGCAGGGGTCACCGGCAGGGTATACAGGGAGAGCCGGGGGCCGGGTGGTCAGTCTCCCGAATTCCGAAACCCATAAAAAGGCGTTTCCCTTGCCAACACCTACCCCATCTTCACAAATCAAACCCCATCTGATTGTGCAAGTCTCCAAAAATTCCGAAAAATACAAAAAGGCCCCTCTCCCGGTCTAATCTGTGCTATACTTGACCGTAAGAAAGGGGCATTGTAAAATGGCAAAACTCGTAAAGTGTAAACACTGCGGCGCAAGGATAGCAGCTACCGCTAAAACCTGTCCGCAGTGTGGTGGAGAGAATACACCACAAAAGCCAGCTTATAAGCGGCTGTGGTTCAAAATCCTTATGGTAATGTTCGTATTGGCTTTTATTATGGATTTGATAAGCCCTCGTAACAAAACAGATACTGCGGTTAGCTCTGAAAGCGAAAAACCAACATCATCCGTTGCATCATCTGTAAAGACAGAATCTGAAAATCCGTCTGTTACTTCGGAAGAATCCGTAAAAGAGAACGGCTCTATTGTTTTAGTTGATGAAGTTCTTGGCGATTATGGAAAAGAAGAAACGAACAAGAGCGGTTATAAATATATCTGGTACATGGTTCCGACTGGCACATACGAAGTTGAAAATCAAAACAAAGAAGCGACAGTATTTGTTGTGTCTGATGCAAATTCTGACGATGTGAGCGATGTACTGAAATTTGAAAAAGCTGGCGAAAAGCAGAATGTTACCATTAAAGACGGTTACCATATCGAGCTTTCGATTGGCACGAAAATTCTATTAACGCCAGTTAAATAAATGGAGAAATACAAAATGAGCTTTATAGGAGCAATAGGAGCCATCGCAGACCTTGTAGAAAGATAATCGCATAACACAAAAAGCCAGCGGCTAGATGTTCTCTAACCACTGGCTTTTCTTATAGGCTATTTACTTTTTCAATACGCTGGTCACGTTCGGCATCGGCATCCAATCGTTAACGTCACGCATGACAATCTTGCCGTTGTCGCACAGGTACGGTCTTAAATCGCCGTATTCGTTTGCTTCGTAGGAGAGATAGCCGCACGCAACCTCTTTGCCGTTGCAAGCGATCACTCGACCGTTGTAGGTTTCTCCAACGTCAGGCGTTCTCCAAAGCCGCTCCATGTTTTCCAGAGTGTCACTGATGTATTCGTCAAGGTTTTCGTACTTATCACCGTTAATCATATTCGTTCTCCTTTCACATGGGCATCTGGGTCTGGCCGTTCGTGACCTGAACCAACATAACAGAGTTCGCACACGGTCTCCACTTCTTGATGTATTCGACAGCTTCATCGAACCGCTTCTTTGGCACGTTGTTTCGACTGTTCACGTTGAACCAGTTCTGAATGTCCCGGTTGCATTCCATGAACAGCTTCTGGGATACGCTACGGCTCTTGTAGGCCGGGCTGTCCATGCCACCAAGAGCGTTGATGACCACCGTGTTCACGGCACGCTTCAACACACGCTGCTGGTTGTAGTCGATGGTCATAGTGTTCTCAAGAGCGGAGATGCGCTGCTCCTGCTTCATGGTGCGCTGGTCAATCACAAGGATTGCTTGCAGTTCCTTAGAAAGCCCTGCGAACTGGTTGACGAACACGTTTTTCTCAAGGTCAATCAGCTTTTGGCGAATCTCCATGCCTTCCGGTGTACGCTGAATCATTGCAATATGCTTTGCCATATCCAGAGTGATAATGTGGTCGGTTCTAGGCTTTCCGGCAAGCCCATCAGACCTATTGCTCAAAAATGAGCCATAGTCTTTCCCGTCTACAAAACCATACTCGCACATACGAGGAAACCAGTCTTTGTATGCGGTCTTGATTTTGAGCCGTTCGTGCAGTTCCCGACCCAGCACAACCTTTTCGCCGGTGTCGGTGTCGTACACAGGGATAACATCTTCGGAGAAGATTCGGATGGTTTCAAGATTATTATTCATAGAAATTTAGCCTTTCTATCTTGCGAGAGCAGGCCATCTCTGGTATAATAACCCAAAGAGGGTCTATACTCTCTGAGTGTTTCATAAGACGTTCGCTGTGGTCGGCAAACTTTAGCGAGCGTCTTATTTTTCGTTTTTATTTGTCTCCTGGATTGGATGCACTTCAAAGAACGTGTCACGTATGGCTGCTGCCTGTGCAACCTTATGTTCGGTGCAATAGGCTTTCAGACACTGGAACTGCCGTTCGGTCAGTGCAACAGTGAACGTGTGATTGTGCCGTTCGAGATAAGGACTGTACATAAACTCACCTCCCTTCATGTGGGTGCAACCAGTATATGCAATATGTTGTGGTTTGTCAATTACGCAAACGCTTAATGTAGTACTGGTATCTGTACAAAATCAAAAAATTTGTAGATTTGCACAAAATTTAGCTGTTGTTTTTGGCAGCTCCCGCTTCGTACCCTGCCCGATAGTTCAGTTCGGACAGCTTGCCCAGCGCTTCTGCGTACTCCCTGTCCTCGCTGGTCGGCTCTTTGCCGTGGGCGAGGGTTTTTAGAAATTCTTCGGTTGTTGTGGGAAAGTTCATGTTTTTTGCTCCTTTCTATTGCAGAAGCTGTCTGCTTCTGCTATAATAATTAACAGAAACCGAGACTGCGCCCTTGGTTGCGCAGCTTCTGTTTTGTGGTGGAATAGGTCGTCAGTGCTACTTTGGTCGGTCGTGCTGACGGCCTATTTTTATGCCACAAAGGATAAATCTACCGTTGTTGGCTGATTCATCGTGTGCTCTGCTGTCTTAGATTATAGACGTTTGGTATATAGTTGTCAACAGCCCAATTTGTATAATTCAGTCACACATCTGTGACATTTTACGCATTCTAACGTAAATTTACGTTATTTGATAGTACTTCCGTAAACGGATTAGTTTACCCTGGTGATAGTAACTCAAAAGATATTTTTCGATAATTCGTAAGGCTATTATTCAAGTATACAGTTTGTAAAGCAACGAAAAAGTTTACAGCCGTTTTATCACCCTATTGATAGTAAAAAATTTGCAAAAACACAAGAAGGTGTTGACAGTGACACGAGAATGTGTTATCATTGGGTCGAAAGAGAGGTTCGATAAAAATGGCAGAGAAGAAAAAAGGCGGTGCAACCAAAAATAAAGTCAATTCCGGGGACATTCTTCGTTCCGTTATGAAAATCAGAGGATATACTTCTGCATCTCTTGCAAGGCAAATGGGATATGAAGTTTCTTCTTATGTGACAAACCGTGTTAATGCGGATGATTTGAAGTTATCCACAATGGCAATGCTTTTGGAAGAAATGAAATACCAAATCGTGATTCAGCCTATTGGCGCTGATGTTGCATCGGATGAATTTGCTCTCAAAGTTCTTGAAAGAGACGGTGAACCTGAATGATCTACGGTTACGCTCGTGTCAGTTCCGCTGGACAGGCGATTGACGGCAATAGCCTTGAAGCCCAGTCTGAACTTTTGAAAGCCAACGGCGCACAGAAAATCTTTTCGGATGTTTACACCGGCACGAAGCTGCACCGGCCTGAACTTGACAAGCTGATGGCTGAAATTCAGCCGGGAGACACGCTGATCGTGGCGAAACTTGACCGTATTGCTCGTTCCGCCAAGAATGGTCTTGAACTGATAGACCAGTTCATTGATAAGGGTGTTTCGGTGAACATCCTGAACATGGGGGTTATGAACAATTCTCCCACCGGCAAGGTTATTCGCACGGTGATGCTTGCATTCGCTGAGTTTGAGCGTGACATGATTGTTGAGCGCACCAGAGAAGGCAAGAAGATTGCTAGTCAGCGCCCTGATTACAGGGAAGGCCGCAAGCCCACCGAGTACGACCGCAACCTCTTTGATATTCTACACAAACAGGTGGAAAAGCGTCTGCTGACCGTCACCGATGCCGCCAAACAGCTTGGTGTGACCCGCCAGACATGGTATCGGATTGCTGAACAGAACAGGTGAAAGGAGTAAGAGCCTATGGATAAGTGGAACAACAGAAACTCGTATGACTGGCTTGCGGGGGCAGTCGTTGGATTGCTTACCGGGTTCTTCATTGTAGTTGTGGTTGCGAGGTGCGTTCTGTGATAGATTGCGTTTTCATTTGACATTGCTTGAAACCTAGAATAAAACCGAATGAGAAAGGAGAATACATTGAAAACGATTAACGGAAAATATGCTTCTGCAAAAGTGTTCACGGACAATATTGAAGATAAAACAACTGAGCAGATTTTGACGCTTTGCAATCAGAACTTTGTTGACGGATGCAAAATTCGCATTATGCCAGATGTTCATGCTGGCTCTGGATGCGTCATCGGATTCACGGCAAACTTGGGCAAGAAGGTCATTCCCAATATTGTTGGCGTTGACATTGGCTGCGGAATGCTTGTTGCTGAACTCGGAATTGAACATATCGACCCGAAAAAGTTAGACAAAGTAATCAGAGAACGAGTTCCGGCTGGAATGAATGTTCACGAATCGCAGAAAATGTCGGGAGCCTTTCTTAACCAACTTGACTGTAAAGATAGCTTGCATAATGTTGACTGGATTCTTCGTAGCATGGGTACTTTGGGTGGCGGAAATCATTTTATCGAGCTGGACGAAGATGAAGAAAAAAACCAGTACCTTGTTATCCATACTGGAAGCAGGAATCTCGGTAAACAAGTTGCAGAATATCATCAAAACGTAGCAATTTCTAATATCAAAGGAAAGAACAAAAGAAAAGAAGCTACGGAACGCCTGATTGAGGAACTAAAAAAGCAAGGTCGTGAACAGGAAATCTCGCAAAAAATCAAAGAGCTGGATGTTCAGTTTCCAGATATTCCGAATGAACTTTGCTATCTTGAGGGAAAAGAACGTGATTCCTACCTTAATGATATGCGGATTTGTCAGGCGTTTGCGAGCATGAATCGAGCGAGAATTATGCACACTATTTTAGATGGTGTTGGAATCAATTCTATGCTGACCCATGCGTCTTTCTTTGAAACCGTTCATAACTATATTGATGAATCGGATGATATTATCCGAAAAGGCTCTGTATCCGCTAGAAAGGGAGAGAAGCTGATTATTCCTCTTAATATGAGAGACGGAAGCCTTATCTGTGTTGGCAAGGGCAATCCTGATTGGAATTTCTCTGCTCCGCATGGAGCTGGTAGGCTGTATAGCAGAACAGCGGCTAAAAAAGCATTCAGCGTTGAAGAATATCAAAAGCAGATGAACGGAATTTACACTACCTCAGCCGATGAATCCACGTTAGATGAATGCCCGATGGCATATAAGCCAGCACAGGAGATTATCAACGCAATCTCCCCAACAGTTGATATTGTAAAACACATTAAGCCCATTTACAATTTCAAAGCGGGAGAATAAAACCGAAAGGAAAACGACATGAAAACCGTAAAATTGTCAGAACAGAGTTTGAAACTCATTGAAACGCTGCGCGATTACACCGACAAGCCTGATATTCTTAACGCTGTCGCAGACGCCTTGTACTATGACGCAGATGAATTGAAGCGCAGGCTAAACCAGCTTGCGGAAGAGGTCAAATAAATCGCATTTTCCATCCGTTAAAACGAATTTTAGCAAATAATTTTCCGAAAACAGCATTATAAAACCGAATATTTGATTTTTGTGCAGTTGTAGGCACTCTTTACATTTTCAGGTAGGGGGTGCCTATTTTTTATGCAGCCAAAGCAGTGTATCGCCATCATTGACAGCATCAAAGCGTATGCAAAGCAGAATCCGACCGAAGCACAGGTCTATGAGGACTGGTTTCAGGCGGTGGTGAACCTAAGAGATGCCCTGCCGCAAGACAAGCGGTTCGATGCCTACAAATACTCTTGTGAGCTGCGCTCTGTCTGTGCAGCCATGATGGGCAAGATGAAAACAGGCGAGGACGTGGCAAAGGTCTATGATATTATCAGCCGGACGTACCTGTTTGAAGCGAAAGACGTGTTCGACAGCTATTGCATCTACCTTGAATGGAATCGTGCGCCGGAGAAGAAGTTCTATCAGCCTAGACGCAGAGTGCTGAAAGTGCTGGCAGACGACCTAGAGGACTTGTTCTATAAGCGGATAGATTTCTTGGGGGTCAGTCTTCCGGCTCGCGTAGGCAAGAGTACGCTGTGCATTTTCTTCATCACATGGCTTATGGGCAACCGCCCGGACGTTGCATCAGTCATGAGCGGACATTCTGACAAGCTTACCAATGGCTTCTACGGTGAAGTGCTGTCCATCATCACTGACCCCGTTACCTATAACTGGGGCAAAATCTTCCCGGACGTTCAGCTTGTGGACAAGAGCGCAAAGGACGAAAGCGTTGACCTGAACCGAAAGAAGCGTTTCCCCACCCTGACTTGCCGCTCAATTGGCGGCACGCTGACTGGTGCTGTTGAAATCGGAGAGGGCGGTGTTCTGTACAGCGATGACTTGATTGAGGACTTGGAGGAAAGCCTGAATGTTGAGCGTCTGAACAACAAGTACGATGCCTACCTGAACCAGCTAAAAGACCGTAAAAAGCAGGGCGCATTGGAGCTGATGGTCGGTACACGCTGGAACGTGCTTGACCCTCTTGGACGCATCCAAAACCAGTACGCAGACAATCCTAAGTATAGATTCCGGGTGATTCCTGCTGTGGACGAGAACGGACACAGCAATTTCAACTATGACTACGGTGTTGGATTTGACGATGCCTACTACGCAGACATGAAAGCCAGCATTGACGATGCAACATGGTGGGCAAAGTACATGGGCAAGCCCTATGTGCGTGAAAGCCTGCTGTTCCCTGCCGATGAACTGCGGTATTTTAACGGCGTTCTGCCTGATGGTGAGCCTGATCGCAAGCTCATGGTCATGGATATTGCATGGGGTGGCGGGGACTTCACCGCTTGCCCTATCGCCTATGTGTATGGTGATGCCGTGTTCATTCCTGACCTTGTGTTCAATAACGGAGACAAGACTGCGACCAGACCGGAAGTCGTGGGCAAAATCATCCAACACAAAATCAATGTGGTGCGTGGCGAAGCAAACAACGGCGGTGATGAATACTGTGATGTGGTAGACAGCCAGCTCCGGCAGCAGGGCTATCACTGCTCTGTTCGCAGCCAGCGTGCGCCCAGCGGTCAAAGCAAGCTGTCCAGAATTATCCAGTATGCGCCTGACATCAAGCGGTTCTACTTCCTTGACGAGAAACACCAGTCGAAAGAGTACAAAGCATTCATGGAACAGGTGACGATGTTCACGCAGCTTGGCAAAGTTCCGCACGATGATGCGCCGGACAGTCTGGCGCAGCTTGCCGATGAATTGTACAACGGAATCAGTAAAATCGAGCCTGTCAAGAGGCCATTTTAATAATTCCCCTAAATAGCCGGGTGCGTAGGCATTAAAATTTGATTTGCCTGTTGACATGGCTTACAATAGTACTAGGAAGATTTGCAGCTTCCTCTAGGTATTGCATTGACGTGGTTTTAGTCATTTTTACTCGTCAGTTTGTTGCATTACCCTCCTTTCTTACTCACCCACGACAGCCGCCTTTCTCTGTCGTGGGGATTATATGTTGCGTTTCCGAGTGGACGGAACGTTGTTTGTACTCCCCCAACTGACACGAAGCGGTTCAAACCCGCTACGCAGCACAACTATCCTCTTGCTTTGCATGGGATTTCTCTTTTGAC
>ERZ773136.279-NODE-279-length-60474-cov-6.768848_pt1 | contig 60474 bp, 55 predicted proteins | sample MGYA00580855_ERZ773136 | MGnify/ENA primary metagenome ERZ773136 (study PRJEB29015, sample SAMEA2737860) | human gut metagenome | biome: human gut; feature: human-associated habitat; material: faeces | place: China | collected 2012 ... | reverse complement strand
GGGGGAGGGCGGGGCGTCCGGTATCGTTTTTTTGTCCGCCATGCGGATTATAAGGCTGTTTCCGCATTTTCGCAAGCATCTCCGCTGTCCGGGGGGCTTTCGTACCGGCAGGCGGGGGCATACTGGAGGCCGCCGGGCAATCCTTCCTCCGGGGTGCCGTTTGTTTGTCCCGCCCCAAGGAAAAAGCCGGCGCTTCGAGCGCCGGCTTTCCCGTATGCCGGGATGCCTCCCGGATCAGTGTCGTGCCTGTTAAGTTATTCGATTTCCCACGTGGCGCCCGAATGCAGCAGCTCGTCCACCGAGCGGATCTTGCTCTGTGCCTTGACCTTCTCGACCTGCCGGGCCACCTCGCGGTCGTAAACCGTGGCGTCCTCGACGGCGCGGATCACGCCCAGGGCAACGGGGTATTCGGGATATTTCATCGCCGCCAGCATCGAGTGCAGCGTCGTGTCGCGCTCGTGGGCGTCGTGCGTCAGCACATCGTCCAGCGTGTAGCCGTCCTGGCCGACGGTCACGACCTTGAGCTTCATGTCCTCGAAGACGATTCCCTTCTCCATGTTGGCCCCGAACAGCATTTTCCCGCCGTGGCGCAGCGTGATCGTACGTTCGGCGCGCGTAGCCTTGTCGGCGGCGAATGCAGCGTGGGTCTTGTCGTTGAAAATCACGCAGTTTTGCAGTACTTCGATCACCGACATGCCTTTGTGCATCGCAGCGGCCACCATGCACTCCTTCGAAAGCTGCACCTCCATGTCGACCGAGCGGGCGAAGAACGTGCCTTTGGCGCCGATCACCAGTTCGCCGGGGTTGAACGGCTTTTCGACCGTGCCGTAGGGCGAGGTCTTGGTGATCTTGCCCAGCTTCGAGGTGGGGGAGTACTGCCCCTTGGTGAGGCCGTAGATCTCGTTGTTGAAGAGTATGACGTTCAGGTCGACATTGCGGCGGATGGCGTGTATGAAGTGGTTGCCGCCGATGGCCAGCGAGTCGCCGTCGCCCGTGGTGACCCAGACGCTGAGGCGCGGGTTGGCGACCTTGACGCCCGTGGCCACGGCGTTGGCGCGGCCGTGCACCGAATGGAACCCGTAGGTCTTCATGTAATAGATGAACCGCGACGAGCAGCCGATGCCCGACACGAACGTGAAAAGATTGTGCGGCGTGTCGGTCGCGTCGGCGATCTCGGGCAGCGCGCGCTGTACGGCGCTGAGGATGGCGTGGTCGCCGCATCCGGGGCACCAGCGTACCTCCTGGTCGCTTTTGAAATCCGCGGGGGTGTATTTGTATTCTGCCATGGCGTTATTTCAATAAGGATTCGAATTTTTGGCAAAGCTCTGCAACCGTGAAGGGCAGGCCCTCGCACTTGTTGTACTGTTCGTAGCGGAACTCCTGCAAACTCTGGCGCAGATAGTTGGCGAACTGCCCTTCGTTCAGCTCGCAGACGACGATCTTGCGGAATTTCGAGAATATCTCGCGTACGCCGTGCGGCAGCGGGTTGATGTAGTTGAAATGGCACAGCGAAACGCGCTTGCCTTCGGCGCGCATCTGGTCGACGGCGTTTTGCAGGTGTCCGCGCGTACCTCCCCAGCCGACCACCAGCAGGTCGCCTTCCGGGGCGCCCCATACGGCCTGTGCCGGGATGTCGTCGACGGCTTTCGCCACCTTTTCGGCGCGGGTGCGTACCATTTTCTGGTGGTTCGACGGGTCGTGCGAGATACAACCCTTTACGCAGTCCTTTTCAAGGCCGCCGACACGATGTTCCAGTCCCGTCTTGCCGGGGAATGCCCAGCCGCGGGCCAGGTTTTCGTTGCGCACGTAGGGCATGAAACCGCCTTCGGGGGCCTCGTCCACGATCGGCGGGGTGATGGCAGGGTAGTCCTTCATCGCAGGGATGCGCCACGGCTCCGAGCCGTTGGCGATGAACCCGTCGGTCAGCAGGATCACGGGGGTCATATGCTCCATGGCCAGGCGCCCGGCCTCGAATGCGTAGTGGAAGCAGTCGCTGGGCGACGATGCCGCCACGACGATCACGGGGCACTCGCCGTTGCGGCCGTAGAGCGCCTGCGCCAGATCGCTCTGCTCGGTCTTGGTCGGAAGACCCGTCGAGGGGCCGCCGCGCTGTACGTCGACCACCACCAGCGGCAACTCGGTCATCACGGCCAGTCCCAGCGCCTCGCTCTTGAGCGACAGGCCGGGGCCCGAGGTGGTCGTCACGGCGAAGTTGCCGGCGAAGGCTGCGCCGATGGCGGTGCAGATGCCCGCGATTTCGTCTTCGGCCTGGACGGTCTTCACCCCGAGGTCTTTGCGCTTGGCCAGCTCTTCGAGGATTACGGTGGCCGGAGTGATCGGGTACGAGCCGCAGAAGAGCGGCAACCCGGCCTTTTCGGCTGCGGCGCACAGTCCCCATGCCGTGGCGACGTTGCCGCTGATCGAGCGGTAGGTGCCCTTTTCGAGCGGTGCGGGCGCTACGGTATAGGTGTTTGCGAACTGGTGCGTATTGGCTGCGTAGTTGTATCCCGCCTGGATGGCCAGCTTGTTGGCTTCGGCTATGGCGGGGTTCTTCTTTGCGAATTTGGTTTCGATGTATTTGAATGCGTAAGCCTCCGGCCGGTCGAACAGGTAGAAGCAGATACCCAGTGCGAACATGTTTTTGCACTTGGTCACGCTCTTGTTGTCGAGGCCGGTCTCCCGGAGCGCGTCGCGCGTCATCGTGGTGATGCCGGGGATTACTACGTTGTACTCGTCGAGTTTCAGCTCGGCGATGGGGTCGAGCGTGGCGAAGCACGCCTTTTTGAGGTGGTCTTCGGTGATCGAATCGCCGTCGATGATGACCGTCGCACCCGGTTTGAGCCATTTGCGGTTGGCCTTGAGCGCTGCGGGGTTCATCGCCACCAGCACGTCGCAGTAGTCGCCGGGGTTGAGCTCCCGGTGGCTGCCGAAGTGAACCTGGAATCCAGATACGCCCGCCACGGTACCCTGTGGCGCGCGGATTTCGGCAGGGTAGTCGGGGAAGGTCGAGATCCCGTTCCCGAGCAGTGCCGAGGTGTCTGAGAAAAGCGTGCCCGTAAGCTGCATGCCGTCGCCCGAGTCGCCTGAAAAGCGGATCACGACATCCTGCAACTCCCGTACATTGGTTTTGTCCATGTCTTGTTTCGGATTAGTAGGGTTTTGAAAACAATATCACAAATATATAAATTTATTGTCAGATTGTTCACGGCGGATGACTTTTTTGCGGCTCTAATCCGGCGGTTTTTTCTCTTTGTGCCTCCGCATTGCTGATAATTGCGCATTCAGAGGCTTGTTTCGCTGCTTGATCGTTACCGGATTTTGTAATTTTAATTGCGATTTGACAGTAGTGGCGTTATTAAAAAATTTTGCGAATGCTGCTTCCGGATTGTAAGTGCCGCTCCGGGTTTTTCGAGGTTATTCGCCTCCTGACGTTCTCTCTGCCGTTGCTTCCTCCGCTGTTTCTTCCGTTGTTCTTTCTGCTGTTTCGGCTGCTCCTGCGCTGTTCCCGTGCAGCTCCTGTGCCGGGCGCACAACCCGGATTGGGGGCTATGCGAAAGGCCGCTGCAAGATTGCGTTGCAGCGGCCTCGTTGCCGTAACCTGTTTGTTATGCCGTATCCGGCCGGGAAATCCTGCAGGGATAGTGGCCCGGAAAATCTTGCGGGGGTGCCTGTCCGGCGTATTTTGCATGGGCGCCCGTGATCCCTGCGTGGTTCGGTTGCCGGGGCGGGCAGGCTTGGACGTCTACCGGATACGGTTTCGGACGTAAACGAGTTTCAGCTCCTTATTTTCCGACGGGCGCTCTTCGATTTCGACTATTTTCGAAAGGGATTTTACCAGCAGCGACAGTTTCTTGTACCCGTAATTGCGGGGGTCGAAGTCCGGCATCTTCTTGGTGAGCACCCCGCCCACGATGCCGAGGAAGGCCCAGCCGCTGTCGTCGGCGGCATCGTCGATCGTGTTCTCAAGCAGCGTGCGGAATTCGTCGTCGAACGGACGGATGATCGTCGAGGCGTGCCCCGCATCCGGCGACGGTTTCTTTTCCCCGGCAGTTTCGGCGGCCGGACCCACAGGCGCTTCGGCCCCGGCGGATCTTTTCGCGTCCGCCTTTTTCTTCGCAGGGGCCGCCTTCTCCGGCGGCGTCTGCCCGAGGATTTCGACGTAGATGAATTTGTCGCACGATTTGATGAACGGCTTGGGGGTCTTCTTCTCCCCGAAACCGAGTACTTCCCGTCCCGATTCGCGGATGCGGCTCGCCAGGCGGGTGTAGTCGCTGTCGCTCGACACGATGCAGAATCCGTTGACCGACTCTTTGTGCAGGATGTCCATCGCGTCGATTATCAGCGCCGAATCCGTCGCGTTCTTGCCTGTCGTGTAGGCGTATTGCTGGATCGGGGTGATCGAATTCTCGAGCAGCACGCTTTTCCATGCCGCGAACTTCGGGTCGGTGAAATCGCCGTAGATACGCTTGATCGTCGGCGTGCCGTAGTTGGCGATTTCGTCGAGTATGTCCTTGATTTTCCGGTGCGAGATGTTGTCGGCGTCGATCAGCACCGCGAATTTTTTATCGGATAGTTCCATGTCAGGCGGTTTTATTTTCCGAAAGATAGGAAATTTTTTCGGAATCAGGGTGCCGGTTCATCTTCTTTCGCGGCAGGTTCCCGGCTGCGGGTTCCGCCCTTCCCGCTTCAGCTGTGCCGTTTTTGCAGTACAATGTCCGGCAGCGGGTTTGCGGCGGACATCGGGGCGCTGCCGCCGGGATCGTTTCCCGGGAGATACGGGCATACGGGCGCCCTGTCCGGGCCGCTACCGGATCGAGTTCATCCTGATGCTGGCCTTGACCAGCGCGATTGCCCTTATGCGGTTGATCGCCACGTCCTTGTCTGCGTGGTGCGGGTTCTGGCTCACGAGTTTCACATACCCCTCGCGGTCGGATTTCTGAATGTATTTCACCGTCACGTACTCCTCGCCGTCGATGTCGATCGACAGCAGATACATGTCGCCCCAGAAGATATCGTTGATGTCGCCCAGCTGTTTGTAGAGTACGATGTCGCCGCTTTTGAGTAGCGGGTACATCGAATCCCCTACGATATATATGGCGCCGTCGCATTTGGGCAGGTTGGGAATGTGGATGAAATTCACGGGTTTGGCCTGCGCCTGGTCGGCGAACAGCGGTACCAGTCCCGCCGTGCCCTCGATCGAGTAGAGGGGCACGCTCTGCAACGGCAGCGAATTGTCCGTGCGGTGCATGTAAGCTGTCAGGTCGGGTTCGGCGTTGAACATGTTGCCCTTGCCGCTTTCGAGCCATTCGGGATTTACGTTCAATTCCTGAACCAGGATGTTCCGGTTGCGTGCCGAGAGCCCCGCCTTGCCGGTCTCGATCATCGAGAGCGCCGCCTTGCCGATGCCAAGCCGCTGTGCCAGTTGTTCTTGCGTCATCCCCAACTGTTTCCGTATCAGTTTTACCCGTTCGTTCATAGCTTTTGATCGGAAAATTTTATATTAAAAAATTGAATATTTTATTTGGAAATTCAATATTTGAACTTATCTTTGTCCTGCAAAGTTAAACAATTTATTTCTGTCTGCAAATTTATTTGCAAAAATCTTGCTAATTATCAATTATGTATTCGGTTTCACCTGAACTTTACCATGAGGCGGCGGCACGGTTGTCGGACGCCATCGACGGCGGGAACTATTTTTCGGGTTCGCTCGCGTTCCGCTTCGGCGATACGGACTGCCGCCTCACGGCGTCGGTCATCGTCTACCGCGGCCGCCTTTCGCTGCCCGAAGGGGGGCAGCACCCCGTTACGGATCTCGTGCCCGTCTGGTGGGAATTCCACACCACGCAAGCCGGGGGCGAAGTGCTCAACGACTTCGACTTCTCCGAGCTGAAGCGCTGCGTGTAATCCGCCTCATCCGTTCCGGCCATCCCTCCGGGCCCGGCGCAGCCGCCGGAACGGCATTTTCTTCCGAACCTCCCGCCGCGGCGCCGCGCATAGGGTTCAAAAATCAAACCAATGTCTGTTAAAACCGACCCGGCCTCTGCGGAAATTCCTTCCGCAGAGGTTTTCGTACCTGCCGCCATCCTCGATCCCGATTTCCCCGGCCTTCGCGCCGCGCCCGGCCAGCCCCTTTCCTGCGTCCAGTCTGTACTCTCCGGTCAGCCCGATCCCTCGGGATCTTCCGTTCCCTGCGCCCAATCGGTTCCCTGCGATCAGTCCGTTCCCGGCGATATTTCCGTCGCCTCCGGTCAGCCCGTCACACCCGGCCTTCCAGCTGTGTCCGTCCGGCCTGTTTCCCCCGCCCAAGGTGCCATTGCCGGCCGGCCCGCCGTGTCCGGGTACGGGGCGGTCTGCACGGATGGAGCCGGGCCGTCCGGGGCTCTTCCCTCCGTCGCGGGTGTGCCCCCTTCGTTCGGCGCATTCGCGCTGGCGGTCTATCCCTTCCTCGAGCTGCAACCCTTCCACCGGGCGTATTACCGTGTGCTGGAGGCTTTTGCGGCCGGGCGCATCCGGCGTCTGATCGTCACCATGCCTCCCCAGCACGGCAAGAGCGTCGGCGCGACGACACTGCTTCCGGCCTACGTGCTGGGGCTTGATCCCGACCTGCGCGTTGCGATCGCCTCCTATTCCGGGGCGCTGGCTTCGAAATTCAACCGCCGCGTGCAGCGCATCGTCGAATCGCGCGAATATGCCGCGCTTTTTCCCGCCACGACCATCAAACAGGGTGCGAAACCGCCCGGTTATATCCGTACGGTCGACGAAGTGGAGGTCATCGGCCGCCGCGGCGGACTGCTCTCCGTCGGGCGCGAAGGCTCGCTCACGGGTAACCGTGTCGACTGCTTCATCCTCGACGACCTCTACAAGGATGCCCTCGAAGCCAATTCGCCCATCGTCCGCGCCAATTGCTGGGAGTGGTATACCTCGGTCGTGCGGACGCGCATGCACAACGCCTCGCGCGAACTGATCGTCTTCACACGCTGGCACGAGGAAGACCTTATCGGCACGCTCGCCGCGCGTGAACCCGTCGTCGAATTCACCCGCTGGGCGCAGCTCGACGGGCTGTCTCCCGACACGTGGCTGCACCTGAATTTCGAGGCGCTCAAGGCCTCGCCGCCCACCGAGGTCGACCCCCGTGTCCCTGGCGAGGCGTTGTGGGAAGGGCAGCAGGGGCGTGCGTTGCTCGAAGCCAAACGGCGGCTCGACCCGCTGCAATTCGAAAGTATGTACCAGGGGCATCCCTCGTCCCGCGAGGGTTTGCTCTACGGGCTGAACTTCGCCGAGTACGACCAGCTGCCGCACGAGATCGTCCGCCGCGCCAACTATACCGATACGGCCGATACGGGCGACGACTACCTCTGTTCGCTCTCGTATGCAGTCGATGCCGACGGGGTGGTCTACATTACCGATGCCGTCTATTCGCGCGAACCGATGGAGGTCACCGAACCGCTCGTGGCCGGGATGCTCCTGCGCTCCGATACGCGGCAGGCGGCCGTCGAAAGCAATAACGGCGGCCGCGGTTTTGCACGCTCGCTGCAGGCTTTGGCACCCTCCGTGCGCATCGAATGGTTCCACCAGGGCGCCAACAAGGAGGCGCGCATCCTCTCCAATTCGGCCACGGCGCTGCACCTCGTGCGCTTTCCCCGGGGCTGGAACCTGCGCTGGCCGGAGCTATACGCCCACCTGACGACCTACCGCCGCCGGTTCCGCGCCAACCGCTGGCACGATGCCGCCGACGTGGTGACCGGTATCGTCGAGCGCGAAGCCCCCGGCCGCAACCGCGCCCGGGTGAGAGGTGTCCGGTTCCTGTAATTCCCGCTCCCCGGCGGCATGACGGGGCGCTGCATCCTCCGCCCGTGCCTTCCCGACGGTTCCGGCGCCGCCCGGCAGAGCATTAACAATTAATTCGTATGGGATATGGTGTGTTCCGTTTTGTTTTTCGTACCTTTGGTGCGGTTAATTAGGTTTGCACTAATCCACAACAAAATGAAAGCATTGAAAATCGGAAATTTGCTCGCTCCCGTCCCCATCGTGCAGGGCGGTATGGGCGTAGGCATATCGCTCGCAGGGCTGGCTTCGGCCGTTGCCGACCAGGGCGGCATCGGCGTCATTTCGTCGGCCGGCCTGGGAGTGATTTACAAAGACTATTCGAAAGATTACCGTACGGCCTCGATCTGGGGGCTGAAACAGGAACTGAAAAAGGCACGCGAGGCCACGAAAGGCATCGTCGGCGTGAACGTCATGGTCGCCATGTCCAATTTCGCTGACATGGTCAGAACCGCCATCGCCGAGAAGGCCGACATCATCTTCTCGGGCGCCGGGCTGCCGCTCAACCTGCCGTCGTTCCTTACCGAAGGAGCCAAAACCAAACTGGCACCCATCGTATCGTCGGCGCGCGCCGCGAAACTGCTGTGCCAGAAATGGTTTGCAGAATATAAGTACATTCCCGACGCCATCGTGGTCGAAGGCCCCAAGGCGGGCGGCCACCTCGGCTATAAGGAGGAGCAGCTTGTCGACGAGCACTATGCGCTCGAGAGCATCGTTCCCGAAATCGTCGCCGAAGTACATGCGTTCGAGGCCGAGCACGGCTGCCATATCCCCGTCATCGCCGGCGGCGGTATCTATACCGGCGAGGATATCTACCGCATCATGTCGCTGGGCGCCGAGGGTGTGCAGATGGGCACCCGCTTCGTCACGACCGAGGAGTGCGACGCCGACCCGGCGTTCAAGCAGAGCTACCTCGATGCCACGCAGCAGGATATCGAGATCATCAAGAGCCCCGTGGGTATGCCGGGGCGGGCCATCCACAGCTCGTTCCTCGACCGGGTGAAGGAGGGGTTGAAACGCCCCAAGAACTGCCCGTTCGACTGCATCAAGACGTGCGACGTGACGCACAGCCCTTACTGCATCATGCTGGCGCTCTACAACGCCTTCAAGGGAAAATTGCAGAACGGCTATGCCTTCTGCGGCGCCAACGCATGGCGGGCCGAAAAGATCCAGTCGGTGCGCGATCTGATGGCTTCGCTCAAGGCCGAGTACGACAATTTTTCGCTGAAGGGAAAACTCTTCGGCGTAAAATAATCCGGTCTCCGGAAAATCCGGGGATGCCCGAAGGAAAAAAGGCTCCCGACCTCGAAAGGTCGGGAGCCTTTGTGTTGTCCCGAACTGGCCGGATGCTGTCCCGGAATACCCGGGAGCGATTCCGAATCGATCGTTGCCGTCCCGAAATAACCGCGGGCGGCCTCCCTGCGCAGTGCTGAGGCTTCCGGGCGGCTATTGCTTTTTCTCGAAATGCTGGTAGTCCTTCAGGCTTTTCCAGTGGCCGCCCCAGGTGAATCCGTGGCGCAGGAACTCCCGGCAGCAGGGGTCGTCCTCGGCGATCTTGTAGGGGAAATCCCGCTTCCGTTCGGCATAAGGGGCAGCTTCCGCGGGGGCGACGACCGTGCGGCCGCCGTTCGTTTTGACATAAGGGGTGTAGAGCGGGTTGATGTCGACGGCCATGCCCCGGCTGTGGTTGGAGAGCACTCCGGTTCCCGCGATGAACCGGAAGTTGAATGCCGAAGAGTTGTTGGCCCGTATCGAAGGGCCGTCCTGCGCGTCGTATTCGTCGATCAGCACCATGCGTTCGATGGGGTAGGCTGCGTCGTAGAGCGCCCGGAAGATTTCCAGCAGGTCGCCGCTTATGGCCTCGTTGCAGACCAGTTCGCCCAGCAGGGTTTCGCCTGCGAGGTTGCGGTGCAGCCCCCGCAGGTAGCGGAGCTCCGAGCGGGGCCGGTGCAGTCCGGCTTGTAGGATTTGCCGTACATGCGCGCGAGGAGTGCGTCGCCGATCTCCGAACTGGCGAAACAGCGGTCGATGCCGTATTCCGCCACCCAGCCAAGCTCGTTCTTTGCCTTGGTGGGGTCTGCATAGCACTCGGCAATGTCGCCGGGGCGGCGCGGGTCGATCACATAGGGGATCTCCTTACCGCAGGCCTTGGAGAATGCGTGGATCACATCCAGCACGCTGTAGCCCTTGCCAGTGCCCAGATTGCAGATGAACAGGCCGCAGTTCGTTTCCAGCTTCTTGATGGCGCACACATGGCCGCGGGCCAGATCCACCACGTGGATGTAGTCGCGCACGCCGGTGCCGTCCGGGGTGGGATAGTCGTTGCCAAAGACATGCACCTTTTCCAGCTTGCCAACGGCCACCTTGGCGATATAGGGCATGAGGTTATTGGGGATGCCGTTGGGGTCCTCGCCGATGAGGCCGGACTTGTGCGCACCAATGGGGTTGAAGTAGCGCAGCAGGGCCACGTTCAGGCTGGGGTCTGCCTTGCACACATCCTGCAGGATGCGCTCGGTGAACACCTTGGTCGTGCCGTAGGGGTTGGTGGTGGCACCGGTGGGGAAGTCCTCGGTGATGGGCACGCTGGCGGGGTCGCCATAGACGGTTGCGGAAGAGCTGAACACGAAGTTGTGGCAGTTGTGATGGCGCATCACGTCCAGAATGACCAGCGTGCAGTTGAGGTTGTTGTAATAGTATTCAATGGGCTTGGAAACACTCTCGCCCACGGCCTTGTAGGCTGCAAACTGGATCACAGCAGTAATGTCCGGGCACTCAGAGAAGATGTGCTCCACATCCTCGTGCTTGGTCATATCTGCCTTGTAAAAGCGGAAGTCCTTGCCGGTGATCTGCTTGATGCGGTCCAGCACCACCGGAGATGCATTATAATAGTTATCTGCCACAACAACGTCGTAGCCAGCGTTCAGCAGTTCGATGCAGGTGTGGCTGCCGATATAACCGGCGCCGCCGGAAACCAAAATTGCCATAGCCTAGTACCTCTCTCACTCATTTACATTACAGTTGATGCCGGCATTCCCCGGCCTTGCCTAAAGAATACCGCTTTTATGGCTCAGAATCAAGGGATGCGTCTTCTATTTAGATGAATTTTTGTTGCATCTTTGTTTTTGAGGTTTTGATTTAAAAACGTTTTTTGGCATTTTGTCATGGATAAAAGGCACGGTTTGTGCAAAACATAGAAATGGGGACGGGAGAACCCTCTCAGTCACGGCTTACGCCGTGCCAGCTCCCCCGAAAGGGGGAGCTTTTTCTGCTGGCGGAAAGTACCGCGTTCGATGGAAAGCATCGGCTTGCCCATTTCCCCGCATAAAGCTCCCCCTTCGGGGGAGCTGTCGCCGCCAGGCGACTGAGAGGGTTTTCTTTCTTACTGCTTCTCTGCCAGTGCCTTCAGGGCGCGCAGGCCGATATCGCTGCGCTTGTGCAGCTTTTCAAAACTGATCTTCTCTGCCGCCTCATAGGCATGGCTCAGCGCATTGGTCAGCCGCGGGCCGGTGGCGGTGACACCCAGCACACGGCCGCCGGCCGTGACAAGGGCGCCGTCCTCGGTGATGGCGGTGCCGGAGTGGTAGACCGTCACATTCTCCTCGCCGGGCAGCTGGCCGTCCACAAGACCTGTGATGGGCTTGCCCTTCTCGTAAGCCACCGGGTAGCCGCCGGAAGCCAGAATGACGCAGGCGGCAGCACCGTCCGAGAACTTGACCTCCTCGTTTTCCAGCGTGCCGTTGGTGCAGGCCTGCATGATGTGCAGCAGGTCGCCTTCCAGCAGGGGCAGCACCACCTGCGTTTCGGGGTCACCAAAGCGGCAGTTGTACTCGATGACCTTCGGGCCGTCCGGGGTGAGCATCAGGCCGAAGTACAGGCAGCCCTTGAAGGGGCAGCCCTCGGCGTTCATGGCCCGAATGGTGGGCAGGAAGATCTTTTCCATGCACTCGGCAGCAATGGCCGGGGTGTAGTAGGGGTTGGGGGCCACGGTGCCCATGCCGCCGGTGTTCAGGCCCTCGTCATGGTCCAGCGCACGCTTGTGGTCCATGGAGGAGACCATCGGCACGAGCGTTTCGCCGTCGGTGAAGCTCAGCACCGAGACTTCGGGACCCTCCATATATTCCTCGATGACGACGCGCGCGCCGCTCTGACCGAAGGTCTTATCCTCGATCATCGCGCGCACGGCGGCCTTCGCCTCCTCAACTGTCTGCGCGACGACGACGCCCTTGCCGAGCGCGAGACCGTCCGCCTTGACGACGATGGGCGCACCCTCGGCGTCGATGTAGGCACAGGCGGAGGGCGCGTCGGTAAAGACGCGGTATTTTGCGGTGGGAATGTTGTATTTTTGCATCAAGTCCTTTGCAAACGCCTTGCTCGCCTCGATGACGGCGGCCTTTTTGTCGGGGCCGAAGCACGGGATGCCCGCCTCGGTCAGCGCGTCCACCGCGCCGAGGGCCAGTGGATCGTCCGGCGCGACGACGGCGTAGTCGATCCCGTGCGCCTTGGCAAACTCGACCTGCGCGGGGATGTCCTTTGCACCGATCTCCGGCACGCAGACCGCGTCGGCGGCGATGCCGCCGTTGCCGGGCAGGCAGTAAATTTCCTCAACTGCGGGATTTTCTTTTAACTTCTTGATAATGGCGTGTTCGCGGCCTCCGCCGCCGATGACCATGAGTTTCATTCGTTTCGTTCCTCCTTTTAGTGATGGAACAATCTCTGTCCGGTAAAGGCCATGGTGATGCCGTATTTATTCGCGGTCTCGATGACGTTGTCGTCACGGATCGAGCCGCCGGGTTCCGCGATGTAGGTGACGCCGCTCTTTCTCGCGCGCTCAACATTGTCGCCGAACGGGAAGAACGCGTCGGAGCCGACGGTCACGCCGCTCTGGCGGGCGACCCAGTCCTTGCGCTCCTGCACCGTCAGCGGCTCGGGGCGCTCCTTGAAGACGCGCTGCCATGCACCGTCGGCAAGCACATCCTCGCACTCGTCGGAGATGTAAACGTCGATGGCGTTGTCGCGGTCAGGGCGGCGGATACCGTCCACAAACGGCAGCGCAAGCACCTTCGGGTGGCGGCGGAGATACCAGTTGTCCGCCTTGCTGCCGGCAAGGCGCGTGCAGTGGATGCGGCTCTGCTGGCCCGCGCCGACGCCGATGGTCTGGCCGTCCTTGGCGTAGCAGACGGAGTTCGACTGCGTGTATTTGAGCGTAATGAGCGAAACGATCATGTCGCGCTTCGCGTCATCGGGAAGATTCTTATTTTCGGTGACGATGTTCGCAAGCAGCGACTCGTCGATCTTGCAGTTGTTGCGGCCCTGCTCGAACGTGACGCCGAAGACGTCCTTCTGCTCCTGCGGGGCGGGAATGTAGGCAGGGTCCATCTGCACGATGTTGTACTTGCCGCCCTTTTTCGTCTTTAGGATGGCAAGCGCCTCCTCGCTGAACGAGGGGGCGATGATGCCGTCGGAGACCTCGCCTTTCAGATATTCCGCCGTCGCGGCGTCGCACTCGTCGGAGAGCGCCGCCCAGTCACCATAGGAGCAGAGGCGGTCCGCGCCGCGGGCGCGGATGTAGGCGCAGGCGATGGGCGAAAGGGCCGCGTCGGGCTCAACGAAGTAAATCTGCTTGTCCACCTCGTCGAGCGGCAGGCCGAGCGCCGCTCCCGCGGGAGAGACGTGCTTGAAGCTCGCCGCGGCGGGCAGGCCCGTGGCCTCCTTAAGCTCGCGCACGAGCTGGAAGGAGTTGAAGGCATCGAGCAGATTGATGTAGCCTGGCTTGCCGTTCAGCACGGTGAACGGCAGGTCGCCGCCGTCTTTCATAAAGACGCGCGCAGGCTTCTGGTTGGGGTTGCAGCCGTATTTGAGTTCGAGCTCGTTCATATCGTTCTCCTCAATCGCCTAAATTCTTGTTGAACAGCTTGACTTCGCCGTTCACGTTCGCGTAAAGGGACACCTTGTTGTCCTCGTTGAGCGCGTCCCAGATCTCTTCGGGGCTGGGGACGCTCACCTCCATCGGTTCGCCCGCAAATGTCGGCAGCGGCGTGCCGTCGCCCTGATAGGTGCTGATGAAGTAGGCCTTGTCCGCGTCGCAGCCCTCGTAGCAGAAGAACTCGCGCAGGCACCGGCCGTTGTTATGCTTGAGGATGGACATCTCGAACGAGCCGTCCTCATGCACGATGGCGGAAATACGCGGCGTCCAGTTCGGCCCGTCGGGCTCGTACCCGCGCGTCATCAGGCCGCGGCGGAAGTCGCCGTGCTCGCAGATCGTGTCGGTCTGGTCGCCGTTCGTCACAACGAGGTCGCTGCCCATCGTGCGGACGGGGTGATAGATGATGAGGCTCGGGTCGGCGAGCTTGGCGGGGTCAAAGGCCTCGGTGCGGATGCCGTCGTCGGTCTTGACAAAGACGCGGTTGCGGCTGTTCTCGCTGCGGCCCATGATGAAATAATAGACGCGGTCCTTGCCGACTAAAATGCCGCGGCCGGGATAAGACGTATTTTTCAGAAAGTGCAAAAAGTCGACCATTTCAGTTCTCCTCTTCTGTGATGGCGCGGCAGACAAGCTCCGTCGCGCGCGGCAGGAGCTTCCATTCGGCCTGCTCCATCACGCGGCGCTGTAAGGTCTCGGGCGTGTCGCCCTCTTCGATCTCGACCGCTTTTTGCAGGATGATCTCGCCGCCGTCGGGAATTTCGTTGACAAAGTGCACCGTCGCGCCCGTGACCTTCACGCCGCGCGCGAGCGCAGCCTCGTGCACCTTTAAGCCGTACATGCCCCTGCCGCAGAACGACGGGATCAGCGACGGATGGATATTCAGAATGCGGCGCGGCCACTTTTTCGTGAAGTTCTCGCTCAGGATGCTCAAAAAGCCCGCGAGGACGATGACGTCGATCTTGTACTGCTCGAGCAGAAGCTCGATCGCCGCCTCAAAGTCGTGCTGGATGAGGCTCGACGGCACGGTGTGTGCGGGGACGTTCGCCTTTTCCGCGCGTTCGAGCGCGTAGGCGCATGCCTGAGAGGAAATGACGAGCGCGATCTCGCCGTGTGGAATTTTGCCGTCTCTCTGCGCGTCGAGCAAGGCTTGTAAATTCGTGCCGCCGCCCGAGACGAACACCGCGATGCGCGCGCTTTTCAGCATAGTGCGACCTTCTCTTCCCCGCTCACGACCTCGCCGATCACGTAGGCGTCCTGGCCGTTTTCCTTGAGGGCGGCAAGCGCCTTGTCGGCGTCATCTTTGGCGACGATCATCGTCATGCCGACGCCCATGTTGTAGGTGTTGAACATGTCGTGCTCGGGGATGCTGCCCATGCGCTGGAGCATCGAGAAGATCGGCGGCGTGCGGAGAGAGGACTTGTCGATCTTCGCGCACAGGCCGTCGGGGATGCAGCGGGGAATATTTTCATAGAAGCCGCCGCCTGTGATGTGGCTGACGCCGTGGACGTCGGCCACGTCCATCGCGGCGAGAACGGGCTTCACGTAGATCTTCGTCGGGCGCAGCAGTTCTTCGCCCAGCGTGCAGCCGAGCTCGTCGACATACGCGCCGAGGTCCGCGTGCTCAACGTTGAAGACCTTGCGCACGAGGGAATAGCCGTTGGAGTGGATGCCGCTTGAGGTGAGCGCGATCACAACGTCGCCCGGACGCATGCGGTCGTGGTCGATGATCTTCGCGCGGTCGACGATGCCGACGGCGAAGCCCGCAAGGTCGTAGTCGTCGGCAGACATGGTGCCGGGGTGTTCGGCGGTCTCGCCGCCGATGAGCGCGCAGCCGGACTGCACGCAGCCCTCGGCCACGCCGGAGACGAGCGTCGCGACCTTCTCCGGCTCGTTCTTGCCGATGGCGATGTAGTCGAGGAAGAAGATGGGCTTTGCACCGCAGCAGATGATGTCGTTGACGCACATGGCGACGCAGTCGATGCCGACGGAGCTGTGCTTGTTCATCAGCTGCGCGATGCGCTGCTTCGTGCCCACGCCGTCCGTGCCCGAGACGAGCACGGGCTCGCTCATACCGGTAAGATCGGGTGCGAACAGGCCGCCAAAGCCGCCGATATCGGACACAACGCCCGGGATCATGGTGCGCTGGACGTGCTTTTTCATCAGCTTGACGCCCTCGTAGCCGGCCTCGATATTCACGCCGGCGTCACGGTAGCTCTCGGAAAAACTACGCATTCTTTTTCTTCTCCCCTTCACTGATTTTGCACTCAAAGCGGTCCTTGCCGCCGTCTTTCGGGATAGAGGTGGGATAGCCGCCGCCGAAGCAGGCCGTGCAGAAGCCGTTTTCGGTGTTGTCGGCGAGCTTGACGACGTCCTCGATGCTTAAGTAGCCGAGCGAGTTGACGCCGATGATCTTCGCGATCTCATCGACCGTGTGGTGCGTGGCGATGAGGTTGTTCTTGTCGTCGATGTCCGTGCCGTAGTAGCACTCGGAGACAAACGGCGGCGCGCTGACGCGCATGTGGATCTCCTTCGCGCCCGCCTTCCACAATAGGTCGATCGTGCGGCGGCAGGTCGTACCGCGGACGATGGAGTCGTCGATCAGCACGACGCGCTTGCCCTCGACCACGGAGCGGATGGGGTTGAGCTTGATGTTGACCTCGTTTTCGCGCATCGTCTGCGTGGGCGAGATGAACGTGCGGCCGATGTACTTATTTTTGATAAAGCCGATGCCGTAGGGGATACCGCTCTGGCGCGCGTAACCGAGGGCTGCATCAAGGCCGGAATCCGGCACGCCGATGACGACATCCGCCTGCACGGGATGCTCGAGCGCGAGGAACGCGCCTGCGCGCTGGCGTGCGACGTGGACGCTGCTGCCGTCGATGACGGAGTCAGGGCGGGCGAAGTAGATGAACTCGAAGACGCAGAGCTTCTTCGGCGCTTTGCCGCAGTGGCTCGTGTCGGAGCGAACGCCGGCCGTGTCGACGACAACGATCTCGCCGGGGCGAATGTCGCGCTCAAACTCGGCGCCGATGGCGTCGAGCGCGCAGGATTCAGACGCGAAGACAACAGAGCCGTCCTTCAGATGCCCCATGCAGAGGGGACGGAAGCCGTGGGGGTCGCGCGCGGCAATGAGCTTCGTCGGCGAGGAGAGGACGAGGGAATACGCGCCCTCGATGCGGTCCATCGCAGCGGAGACAGCCTCTTCGATGGAGCCGCGGTTGAGTCTCTCCTGCACGATGATATAGGCGATGACCTCACTGTCGGTCGTGGTCTGGAAGATGGAGCCGCGGCTTTCAAGCTCCTGCCTCAGCTCGCGGGAATTCGTCAGGTTGCCGTTGTGCGCGAGCGCCATACGGCCCTTGAAGTGGTTCACTAAAATGGGCTGGACGTTGCGCTTGTTGTCGCTGCCGGTCGTGCCGTAGCGCACATGGCCGACGGCGATGGTACCCTTGCCGAGCGATTTGAGCTGCTCGGGCGGGAAGACCTCGCTCACAAGGCCGGTGTCGCGCAGCGAGCGGAACAGGCCGTCGTCGTTGACGACGATGCCCGCGCTCTCCTGTCCGCGGTGCTGGAGGGAGTAGAGCGCGTAGTAGGCATAGGACGCGACGTCCGCCTCCTGAGGCGTAAAGATGCCGAACACGCCGCATTCTTCGTGAATGTGGCGCGCCGGGATGATGTTGTGATTCTCTGTCATATTTGATCTTACTGTGCGTCGTGAGCCATCAGGCGCTTCATGACTTCGGCATAGGCGTCTTCCACGCCGCCGAGGTCGCGGCGGAAGCGGTCCTTGTCGAGCTTTTCGTTCGTCTTGCTGTCCCACAGGCGGCAGGTGTCGGGGCTGATCTCGTCGGCGAGAACGATCTGGCCGTCGACGGTCTTGCCGAACTCGAGCTTAAAGTCGACGAGCGTGACGCCGCACTCGCTCCAAAATGCCTTGAGCGTGTCGTTGACGGCGAAGGCATACTTCTTGATGAGCTCGATCTCCTCCCAGGTCGCGAGCTTGAGGGCAACGGCGTGATAGGCGTTCATCAGGGGGTCATGCAGATCGTCGTTCTTGTAGGAGAACTCGATCGTGGGCTCGGAGAAGACGATGCCCTCCTCCACGCCGTAGCGGGAGGCAAAGTGACCGGCGGAGATGTTGCGGATGATGACCTCCAGCGGGACGATGGAGACCTTCTTGACGAGCGTGTCGCGCTCGCTGAGCTCTTCAACAAAGTGGGTCGGGATGCCGGCCTTTTCCATCTTGGCCATCAGACGGTTGGTCATCTGGTTGTTGATGACGCCCTTGCCGACGATGGTACCCTTCTTTGCGCCGTCAAAGGCGGTGGCGTCGTCCTTGTAGGAAACGATGACGAGGTTGGGATCTTCGGTGGCGTAAACCTTCTTGGCCTTGCCTTCGTAGAGCTGTTCTTTCTTTTCCATGATGACTGTTCTCCTTTTATTTTATATTTTTGTTGATTGATATGGATGGATGGTTTCTCAGTTTTTGTAGCGCTCGCGAAGCTCTTCGTCCGCCTTCAAGACAGCGGCGGTGCCCTCGTCACGTGCGGCCTGGAGCTTGTGGGCAAGGCCCTCGTCGCTCACAGCCATGATCTGGACGGCAAGGATGGCGGCGTTTTTCGCCCCGTCGATAGCGACGGTGGCAACGGGGATGCCGCTCGGCATCTGGACGGTCGAGAGCAGCGCGTCCATGCCGTCGAGCTTCGCGCCGCTGCACGGCACGCCGATGACGGGAAGCGTCGTATTCGCGGCCATCGCGCCGGCCAAATGCGCGGCCATGCCCGCGAGCGCGATGATACAAGAAAATCCGCTCTCCCGTGCCGACGCTGCAAATTCTCTTGCCTCGTTCGGGCACCGGTGGGCGGATAACACGCGGACCTCGGTCTCGATCCCATATTCCTTGAGCGTCTGGATCGCCTTCTCGGCGACGGGCAGGTCGCTCGTGCTGCCCATAATAACGGCTACCTTTCGCATAGTTCTGCCTCCTTAAAAGCAAAAATGGGCGCTCCACTGCCTCGATGTGCAGTTGAAGTGCCCAGACGGTCGGCTGCTGAATTTCAGCAAGAAACGCTCTCTGCTCCCCTGTGGTGACCCACGTTTCCGTCAGTTACAAAGAGCTCAACTTGACAAGCAATATGGTATCACAGAGGGCTCTTTTCGTCCATGCGGCAAAAGAGAGAAAGGCTTCGCCCTATTTATCAGTTTTTTGATAATAATCTACATATCTATAAGTTATGCTAATACTTATCAGTAAAAATCTGCCGTTTCGGCAGCGCAAATAAAAATCGGAAGGCCGCGCACTCCCCGTACGCGGCCTTCCATCGCATCGTGTTTTCAAAAAGGCAGGCATCCGCCGATGGCAAGACTCAGCAGGATGACCGCAAGCGCAACGAGCACAGGTGCTTTCCGCCTGAGCTTCCTCATCGCGCGCTTTTCGTCCACAGAGGAATCCTCACTTCGCCAGCTCCTTGCCCAGCGCGCGGCAGGCGTCCAGCGCGGCGTCATCAGGCGCTTCGCAGCAGGTCACGCTCTCGCACACAAGGCGGATGCCGGAATCATCGCAGTCCTTTTCCCAGCCGCGCATCCACTCGCCGTCGCCCCAGCCGTAGGAGCCGAACAGCGCGGCGTTCTTGCCGCCAAGGCTGCGCTTGACCTCGTCAAACATGGGCTGGAACTCCATCTCCTCGAGCACTTCGCTGCCCATGGCGGGGCAGCCGAAGGCGATCGCGTCGTAAGCGCTCAGCTCACTGGCCTTGACCTGGTCAGGGGTCAACATCGTGACCTGCGCGCCCGCGCTCTCCATGCCCTCAGCGACAGCCTTGGCCATGGCCTCGGTGTTGCCCGTGCCGCTCCAATAAACAACAGCAGTCTTCTTCATATCAGTATGTTCCTTTCATAAATCAGTATCTATCACACTGCCACGGCAAGCTGCTCGATGCCCGAGCCGGCCTCCCAGAGTGCGCAGTAGATCTCCGTGCATTTTTTGAAGCGGGCGAACAGCTCGCGCGCCTTCTTCTCGTCGCCGTAGACCTTCCACAGCCCCGCGCATTTGAAGTTGCAGGCACGGTGGTCGATGAAGCCCTTGACGTCCTCCGGCGGATACGAGAGGAAAAGCCCGACCTCATGGGGGAATTCGCCGCCCTCGCGGAATCGGCGGATGAGGTTTGCGATGCAGCGTCCGCAGTGGCCGCTATTGTAGCCCGCGTGGTGCAGGATCTCGGCCGCCTGTTCGTTCTCCAAATCTCTCCGCAGCTCAGAGGGGCGGTACAGGTACAAAAGGACCTGTTCTTTCAGAAAACGGATCGGCAGCAGACACAGGCCCTTTGGCACAAGCAGACGGTTCAGGCGGCGGATGTCCGCAAAGAGCGCTTCCTTATCTTCGCAAGGACAAGGGAAGAGGCTGCCCGTTTTGATACCTGCCAACGTCGGCGCACCCTGCCGCACCAGGATCTCTTCAGACATGCCCGTTTTCCTCCCCTTTGGTTTCGGTGGTGGCTCCCCAAAAGTTAGATTTCTTTAACTCTTAGGGAGCGGCGTCCTCGCTCTTGACGTGCCTTAGGATACCCGAAAAGAAGAGCCCCATCCGCTCCAAATTGATCGGATGAGGCTCCAAAATATTTTATTCTGCCTTTTCCGCCGTCGGCGCGCAGCTGTCGCTGTCCGCGCCCGCGCGGTACGCGCTCGGCGACACACCGATCACACTGCGGAAGGCCTTGGCAAACTTGCTGGCGTTGTCATAGCCGAACTGCCCCGCGATATCGAGCACCGTGCGGTCGCTCGTGCGCAGGAGCTGCGCGGCACTGTGCATCTTCTGCGCGCGCAAAAACGCTGCGGGCGTCATGCCGTACACGCCGCGAAAGCTCGCGGCGAGCTGCGAGGGCGACGCACCGAGTTCCTGTGCAAGCGCGGAGATCGTAACGTCGTCCTCCGTGCTTGCAAGCAGCGCGTCGCGCGCCGTGCGCGCAAGGCGCACCTGCGCGGCGGTATAGCCGTGCTTTTCATGCGCCACGTCGAGCGCACTCAAAAAGAGCAGAAGTTCAAGCACCTTAACCTTAAAGTAGCCGCGTCTGATGCCGGCGGGCACGGCGTAGAGCTCAGAGAAGATGTGCTCCACGCGCGCCGACGAACGCGAGACGAAGCACTCCGAGTCGGCGAAGAACTTCTCCGCCAGCACGCTGGGGCGAACGTCGACATCCTGCAAAATGCAGGACAAACAGTCCGGCGCAAGGGCGGGGTCGAGCGTGACGGTGATGCCGTGGTAGTGCCCCGTGGGGAACTCCACCTCCCCCTCGATGGCGGCGCGGCGCACGACGGAGAGGTCGCCGGGGGCTAAAAAGTAATGCTCGCCGCCGCAGCAGTATTCCGCGCGTCCCTCGCGGCAGTGCTGGATCTCGATGAGTCCCGCCGCGCCCGGCTCTGCCAGATGGTAGGACGGCGCGTGCACATCGTGATAGGCAAGCTCAATGCCGGGGAAAACGGGATAGGCCGTGATGCGCACCTCGCCGTCCGTCTCTCTGAGGCGGTAGACGGTGCGTTCCTCGTTTTGCTGCAAAATTTCTGCGTGGGCGCTGCACGTTTTTGCCTGAGACTTTGGTTCGATCAAGGAAGCTTCCCTGTCCTTTCTTCTACATATAAAAGTAGAAAACGCCGCAAAGCGCAGATCCCGCGCTTTGCGGCTTGTGGCTGCTGATCAAACGCATTCCTCCGCGGGATAGGCGTTTCCCTCCGTCGGCTTCCCCTCCAGCAGCTCGGGGTGCTTGAGATAGCGGCGCACGCTTGCCCAGAACAGCGCGTACTCGTGTCCCGTGCAGATGCGCTCATCCATCACGACGGAGAGCGGGATCATTTTTTTATTATACTCCCCGCTCCTGTAATTGGCAATAGGCTTGCCCATGCTGACGAACACACCCGTCGTGCCGAACTCGTAGCAGTGGTGGAAGATGGAATTCGTGTTGATGGAGGCAAGGTTCGTGATAAAAAGACTCGTGTGGAACGGGCTCAGATCAATGATCTTACGCGGTAAAACGCCGCAGCGGTCCATCAGCTTGACAAGGCCGAACAAAAGCCCCGGCAGGATGGGGATGGCGAACAGAAAATTCGCGAATTTATCCGTATTGTTGTTGTGCGCGGCCACCTGATTCTGCGCGACCGCCTCCTCGATCTTGCGGTTGATGGAGAAAATGTCATCCCCGTCCTCAAAGAACACCTTGATCGACGTCTCGTCCGCGCGGCCGTCGGCGCGCGTTTTCAGGATGACGAAGCTGACGCAGAAGTGGTTGCGCTGATAGATCTTGCTGTTCATGATAAAGCGGTTGATCTTCGGATTTTCCTGATACGCCTTGAAGTATGCCGCCAGAATGAGCGTCATATACGGGATGCGGACGCCTTCGCGGCGCTTTTCCTGAATGTAGCGGCGCAGGACCTCCATATCAGCGTATTCGGTGATGAAATTCTGCGCATCGTAGCGCCGCGGCATGACATAGGGCAGTGCCGAAACGATGGTGGACGCCTCTTTCACTCGGGTTCCGTCGGGACGCATGGCAAGTTCCTCTTTTCTTTGAGTTAACCCCATCTTACCCGCTTTGCCCGCGTATTGCAATCATTTTCTTAGCGAATCCTTTATTAAGAATTGGTTAAGTCCCGTCCTCTCCCCAGTCGAGCGAGACGTCGACGACGCGCAGGAGGCCGGAAAGCGTCGAGGGCACATAGGCTCTGGCGAACAGATCGTCCTGCGTGCAGAGCGTGCGCTCGGTCGTACCGTCCACACTCTGCATCGCCGTGACGAGAAGCGCCGCATGCTCGGGTGCGGCCAGCGTCTCGGGAAGAGCGTCAGCGGCGTATTCCGCGCGCGACAGAACGTTCTTATCGCTGTCCATCCAGACAAATTCGACCGATTCTGCCGCCGTGTGCACCGCGAATGAAACGCTCACCTTGATCGAGCGGCTCTTCGTTTTGCCGTTCGCGCGCCAGTCGCTCGACCGCTCGGTCGAGATCGTCCGCGTCTGGTTCAGGTTTGCGCTGGGTGTCCTGTAACATACGTTCGTGCCGTTGGCCTGCGTGCACTCGGCATAGTAGTCCCCCGCGGGCGTGCGGTAGACATAACATTCGTACAGTTCCGCCCTCTTCTGCGCGTCGAGCGCGATCTCTCCGCTCGTCTCGTAGCTGCTGCCGTTGTCGTCGACCTTGATGTGCATTCCGCTGCCCACCACCTCGTCGGACACCGCCGCACCGACGGAATAGTTGAATTCAGAGCCCTCTTCGTAATTCGGATCGCCGGGCTCAAACGGCGTGATCGTCACAAACACCGGCACGCCGGGCACGCCGAAGTCGTAATCATCGCCGTTCTCCGTCGCGTAGCGCCTGCCGTCGAAGGGTTCGAGGGCGAAGAAGTATCCGACCCATTCGTCGTCCATGGTCTCCTGCGCCGCGGCTTCGATCCGCTCGGGCTTGTAAAGCGCAAAGCTCACACCGAACACCACCGCGAGTGCCAGTGCAAAGGCGATCAGTCGTTTCATGCTGCTCCCTCCCCCCAGTTGACCTTGATGCTGATTGAGCAGAGCTTCCCGTCCTGATAGCGGAAGGTATCCAGATTTGAGTAAGAATACGGCGCACTGTCATTGCTGCGGCTGCAAATGTCGTATTCCGCCGTCTCTCCGTCCCCGTCTTGTCCATAGCTCGTGCCGATGAGATACGCCGCGCCGTCCGCGGCAGTGATAGACTCGGGCAGCGCGTCTGGCGCGAACTCCTCGAGCTTCAAGAGATCGTCGTTTTCGTCCATGTGCGCGACGGTGAACTTCGTCGGTGTCGGGCGGGCAGCAACGGTGATGGCAACTCTGACCTTCACGCGCTCGGACTTGCCGCCGATCGTCTCGGTCTTATCGCTCGTGAGCGTGTGGGTTATGCTGGCGCCGTCCGCGCCGGACATGCCCATGCTGTTGCCGCGCGTCAAATAAATGCGTCCATCCGACGTCTGGTAGATGGGATAAAAATTGAAAATCACTTGTCTGTCGCCGCAGGCGTAGACCTCGCCCGAGAGGTCGATGTCCGTCGTACGGACGCCGTTGTCATCGTCGATACCGGCCTTCCCCAGCGGCGCACCGAGTGCGCCGAAGATCGTGATATTCGGCGACTTGGCGTCCTCCTCACCATAGCGCGCGTCCGGCTCCATCGTGCAGTAGATGCCGCCGCCGCGCTCACCGAGCGCGGACCAGTCGTCTGTCTCCATATAGAGCCGCCCAGCCTTCCAGACGAATTTGCCCGCGGCTGAGACCGCAAGATCACCGCCGATGTCGATGTCCTCTTCCGAGACGAAAGCCCCGATGAGCGTGCCCTCTTCCTCCTCGTCCGCGGCGGACTGCACCGCGCCGCCGTCAAGAAAGGCGATGAGGAAGGCCGCCGCGAGGATCGCAGCAAAAATCAGTATCGTTTTCGTTTTACTCTTCATGCTCTGCCTCCAATTCTCCGTCGCATTGCAGAATGTCGCCCACATTGCACTCGAGCGCGCAGCAGATGCGGTTGAGCGTCGCAAAGCGCACGCCCTTGGCCTTGCCGCTGCGCAGAATGGAAAGATTCGCCTCCGTGATGCCGACAATGGCGCAAAGCTCCTTGCTTGTCATGCCGCGCGCTTTCAGCACCTCGTCCAAATGTACCGTGATCGCCATGGCAGCACCCTCAGATAAAGAGGTCGTTGTCCGCCGCAAGGGCGACGTTCGAGGCGATGAGCCGCGCACCGAGAAGCGCTGCGAGCACGAAGCACAGCTCGAAGATCGGCAGACAGATCGAAATGCTGGTGCTCAGGAGCATCGGCGCACAGAACGCCTGCAAAACGTTGACCGCGAGGGCGAACAGCACGCTGAGCTTGAGCACCTTGACGCACCATTCGGCGAGCTTTGGCGCGTAGGCGGCGCTCTCCTGCGTAAATGCGCCGTCTTCCATCGTGTCGAGAAGGCCGATGGCGAAGTACGCCGTCGCCGCGGCGAGCAGCGTAGGAAGGCTTTCCGCGGCAAAGCGCAGGGCGAGGACAACATAGCTGAACACAAGGCTCTTCGATCCCGTTATGTCCGTTGCCACAGGCAGGACCGTATCGGTTGTAAAGGCGCTGTTGCCCGCCTTGAGCGCGTCGACGGCAGAAAACAGGCCCGCGAATTCGGCAAAGCAGACCTCGAAGACGAAGTACGCCGCCGCGAGGATAAGCAGCGCGCGGAAGAGCTTCAAGAGCTCCTGCGTATCGCCGCCGGAAAACCGGCGCAGCAGCCGCAGCACGACCCAGCCCGCGAGCAGCGCGAAAATGAGCCACTGCCAGGCAAGGCGCGGGAACAGTGCCTCCGCCGATGTGCTCCAATAGGCGGTCCAGCCGTGTGGAAAGAGCGCGCAGGCCGCGGCAAACGCGATGAGCACGAGCAGCGCGTCCTCGGGCTTCAGCTCCCGCCGCGCCGCGATGTGCACGAGCGCATAGAGCGGCAGCAGGATCACCGCGGCATACAGCGTGAACGCCAGCGCGAAGCCAAAGCGTCCCGAGGCGGCCAGCGCACTCAGTCCCTGCCCCACTGCGCTGCCGGGGAATCCGGCGACGGAAAAGGCGTCGCCCTCGAAAAGCCACAGGGCGAGCGCAAGCAGCGCGCAGATGAGCGCCTCCGCCAAAAGTAAGGTCTTGATCCGGTCACGTTTCATATCGCACCTCCAGGATTATTGTTTTGCGATAATTTCTATCGTCAGCGTAGCAGAAGAATTATCGTTTGTCAATAATTTCTTCATTTGTTTTTTGTTTTTCAAAGCGCGGCACAGTTGTTTTTAAATAAATGATAAGTTTGCTTTTTTCTATTGATTATCCCCGCACAATAGACTATACTGTAGCTGTCATATCATGCAATTTCTGTTGCTATTGCTCAAAAAAGACAATCAGGAGGACACCAACAATGAAGTACAATCGCACCTACAACTTCTCTGCCGGTCCCGCTATGATGCCGGAGCCCGTGCTGGAGGAAATCCGTGACGAGATGATGAACTACCGCGGCAGCGGCATGTGCGTCATGGAAATGAGCCACCGCTCCAAGGTTTTCCAGCAGATCGTCGACGAGGCCGAGGCTGACCTGCGCGACCTGATGGGCATTCCCGACAACTACAAGGTCCTGTTCATTCAGGGCGGCGCTACGCTGCAGTTCGCGGCTGTGCCTTGGAATCTGATGAAGAACGGCAAGGCCGTCTACGTCGAGACCGGCGCATGGTCCAAGAAGGCCATTGCCGAGGCCAAGAAGTACGGCGAGGTCATCGTCGCCGCTTCCTCCAAGGACAAGAACTACAGCTACATTCCCGACTGCTCCGATCTCGACATTCCCGAGGATGCCGACTATGTCTACATCTGCGAGAATGAGACCATCCACGGTGTGACCTGGCAGCAGCTGCCCAACACCAAGGGTCACGTCCTTGTCTCCGACCAGAGCTCCATGTTCCTCTCCCAGCCCTGCAACGTCAGCGATTACGGCATGATCTATGCGGGCGTGCAGAAGAACGTCGGCCCTGCCGGTATGGTCATCGCCATCATCCGCGAGGACCTCATCCGCGAGGATCTCGATCCCAAGATGCCCATCTACATGCGCTATGACACCCACGCCAAGAACAACTCCATGTACAACACCCCGAACTGCTGGGCGATTTACTGCTGCGGCAAGGTGTTCAAGTACCTCAAGAGCATCGGCGGTCTCGAGGTCATGCATCAGCGCAACATCGAGAAGGCCAAGGTCATCTATGACTTCCTGGATTCCTCCAAGATGTTCCACGGCACCGTTGAGCCCGAGTTCCGTTCCCTCATGAACATCCCCTTCGTCACCGATTCCGCCGAGCTCGACGCCGAAGTCGTCGCTGCTACCAAGGCTGCCGGTTACGATAACCTCAAGGGCCACAAGAGCGTTGGCGGTCTGCGCGCCAGCGTTTACAACGCCATGCCCATCGAGGGCGCTCAGGCTCTCGTCGAATTCCTGAAGAAGTTTGAGGCCGAGCACACCAAGTAATTGCTTTTTAAAAGGGGGATCACATCCCCCTTTTAGATACCCCCTCACCGGTGCCGCCGCCAAAGGCGGCTGGGCCAACGATTAAAATATTTACAAGGAGAAAGATAAAATGCGTATTCTTGTTACCGACGGTATGGATAAGGGCGCGATCGAGAAGGTTCGCGCGATGGGTCACGAGCTCGTTGAGCAGTTCTACGAGCCCGACGAGCTTGGTAAGGCCCTGCGCGACTTTGATGTCGCCATCATTCGCTCCAAGACCAAGCTGCGCGCCAAGCAGATCGACGAGGCCAAGGGCAGCCGCTTCAAGTGCGTCATCCGCGCCGGTGTCGGCCTCGACAACATCGACGTGCAGTACGCCAAGGACAACGGCATCGAGGTGAAGAACACCCCGAAGTCCCCCTCCGAGTCCGTTGCTGAGCTCGCTATGGCTCACATGTTCTCCTGCGCCCGTTACATCTCCATCGCCGGCCACTCCATGCGCGAGGGCAAGTGGGAGAAGAAGGCCTACGGCAAGGGCATCGAGCTGACCGGCAAGACGCTCGGCATCGTCGGCTTCGGCCGCATCGGCCAGAAGCTCGGCAAGATGGCCAAGGCCATCGGCATGAACGTCATCGCGTTCGATATCTTCCACATCCCCGGCATCGAGGAAGAACTCGGCATCCCCTATGTTGAGATGGACGAGCTGCTCGCCAAGTCCGACTTCATCTCCGTCCACGCTCCCGCTGTCGACGGCGGCGCTCTCATCAACGCTGAGCGCATCGCCAAGATGAAGGACGGCGTCGTCATCATCAACACCTCCCGCGGCACCAACGTCGACGAGGCTGCGCTTCTTGATGCGCTCAACAGCGGCAAGGTCCGCGCCGCCGGTCTGGACGTCTATGCCGACGAGCCCGCGACCAACGTTGCGCTCTACTCCCACCCGATGGTCTCCTGCACGCCGCACATCGGCTCCGCGACCGTCGAGGCTCAGGGCCGCATCGGCGAAGAGCTGGTCGAGATCATCTCCAAGATGTAATTTATCGCTCACGCGAATGGCAAGAAGAAAGAGCCGTCGAAAGACGGCTCTTTCTTCTTGTCCTCGTGCTCGGCACGGCATATCTCCACGTTCTTTTTCATAGGATACACCAACAAAACTGTGCTGAGGTGTACGATATGGAGCGCAACCAGAACTATGTAGAGCTGTGGGGCGTCGCCGCAGGCGAGCCCGTCTTTTCGCACGAGAACCATACCCGCCGGTTCGACAAATTTCCCCTGCGGGTCGAGCGCCTGTCAGGCCAGAACGACGTGCCCGTCATCGTGGCGAGCGAGGCACTGCTGCGCGTCTGCCCTGTGGAGGAGGGACAGAGCCTTCGCATCGTCGGGCAGCTGCGCTCGTTTAACAACAAGAGCGGGCAGGGCAACCGGCTCGTCATCACCGTGTTCGCCCAGAGCATCGAGCCGGGCGACGGCTCGTACTTTAACCGCATCCTGCTCTCGGGCGCGCTGTGCAAAAAGCCCGTGCTGCGGCGCACGCCGCTCGGCCGCAGCATTTGCGATGTCATTCTGGCAGTCAACCGCCACTACGGGCGCGCGGACTACTTACCCTGCATCGCTTGGGGACAGACCGCCGTGCAGATCGCGGGCATGGACGTCGGCGAGCGATTGGCGCTTGAGGGCCGCGTGCAGAGCCGGACCTACACCAAGCTGCTCGAAAGCGGCAGTGAGGAACGCACGGCGTTCGAAGTGTCGATCATGCAGCTTTTGGACGAAGAAGAAACGGAGGAGACCGCCTTATTATAGGCGGTCTCCTCCGTCTTTTGCTTATAGCCCGCTCTCCTATTCAAATAATTTATCAGTGCATCCCTTTACAATTTTAAGGCGCAGTGTTAGAGTTTTTCGTGCTATATATTCTATTAGATTTTTTGAAATTTAAAAAAACGAAACACGGAGAGAGAAATGGCAAGAATTTTTTTACTCAAGGGTGACATCGCCAACCCCGGCTATGTAGACATTCCCGAGGAGACGACCACCATCCGAGAGGCGATCTACGGGATCGGCGGCGGCATTCCGAATGGGAAAAAGTTTAAGGCGGTGCAGATCGGCGGCCCGAGCGGCGGCCTTCTCGTCGAGGAGCATCTCGATCTGCCCCTGCACTTTCAAAAGCTCAAGCCCTACGGCGTGCGCCGCGGCGACAGCGTCATCACGGTGCTCGACGAGGACCGCTGCATGGTCGATGTCGCGTGTCGCTTTATGCAGTACACGCAGACAGAGTTCTGCGGCAAGTGCGTTCCCTGCCGCGAGGGCACAAAGCGCATGAACGAGCTGCTCTGGGCCATGCGGGACTACCGCCTCAGCGAGTCGGACTTTCATATGCTCACCGACCTTGGCGAGATGATCTCGGTCACGGCGTTCTGCAATCTGGGCCGCAATTCCTACCACACGCTGGAAACGGCCATCAAATACTTTCCCGAGGAATTCAAGGATCACCTGCGCGGGGACTGCGCGCTCTGCGAGCTTGACCGCGAGCCGATCGAGCCGGGTGGACTTCCCTATAACCGCATCCGCCTCGAGATCGACCCGAGCATCTGCCGCGGATGCAGCAAGTGCTCGCGTTCCTGCCACGCCGAGGCCATCACGGGCGTCATCAAGTCGCCGTTCGTGATCGATCCGGAAAAATGCGTCAAATGCTATACCTGCATCGAGGCCTGCCCCTTTGATGCGATCCAGGAGGTGGAGATCGATGGCTAAGGGTATCATGTATGTCGACAACATCCGCGTGGAGTTCGACGACGAGCCCACGATCATGGATGTCTGCCGCAAGGCGGGCGTGGAAATGCCGAACTTCTGCTTCCACTCCGACCTTTCCGTTTACGGCGCGTGCCGCATGTGTATGGTCGAGGATCTGGACACCGGCAAGATCGACGCCGCCTGCACGACCAAGCCGAAAAACGGCATGCGCATCCGCACCAACACGTCGCGCCTTCTCAAATACCGCCGCATGATACTGGAGCTGATGCTTGCCTCGCACTGCCGCGACTGCACCGCCTGCGAAAAAAACCGCTCCTGCCGTCTGCAGGAGATGGCCGTGCGCTTCGGCATCCATCACGTTCACTTCAAGGATACGCGCGAGCATGTACCGATGGACTTTTCAAGCCCTGCGGTCACATTCGACCTCAACAAATGCATCCTCTGCGGCGACTGCGTGCGCGTGTGCAAAGAGGTTCAGGGCATGAGCATCCTGCACTTTGCAGGCCGCGGCCCAGGGCTGCACATTGAGGCAGGCGACGACCAGCCCATCTCGACCACGCACTGCGTCAGCTGCGGCCAGTGCGCCGCCGTGTGCACGACCGGCGCCATCACCGTCAAAAACGACATCGGCGCGGCGTGGCGTGCCCTGCACGACCCGCAAAAGCGTGTCGTCATCCAGATCGCGCCCGCCGTGCGCGTCGCCATCGGTGAGGCCTATGGTCTGCCCGCGGGCGAAAATGTGCTCGACAAGCTCGTCACGGCGCTCAAGATCATGGGTGCGGACGAAATTTACGATACGATCTTCGGCGCGGATCTCACGGTGCGCGAGGAATCGAAGGAATTCCTCCGCCGCCTGGAAACGGGCGAAAATCTCCCGCTGATGACATCCTGCTGCCCGTCCTGGGTGCGCTATGTGGAGCAGGAGCGCCCGCAGTTCATCAAGAACCTGTCCTCCGCACTCTCGCCTATGCAAATGTTCGCAACGGTCTTAAAGGACAAGTACCGCGAAAAGGACGCCGCCGACGGCCGCACGACCTTCCATATCGCCATCATGCCCTGCACAGCCAAGAAAATGGAGGCCGGACGTGAGGAATTCCGCCGCGACGGCGTACCGAACGTCGACCTCGTGCTGACCACGCAGGAGGTCATCAAGATGATCAAGGAATCCGGCATCCGCTTCCAGATGCTCGAAAAGGAGTCGCCCGACCTGCCGTTCGGCATGGGCAGCGGCGCGGCCGAGATCTTCGGCACCTCCGGCGGCGTGGCGGAGGCGGTGCTCCGCTGCTGCCTGCCCGACAAGAGCAAAAACGTCCTGCGCATGCTCGAGCACAGCGGTCTTCGCGGCACGGAGGCCGTCCGCTTTGTGACCATCCCCGTTAACGGGCGCGACGTGCGCGTCGCCCTGGCCCACGGCCTTGCCAACGCGGCAAAGCTGCTTGATCAAATCGAAAACGGCGAGGTCGAGGTCGACCTGGTCGAGGTCATGTCCTGCCGCACCGGCTGCGTCGGCGGCGCGGGCCAGCCCTACGCGCTGATGAGCACCAAGCTCAAGCGCGCCCACGGCCTGTACGAGATCGACCGCAGCGCGATGTTCAAGCGCAGCGAGCGCAACCCCGTCCTCGACGCGATGTATGCCGCGGGTCTCAATGAGCGCGCGCACGAGCTGCTGCACCACGAGTACAAGGACTGATCCCCTTCATAAAAAGCCGGCCGTGTGTCCACGGCCGACTTTTTCGCCCGACTCATTATTTTTTATAATGCGTCTATTGACAAATTAAGATATTTCCACTAATATATTTTTGAAAATGTATTACAAATTTGAATCGGAGGACAGCCATGGAAGTCCGCAACCTGGTCACATTCTTAAAAGTCACGGAGCTCAAGAGCTTCTCCCGTGCGGCGGAAGCTCTGGATTATTCCCAGTCCGCCGTCACGGTGCAGATCCAGCAGCTCGAGCGCGAGCTGGGCGTGCAGCTCTTTGACCGCATCGGCAAAACGGTCTCCATCACGCAGTACGGCAAGGACTTTGTCTCTTACGCGCGCGACGTGGTGAGCGCCATCGCGCGTGCCAGCGCCTTTGCCTCGTCGGATTCCGAGCTGAGCGGCACCGTGCGCGTCGGCACGCTCAATTCGCTGCTCACCGCCTCGTTCTCTAACATCGTGCCGCTCTACCACGAACGTTTTCCGCACGTGCAGATCAGCCTGCACGCGGGCAATATCGCCTCCATCACCGAAATGCTCGTCAAGAATGAGCTCGACATCATCTACACGCTCGATGAGCAGATCTTCGACACGCAGTTTGTCAAAGTCTTTGAAGCGCAGGAGGACGTCGTCATCGTGACGAACACGGAAAACCCGCTCTCTGCCCGCGATGATGTGCACCTTGCCGACCTTGTGTCGCACCCGTTCATCCTGATGAACCACGGCAACCCCTACCGCGACCAGTTCGACCGCGAGCTTGCCCGTCAGGATCTAAGTGTCGAGCCGTTTTTGGAGCTCGAGAGCGACACGCTCGCGCTCAAGCTCATCCGCGAGAATCCGGAGTATCTCTCCGTGCTGCCGCGCTACACGGCGAAGATGAGCATTCACAAGGGCAACCTTGCCATCATCCCTGTGGCCGACTGTCAGATGAGCCAGTGGCGGCAGGTGCTTTATCACCGCAACAAGGTCATCACCCCGCAGATCCAAGGCATGCTCGACGTGATCTTAGAGGTCGCGAAAAAGCCGTTTTAAGCAGAATCTCACAAAAAAGCACAGGCGCGCTTTCGCGCGCCTGTGCTTTTTCACTTTACTGTGTCATTACGGCGCAAAATTTGCAAAAAAAGAGTGCAAAATGCAAATCGGCGCGGTATAATAATGGGCAAATTCCGGCGTCCGCGCGCATCGCGCGCCCGCTTTGATCGGAGGGATCACGATATGAGAATTGTCGTCAAGGTCGGCACATCCACGCTGGCACACCCCACGGGGCGGCTGAACATCCAGCGTATGGAAAAGCTGTGCAAGGTTTTAAGCGACCTTAAAAATATGGGACACGAGATCATCCTCGTCTCCTCTGGCGCCATCGCCATGGGCTTTGGCAAGCTCAACCTGAGCGAACGGCCGAAAGACGTGCCGACGAAGCAGGCCTCCGCCGCTGTCGGCCAGTGCGAGTTGATGTACATTTACGACAAGCTCTTCACCGAGTATAACCACACCGTGGCACAGCTGCTCATCACCGCACCGGATATCGAAGAGGGCGGCGTGCGCAAGCAGAACTTCCACAACACGCTCGCGCGGCTTTTAGAGCTCGGCGCGCTGCCGGTCATCAACGAGAACGACACCATCTCCACCGAGGAGTTCGGCATCGGCGACAACGATACGCTCTCTGCCATCGTGGCCGTGACGATCCAGGCGGACCTCCTCATTCTGCTTTCGGACATCGACGGGCTCTTCGACGGAGACCCGCGCAAGAATCCCGACGCCAAGCTCATCGACACGGTAGGAAAAATCGACGAGCACATCATTTCGCTCGGCGGGGGCAGCGGTTCGAACCTCGGCACCGGCGGCATGGCAACCAAGCTCCGCGCCGCGCAGATGGCGACGGCAGCAGGCTGCGAAATGGTCATCGCCAACGGCCAGTCGCCCGAGGTACTCTACGATGTGGCCGCGGGCAAGCGCGTGGGCACAAGATTTTTGGCAAAGAGGGATGAAGCATGACAACGATTGAACTTCTGGAACGCACAAAAGCTGCCTGGGGCAGCATCCGCAGCGCAAGCGCCGAGGAGAAGAATCGGCTGCTGCTCGCGATGGCGGAGAGCCTTGAGGCCAACAGCGAAGATATCCTGCGCGAAAATGCCAAGGACATGGAGGTGGCGAAGGGCGCGATCTCCGACGTGATGCTCGACCGTCTCGCCCTGACGGAGAGCCGCATCCACGCGATGGCCGAGGGCATCCGCGCTGCCGCGGCGCTGCCCGACCACGTGGGCCGCGCGCTCGCGCAGTTCAAGCGCCCCAATGGTATGACCATCACCAAGCGGCAGGTGCCGCTCGGTCTGGTCGCCATCATCTACGAGAGCCGCCCGAACGTCACGTCGGACGCCGCGGCGCTGTGCATCAAGAGCGGCAACGTCTGCATGCTGCGCAGCGGCAAGGAGGCCTATCGCTCCTCTCACGCCATCGTCACGGCGCTCAAGGCGGGCGTTGAGTCCGTCGGCGGCGATTCCGACATTGTCAACATCGTTGAGGATACAACGCATGCGAGCGCGCAGGTATTGATGACGGCGGACGGCCTTGTCGACCTGCTGATCCCCCGCGGCGGCAAGGGGCTCATCCGCGCGTGCGTGGAAAATGCAAGCGTTCCCTGCATCGAGACCGGCACGGGCATCTGCCATGTGTACGTCGACAGGGACGCTGACCTCAACATGGCGGTAAAGATCATCGAAAACGCCAAGACGAGCCGCCCGTCTGTCTGCAACGCGGAGGAGGTCTGCCTTGTCCACCGCGACATTGCAAAGGAATTTCTCCCCAAGCTCAAGGCCGCGCTTGTCGACAAGCGTAGGGAAGCGGGCCTTGTCCCCGTCGAGCTGCGGCTCGACGAAGCCGCGGCGGAGATCATTCCCGGCACGGCGGCAACGGAGCTCGACTTCGACACGGAATTTCTCGATTACATTCTCGCCGTCGCGGTCGTAGATGATCTGGATGCGGCCATCGCGCATGTCCAGCATCACTCGACGCACCACAGCGATTGCATCGTGACCGAGAACCAAGCCGCGGCCGACCGCTTTGTCGACGAGGTCGACAGCGCGGCGGTGTACGTCAACGTCTCCACCCGCTTCACCGACGGCGGGGAGTTCGGCCTCGGCTGCGAGATGGGCATTTCGACGCAGAAGCTCCACGCGCGCGGCCCGATGGGGCTCGACGAGCTGAGCACCTATAAATATGTCATCACCGGCAGCGGCCAGATTCGATAACAGGAAAGGCACACACTCCGATGTACCACAACGACAAAAAGTACGCATTGACAAACTGCGTGCTTCTCGACGGCTCTGAGCACATGGAGCCGCAGACGGGCAAGGCCGTCTGCATCGACGGCGAGAAAATCAATGAGATCGTCGACGCACAGCATATCCCCGCAGGCTATGAGGCAGTCGACCTCGGCGGAAAATATGTGCTGTCGGGTCTCATCAACATGCACGTGCACCTGCCCGCCTCGGGCAAGCCGAAAAAGAAGGCGAGCGACCCCAAAAAGCTCGTCAAGCTCATCACCTTCTGCGCGCTGACGAACAGGATCGGCGTCAACATGTGCGAGGGCTACGCCAAAACCGAGCTGCTCTCCGGCGTCACGACCATCCGCACAGTCGGCGGCGTCGCCGATTACGACACGAAAATTCGCGACCTCGCCGCGGCGGGCAAAATTCTTGCCCCGCGCGTGCTGGCGTCGAACATGGCGGTCTCCGTCCCCGGCGGGCACATGGCGGGTTCGCTCGCCTACGAGGCGCACTCCGCCGAAGAGGCCGCGGCGCTCGTCGAAAAGATCGCCGCTGAAAAGCCCGACCTCATCAAGCTGATGATCACCGGCGGCGTGCTGGACGCCGAAGTCGTGGGCGAGCCGGGCGTGCTGCGCATGCAGCCCAAGCTTGTCAAGGCCGCGTGCGACAAGGCACATTCGCTCGGCATGATCGTCGCGGCGCACGTTGAGAGCCCTGAGGGCGTGATGGTCGCGCTGCAAAACGGCGTCGATTCCATCGAGCATGGCGCGCAGCCAAGCGATGAAATGATCACGCTCTTCAAGCAGCGCAAGGCGTTCCAAATTTCGACCATTTCCCCCGCCCTGCCCTACGCGCTCTTCGACCGCAGCATTTCGCACGCGACGTATGAGCAGCAGGAAAACGGCAAGATCGTCTTCGACGGCATCGTCGCGCTCGCAAAGGCAAACCTCGCCGCGGGCGTGCCAGTCGGTCTCGGCACGGACGTCGGCTGCCCGTACATCACACATTACGACATGTGGCGCGAGCTGCACTATTTCGTCAAATACTGCGGCGTGACGCCCGCGTTCGCGCTCTACAGCGCGACGAAACTCAATGCCCGGCTCGCGGGCATCGGTGATCTGACCGGCAGCATCGAAGAGGGCAAGCAGGCCGACCTGATCGTCTGCTCCGGCAACCCTCTTCAGAATTTGAGCGCGCTGCGTGAGCTCGACATGGTCGTCAAGGGCGGCTACCGCATCGACAAGCCGCAGATCAAAAAGATGGATGAGGTCGAGCGCGAGCTCGACAAGTTCCTGTAAGCGCTATGAAATACTTGGTACTATCCGACTCGCACGGCAATGTCGACAACATGGTGCGCGCGGTGGAGCTCGTAAAGCCGCACGGCATCATCCACCTTGGCGACGGCTGGCGCGATGTCGAGGAGCTGCGTGAACTTTTCCCCAGCCTGCCGCTCGAGCAGGTCCCCGGCAACTGCGACTTCGGGCGCTTTGAAGCGCTTGAGCGCGTGCTGATCCTGGACGATCACCGCGTGCTCATCGCGCACGGGCACACGTTGGGGGTGAAGACCGGACTTCTCCGCGCGCAGTACCGCGCGCTCGAGATGAACGCCGACATTCTGCTCTTCGGCCACACGCACGTGCCGCTCGTGGACGCGGCGTCGCGGCCGATGATGATGAATCCCGGTTCGATTGGCGATCCCCGCCGCCCGACCTACGGCGTACTCGAATTCAGGGACGGACAAATTTACCCGTCGGTCTTTCGGCTGGACGCATAACAAAAAAAGAGATGTACCTTGCGGTACATCTCTTTCCCTTTTCTCACCCGTTCCAAGCGCGCACCTGCTCGCGCAGCCAATTACACCAAGCGTCCACGCCCTCGCCGGTTTTGGCGGAGAGGGGGAATATCTTGAGCTTTGGGTTGCGCATGTGCGCGTATTCGACGACCTTTTCCATGTCGAAGTCAAAATACGGCAGCACGTCGATCTTGTTGATGATGAGCGCGTCACACACGGTGAAGATGAGCGGGTACTTGAGCGGCTTGTCGTGCCCCTCCGGCACGGAGAGGATCATCGCGTTTTTGACCGCGCCCGTGTCGAACTCCGCGGGGCAGACGAGGTTGCCGACGTTTTCGAGCACGACGAGGTCCAAGTCCTTCGTGCCGATCTCCTTGAGGCCCTGCTCCGTCATGCTTGCATCGAGGTGGCACATGCCGCCCGTGTGGAGCTGGATGGACTTGACACCCGCGTCCGCGATAGTCTTCGCGTCCACGTCGGAGTCGATGTCTGCCTCCATCACGCCAATGTGCAGCTCATCCTTGAGCGCTTCAAGCGTGCGCAGCAGCGTCGTCGTCTTGCCGCTGCCCGGCGAGGACATCAGGTTCAGCAGAAACGTTCTGTCCTGCTTGAGCTGCGTGCGAAGGCGTGCGGCCTCGCGGTCGTTGTCGGCGAAGACGCTCTCTTTCACCTCGATGATCTTATAGGGTTCTGTCATATCGCCTCGATCTCCTTTAAGTTGATCTCGTTGCCCTGCTTGAGCCACGTTTTTTCGCTGCCGCAGTGCGGGCAGGTGCGGCCAAACTGCACCGTGGGATAGTCGCGCCCGCAGCCCTCGCAGTACGTAACGGCGGGGATGGTCTCGATCTTGAGCGCGGCCTCCGGTAAAAGCTCGGTCTTCTTGACTGCCCAGTTCCAGCAGCTTTCGAGTTCGTGCGGGATCGCACCGGACACTTCGCCGAGCTCGAGCGTCACGGACGCGACGTTCGTCAGGCCGTTTTCCTCTCCGATCTTTTCCACGCTCTTGATGACGTGGAAGACAATGCCCAGCTCGTGCATTACTTGCTCTTTCTCGCCGCACGCTTGATCTTGAACTCACGCTTGATCATGTACGGCAGGATGGCCTTCATCTTGTCCTCACAGGCGTACATCTTGCTGCACTCCGGTCTCTCGCGGTGCAGGTGGATGGCGTCGAACGCGCACTTCGTCGTGCAGACGCCGCAGCCGATGCACTTGTTCGGGTCGACGATGCTCGCGCCGCAGCTAAGGCAGCGCGCGGTCTCCTTTTTGATCTGCTCTTCGGTGAACGCGACGCGCTCGTCGCTAAACGTCCTGCGCAGCGCCTCGTTATAGCCGATGCGCTGGCGCGGCGTTGTGTCGTAATTGACGGGGATCAGAGCGTTCTCCTTGTCGAGCTCAATGAACTGGCGGCGGTTGCGGCCGACCGTCAGCGTTGCGCGCTGGACAAAGCGATGCAGCGAGATCGCGCCCTCCTTGCCCGCGGCGATGGCGTCGATGGCAAATTTCTGACCCGTATAAGCGTCGCCGCCGACGAAGATATCCTTTTCCGCCGTCTGATACGTGACGGGGTCTGCCTTGACCGTGCCGTTGGGGTTGAACTCAACAGCGGTGCCGGTGAGCAGCTCACGCCAGTCGACCTTCTGGCCGATGCAGTAGAGAACCGTCGTGCACTCGGCCTGCTCGCTCACACTGTCGTCAAACTCAGGTGCGAAGCGACCCTCGTCGTTCTTGACGCGCGTGCACTTGCGGAACCTGATGCCCGCGCACTTGCCGTCCTCCACCACGATCTCGGTCTGGCCCCAGCCGGCGTGGACGATGATGCCGTCGCGCTCGCACTCGCTGCGGTCTTCCTCGCCCATCGGCATATCGTCGTAAGCCTCTAAGCAGTAGAGGTCAACGCTCTCCGCGCCGCAGCGCACCGCCGTGCGCGCAACGTCCGCGCTGATGTTGCCGCCGCCGATGACGACGACCTTACCGGAAAGCGTCTTCTTTTCATGCAGGTTGACCTGCCGCATAAAGTCGATACCCGCCATGACGCCGTCCGCGTCGCCGCCGGGGATGTTCAGCTTGCCGCCGGACTGGAGGCCGACGGCCACGTAGAAGCCCTGATAGCCCTGCTCGCGCAGCTGCGCGATGGTCACGCCTTTTCCGACCTCCACGCCGCAGCGGAACTCGACACCGAGTTCACGCAGGATGTCGATTTCTGCCTCCACCACGTCTTTTTCAAGGCGGAAGCTCGGAATGCCGTTCATCAGCATGCCGCCGGGACGCGCTTCCCTTTCAAATACCGTCGGGCGGTAGCCCTTTTCAGCGAGGTAGTATGCGCACGACAGGCCCGCGGGGCCGCCGCCGATGACGGCGATCTTCTCGGAAAATTCGCCGTCGACCTTCGGAATGACCTTTTCGGGCACAAAGCGCGTTTCCGCGTTCAGGTCCTGCTGGGCGATGAAGCGCTTGACCTCGTCGATGGCGACGGCCTGATCGACCGTACCGCGCGTGCAGGCATCCTCGCAGCGGCGGTTGCAGATGCGGCCGCAGACCGCGGGGAACGGATTTTCGCGCTTGATGAGCTGCAAGGCTTCGCGGTACTTGCCCTGCGCGGCGAGCTTCAGATAGCCCTGCACCGCGATGTGCGCCGGGCAGGCCGTCTTGCACGGCGAGGTACCGGTATCGTAGCAGTTGATGCGGTTCCTGTCGCGGTAGTCGACGCTCCACTTTTCCGGCCCCCACTTGACATCGTCGGGTAATTCCTGACGGGGATATTCGATGTAGCCGTCCTTCGTGCAGAGCTTCTGTCCCAGCTTGACCGCGCCCGCGGGGCAGTTTTCGACGCAGCGGCCGCAGGCGACACAGCTCTCGCTCTCGACGCTCGCAACATACGCGCTGCGCGACAGGTTCGGCGTGTTGAACAGCTGCGATGTGCGCAGCGCGTTGCAGACATTGACGTTGCAGTTGCAGATGCCGAAAATTTTCTGCTCACCGTCGATATTCGTGATCTGGTGGACAAAGCCGTTGTCCTCGGCCTTTTTGAAAATTTCGAGCGCTTCGTCCTTCGTGATGTATTCGCCGCGCTGTGTTTCGACGATGTAGTCGGCCATGTCGCCCACACCGATGCACCAGCTCTCGGCGTCATCGCCGCAGCCCTCGCCGAGCTTGGCGCGGCTAGCGCGGCAGGAGCACATGCTCTTGGCGTACTTGCCCTCGTACTTGCTGAGCCAGTAGGAGATGTGCTCTAAGTCAACGGACTCGTTCTCCGTCTCGATGGCCTTTTCCACAGGGATGACGTGCATGCCGATGCCTGCGCCTCCCGGCGGCACCATGGGCGTGATCTTTTCGAGCGGGAGCATCGTCATGCGCTCAAAGAACGCCGCGACCTCGGGATGCTCGTCGATCTGGCTTTTGCGCATGTTCAGAAATTCCGCGCTGCCGGGGACGAACAGCGGCAGCACCCAGCGCTTTTCATGCTTGGGGTTTTTGCCGTCCAGGTTCTCCCAGTTGTACTCGATGATGCCTGTCCACGCCATCTCCGTGAGGAGCTTTTCGAGCGGCTCGCGCTCCATTTTGGTGAGCTTCATCAACTGCTCGGTCGTCTTGGGCTTGCGCACGCCCATTTTGAGCGCGACGTCGACCATCTCGTCGGTCATCACGCCGGCAAGGCCCCAGTACTCGGGGTCGTCCGCCGTGGCCTTGAGGCCGATGCGGTTCGTGATCATACTGCCGAGCTTGAGGACGCTTTCGCGCGGAGCGTCCGTGCGGGGAATTTTGAAATCCAGTTTACTCTCGTCGAGAGGGAAATTCGTGGGCTTGCTGCCGTTGATATCGCTCATATTCCTGCTCTCCCTTTTCGCGGCGTACCGTGTGCTTGCCGCCGCGCAGCAAAAATATCGCGCGGCGATCATCACCTATCTTATCCAAGCTCTATTTTGCAGGAAAATGTTGGATTTTTCCATTGACTGATTCCATAAACCGCAGTCATATCGCTCAATTCCCCGCATTTTTGCGCAGATCGGCAGAATTGCCAAAATTTACAGGTCAAGGAACCGCCGCGCAAGCGCGGGCACATTGGTGTTTTTGAGGCACACGACGTTCAGCTCGTGCACGCCCGTGAGCGGCGGGCAGGAAAAATGCCCGAACTGCGCATCATTTTTGACGACGGCCTCGTAGAGGAAGCTCACGCCGCAGCCCTCGCTCACCAGATGCCGGATGAGCTTGAAGCTGCTGATGCAGACATTCGCGCGAAACGCCTCGACCGTGTAGCCGCACTGCATGAGCTCTCGCTCTAAAATCTTTCGCGTACCAGAGCCAGGCTCGCGCAGGATGAGCCGCTCGGAAAAGAGCTCATCCATCGGCACCTCACAGCCCGAAAACGGGTGATCTTTCGCGCAGATGCCGATGTAGGGCTCGTTGCGCAGCAGAAAGCTCTCGTACCGGCTCTTGTCGAAAATGCCCTCGAGCACGACGAAGTCAAGCTCACCGCCCTCGAGCTGGGCGAGCAGGTGTGCCGTATTGTCGACGGTAAAAAAGAGCTCGTTGTCCGGTTCTTTCAAAAAGCGGATGATCTGCGGCAGCAGGATATAGTCGCCGATGGACTTCGTCGCGCCGATGCGAAGGCTCGTCTTCTCCTGCCGTTTGAGCGCACGGCGCAGCTCCTCGTCCTGATAGCGCTGGCTGATGGCGTAGATCTCAAGTGTTTCGCCCTGCGGCGTTTTTCTGAGCTTTCGGCTGTCGTAGGTAAAAAGGCGCACGCCGTACAGCGCTTCAAGCGCCTGAATTTGTTTCGTCACAGCGGGCTGCGTCAAATGCAGCTGCTCCGCCGCTTTGCGATAGTTCATCGTGGCGCACACGGTCAAAAAGGTCTCAAGCCGCTGGTCCATTGTTCTCTCCTTTGTCGATAACAAACAGGAATCGACATATTCTTATTTATAATTTTATTATATCATTAGTCGGTGATATAATACACCCGCAACACGCATTGGAGGAGAGAAAAAGCACATGAAATTTATCGAATCCGTAAAGAAAATGCTGCCCGGCTGCGCCATCGCGCTCGTCATCGCCGTGGTGGCCAAGTTTTTAGAGCAGCTGGAGGAATCCGTGGGGCTGCACCTGATCGGCGCGTCGGTCATCGCGATGTTCATCGGCATGATCGTGAACCGCTTTTACGCGCCGAATGACAAGACGAAGCCCGGCATCAAATTCACCTCGAAGAAAATTCTGAAATTCGCCATCATCCTCCTCGGCGCCAGCCTGAACATCACGACCGTGCTGACGGTCGGTAAGTTCTCGCTCACCGTCATGCTCTTCACACTGGCGACGTGCTTCGGCCTCGGCTATGTGATCGGCAAGGCGCTGGGGCTTGACTGGAAGACGAGCAGCCTCATCAACGCGGGCACGGGCATCTGCGGCGGCAGCGCCATCGCCGCCATCGCGCCGGTCATCGAGGCAACGGACATGGACATCGCCTACGGCATGTCGGCAACGTTCCTCTTTGACACGATCATGGTCGTCGTGTTCCCGCTGCTCGGCCGCGCGATGAGCCTTTCCGACGCGGCGTTCGGCCTGTGGGCCGGCACGGCGGTCAACGACACCTCGAGCGTCGTCGCCACGGGCTACGCCTTCAGCGAGGCCGCAGGCGACTTTGCCACGATGGTCAAGCTGACGCGCACACTCGCCATCATCCCGACGGTGCTGGTCTTCGCCGCCATCAGCGTGCACCTCAAGAAAAAGGCCGCCGCGCAAAGCGGCGACCATGGCGTCAAGGTCAATATGAAGTCGGTGTTCCCGTTGTTCATCCTCGGTTTCCTTGCAATGTCCATTCTGTGCAGCGTCGGCGTCATTCCCGCGGGCCTCGCTACGACGCTCAAGAGTATCAGCAAGTTCCTGATGGTCGCGGCGCTCGCCGCCATCGGCCTCAATACGAACTTCGCGGCGCTGTGCAAGTCTGGCGCAAAGCCGATGCTCCACGGCTTCATCATTTCGCTGCTGGTCGTTCTTGTGGCGATTGCGGTCGAATATGTGCTCGGCATCGCGCCGAGCGGCACGCTCATTTAATCGTCCGCCGAAAGGATGAGATCACAGCGGTCCTGCACGTCGAACGCATCGAAATAGCGCTGCTCGAGCGGGATCCAGCGGTCGAAAAACTGCTTTGCATGCGCGGGCGCATTCCGTTTGAGGATGCGCTCGCGCTGTTTTTCTGCCGAAATCGGCAGAAAAACGGATAGATCGTAGTACGGCGCAAGGTCGGGGTGCATGGAGTACGCGCCCTCGACAATGTTGAGTGTTCCCGCCTTAATCCGCTGCGGCGGGGCGATGGTAAACGTCGCGCAGTCGAAGCGGCGGTAGTCGACGGGTCTTCCCTCGCGCAGAGGGATCAGCACCTCTTCCAAAAAGCGCTCGCGGTCGACGTTGCCGCCGGGCTGCGTGAAGCGCGCCTCCGTGCGCTGCTCGGGCCGGAGGAAAAAGTCGTCCATGTGGAAGACAGGGCAGCCGTAAACATTTTGCAGCAGCTCGCCGAGCGTCGTCTTGCCGCTGGCGCTGCCGCCCTCGATGGCGACGAGCACGCGGCTTCTTTCCGCCGTCAGGCGGTCGATGCGCGCAAACAGCGGCAGCGCGCGGGCGCAGTCGCGCCGCAGGACGCGGTACGCGGGCGCGTAATTCTGCCGAAATATCTCGGAGTGGTGCAGCGGCGGAAAGCCGTCCCTGCGCCACCTCTCAACAGCTTCCGCCGTCTCCTGCGCAGAAAACGGCAGCTCGCCCGCGTCGGCCATTGTCTGCAAGGCAGTGAGCATCGCTTCGAGCTTTTCGCGCCCGCACTCCTCGTGCCGCGCAGAGAGGGCGAAGAGCCGCGCAAACGTCTCCGCGCTCAAGCCGTCCTGCAAAATGCCGAGGTGCACACGGCAGTAGTCGCCGCCGAGCAGCTCGACGAGTTCGGAGATACGGTCACCGCTTCGCGCCGCTTCGGCGCGGATGTAGTCTGCGGCGGCGGACGGGTCGGCGATCAGATGCTCGCAGCCAAAGGCGCTCTGATAGAGCGCCTTGAAGACGTCCTGAAGCGCCAGCTCTGGATAGCGCGCGCAGTGGGCGCGCAGAAAGTCGCGAATATCGGTAAAATTCGTCATAGCGGCGGGGTTCCTTTACCAAAAAGTTTCGTTTATCATAGCGCTTTTTCGCCCCTTTCGCAAGGGGCAAGGGATTGACAGCCCTGCGCTTTTTTGATAAAATTCCCGCGTCGGCACAAGCCGGCAGCGTTGGCACAAGCTGACTTTTCTTCCGCGCGTTCCCTGAAAGCAAACGAGGTATCACCAAGGTATCAATCTCCCTGCAAGGGGAATATTGATGCCTTTTCTTTGTCTTTTCAAGGGTTTTCGCGCAGAAAACAAGATGCAAGAGAGGATGAGAACACCGTGACGATCCTTGTCATCGACGGCCAGGGCGGAAAGCTCGGCAAAACTTTGGTCGAGAACATCAAAAAGTCCTTCCCGCACCTCGAGATCATGGCGGTCGGTACGAACAGCGCCGCTTCCGACGTGATGCGCCGCGCGGGCGCTGACCGCGTGGCCACGGGCGAAAACCCCGTCATCGTGGCCTGCCGCAGCGCGCAGATCATCGTCGGCCCCATCGGCATCGCGATCGCCGATGCGCTGATGGGCGAGATCTCCCCCGCCATGGCAAACGCCGTCGCGTCAAGCAATGCCTACCGTGTGCTCATCCCGATGAATCTATGCAGCACGTATGTCGCGGGCGTGGACAAAAAGTCCTCCGCCATTCTGGACGACGCCATGGCGCACATTCGTTCGCTGCTCGAAGGAATGGAGAACAAACCATGAACAACGCTGCCACTGCAACTGCCCGTACCGCTTCCCCGGTGAGAAAACTCACCTATTCCGCGCTCTTCCTCGCCTTGGCGATGGTCCTGCCGTTTTTGACCGGTCAGATCCCCGAGATCGGCTCCATGCTCTGTCCCATGCACCTGCCCGCGCTGCTGTGCGGCTTCATGTGCGGCTGGCCGTGGGGACTCGCGGTCGGCTTTATCTCCCCGCTGCTGCGCTCGATGTTCGGTATGCCTCCGATCTGGGTCGCCATCCCCATGGCCTTTGAAATGGCGACCTACGGCGCCATCGCCGGTCTTCTGTACCGCAAGCTGCCGAAAACAGGCTGGCGCATCTATGCCTCGCTCATCTCCGCGATGGTCGCGGGCCGCCTTGTGTGGGGCCTTGTGAAGTTCCTGCTCGCGGGCCTTCAGGGCACGGAGTTCAGCCTCGCCCTCTTCCTCTCCGGCGCGGTGACGACGGCCATCCCCGGCATCATCTTGCAGCTCATCCTCATTCCCATCCTTGTGGTGGTAATGGAGCGCACAAATATGGCGCTCGACGTGTGAGCACTTGATAAAAGCAGAAAAGGACTTGGACGAAAGCGTCCAAGTCCTTTTCTTTATTCCTCCGCTTTACTCAGCAGCTTCGGCGCGCTCGTGTCCATCAAAAACGCCCCGAACGGCGCGGTGATGACGATGCCGAGCACCGCGACCGACAGCACGATGCTGCCGCAGGGCAGCCCCGCCGCAAGCGGCACCGAGCCGATGGCCGCCTGCACCGTCGCCTTGGGAAGATAGGCAAACACGCAGTAAAGCCTCTCTTTCGCCGTGAGCGGCGTTCTGACAAGGCAAAGGCACACACCCACGGCGCGGAAAATGAGCGCCGAGAAGATCATGCCAACCGCCGCAAGGCCCACGCCCGCCATATAGCGGATATCGACCGCCGCTCCGACGAGGACGAACAAAATGACCTCCGCCGCCAGCCAGAGCTTGCCGAATTTTTCAGAGAGCCGCTTGGCAACGAACGTCGTGCACTTCATCTTAAGTAAGCACGCCATGCTGACGACCGCGAGCAGGCCCGACACGGGCACGATGCCCTCGAGCCAGCCCTCCGCCGCGACGAGCAGCAGCGAGACCCCCAGCACGATGATGACCTTCATGCTGTTGCGGATGCAGTGCGACCGGGCATAGGCAGTCTCGAAAAAGCGGCTGAGCAACCACCCGACAAGCGCACCCAGCGCAACGCCGAGCACGATCGACGCAGGGATGCTCAAAAAGTCCGCGGCGTTGGCGCTGCCGCCCTGCGCCGTGTGCAGAAACGTTGTAAACAGCACAATGACGAAGATATCGTCGCACGATGCGCCGGCCAGGATCATCTGCGGGATGCTCTTGTCCGTTCCGCGGCCGCTTTCCATCAGCTGCACCATGCGCGGCACGACGACCGCGGGCGACACCGCCGCGAGCACCGAGCCCATGACCGCCGCCTCCGCGCGCGTGACGCCGAGGAAGCACGGCGCGAGCAGCACATAGCCGATGATCTCGCACGTTGCGGGCAGGCACGACATCAGGATCGCCGGACGGCCGACCTTTTTGAGGTCGCCCAAATCGAGCGACAGTCCCGCCTTAAGCAGGATGATAACGAGCGCGAGCTTGCGCAGGTCGGCTGAGATCGACAAAATCGAGCCGTCCAGCACGTTGAGCACGCACGGCCCCAGCAGGATGCCCGTCGCCAGCATGCCGATGATGCGCGGCAGCTTCAGCTTCTGACACAGCGCGGCCAGCGCAAGGCCAACCAAAAAGACGAGTGCGAGTGAAGTTAACATAAATTTCCTCCTCCGGACACAAAAAAAGCTGATGTCCCCTGTGACCGTTCAAAATCACAGAAGTCATCAGCTCAAAAAAGCGGTTTCGGCAGTGCCGTGGGAGAACCTCATTCCCGATTGCGCAGTATAGCAAAGCGCGGGCAAAAATGCAAGCCCCTTTTCAAAAATCAGCGCTCGAACGTCACCTGATAGGCCCCCAACACCTGCATGCAGGGGATGACGGCGGCATTTTCGACCGTGAAAGCCGCCTTTTCATAGTGCGTCGTCTCCTCTTCGGGGATGGCGGGCAGCGTTTTGCCAAGGCTGACACCGTGCGCGCCGCCTGCAAAGCGCCAGGCGAATTCACAGTCGCAGAATTCCTTGTTTGCTGTGATCTTCTCCGCGGGCACGAGCGTAAACGCACCGTCTTTCAAGTAATAGCAGCCTACGTTGTCCTTTTCCGCAGGGCAGCCGCCCTCGATGCTGGCGCCGGTGAACGAGATCGTCAGCTCCGGCAGCGTGAAGGTCGTCTTTTTGCCGTCCTTCATAAAGGGAACATCGTCCCAGCGGCCGATGTTGACCCAGCCGCGATTGCCGGCTTTTTCCGCGGCAGTGTTGAACTCGAGAGCCCCCGTTTTGCCGTCGCGCACCTCCGCGTTGATGCGCAGCACCGGCCGCAGCGAGGTAAAGCCCTCCGGCAGCAGGGCGCGCAGACGGTCCTGCTCCGCGCCGTAGGCCATGACAAATTGTTCAACGGTCATTGCGCTTCCTCTGTTTCCTTTTGTGCGCGCTCCGCGTCTTGCCTCAGCAGCCGCAGATAGGCGTCGAGATAGAGCTTGTGCGTCACGCTTAAAAGTGCCGAGCGCAGCAGTTCCTTTTCATCCGACTCGTCCTGTCCGACGCTTGCAAGATGGTCGCTCGCGCCGAAGACATAGCGGATGAGATTTTCAAATTCCTCGCAGAAGTAGTGATAAGCGGTCGGCAGATCGTAGGTCTCGTGCTGAATGCCGATCAGTGCGCGGATGTCGTCCATCGCGACGACGCTCTTGATGCACGAGACAAAGATGAGGTACGCAATGCTCTCCGCGCCGTAGGCCTTTTTCTCTGGCCCGGGGATGATCTTCTGCTTAACATAATTGCTGACCATCGAGGCCGTGATGGGACTGAGCCCGCATCCCGTGATGGATTGATTGACATAACGCGTCACCTGTTCGAGATACAGCCCCACGTCGGGGATCTCCCCGAGCCGCGGGATATGAAAGCTTCGGACAGACTCCGCCAGACGGCTGCGCATATTTTCGTCCATAGCTGCTCCTCCGTTCAAACTGCGTTTTCATCATCTTAAACTTTGGTGAAAAAAATGTCAATAAGTTTTTCAAAAACCGATTGACAGTTATTGAAAATCGTTGTATTGTAGTCAAAGATAATTTCACCTGACAACAGGTTTTTGAATAACCGATTATTTTTTTGGAGGCTTCCCCATGATGAAACTGATCGCCGACTCCTCTGCCAACCTCACGATGCTGGAGGGCGTAACCTATCAGAGCGTGCCCATGACCATCCGCGCCGGCGAGCGCGACTTCGTGGACGATGAAACGCTCGACACGCACGAGCTGCTCGACTATCTCGCGGCCCACAACGGCAAATCCAGCACGGCCTGCCCCAGCCTCGACGGCTGGCTCAAGGCGTTCGAGGGCGCGGATGAGATTTTCGTCATTACCATCACAAGCAGCCTGTCCGGCACCTGTGCCTCGGCCATGGCCGCGCGCGACGTGTATCTCCAGTCGCATCCCGAGGTCAAAATTCACATCTTTGACACGCTGAGCACGGGACCGGAGATGCAGTTGCTCGCAGAGAAGCTCGCAGAGCTGCACGCCAAGGGTCTCCCCTTCGATGTGGTCTGCGAAAAGGCACAGGAATATCTTGCCACCACGCACCTCTTCTTCAGTCTTAAGTCCCTGCACAATCTGGCGCAAAACGGCCGCGTCAGCAAAATCGCCGCGGGCGCCATCGGCATTCTCGGCATTCAGATCCTCGCCACCGCAAGTCTTGAGGGCACGATCCAGCCCGTTGAAAAATGCCGCGGCGAAAAAAAGACGTGCGCGGCGATGGTACAGAAGCTTCTGGAAGCTGACTACCACGGCGGCAAGGTGCGCATCCACCACGCCGAAAATCCAGAGGCGGCTGGGGCGCTCGCCGCTTCGCTGCGCGGGCACTTTCCTGAAGCAGACATTGAGATCCGTCCCTGCCGTGGTCTTTGCAGCTACTATGCCGAGCGCGGCGGCGTGATCGTCGGTTTTGAGACGATGTAAAACCGAACAGACAGCAAAAAGCAGACGGCCTGCGCGAGCTGTCTGCTTTTCTTTATCTCTGCCATTAGGCAGTTGGAGTGGTATCGGAGGTACTGTCGCCCGCTGGGGCGTTGCCGTCAGCGGGGCTTCCCTGCCCACTGGGCGGTGTGGGGCGCTCGCCGCTGGGCATTTCGGGCACTTCCCCGTCAGGAAGCTCTGACTTCTCGCCGTTTGGCATCTGACCATCAAAGCTCTTGGGCGGTTCACCGTCTGGCTTCTGTCCGCCGCCGTGGAAGCCGCCGCCCATGCCCATGCCGGTGGAAACCGTCCCGCTCTGCGCGGTCCCTTCGGTGGAGCTGTCGCCCGCCTTGAGGGTATACGCACTGTCCGCCACCACATCGGCAGATGAGAAGAGGATGAAGTTCGCACCGCATCTGGCTGTGCCGCTGTACACAGCATTGCCGTCGGCGTCTTCAATCGTGAAATCCGCGTCCGCGGCGATCAGACTGCTCTGTGCGCCGCCCGGCACGCCGCCAAAGCCCGTTGAGCCGTAAATGACGCAGGGCTGCGCGGCCTCCAGGTTCATGCCCATGCCGCTGCTGCCGCCCGCGGCGAGCACCGTGCCGCCTGAGACGGTGATGGTGCCGTCGGCATCCAGCGGCTCGTTGTCCGCCGTGTTGGCCGTCCACACAACGACTGTACCACCAGTGATGGTCAGCTCGCCGTTGGAGTCAAAGCCGTCGCCGCCGGAGGTATAGGCATCGATCGTGCCGCCGGAGATCGTCATCGTGAAGTCATAGTCCGTCAGGTCGGAATTCGCCGCATTCAGGCAGTCGTCCGAGGCGTTGATCGTAATATCACCGGAGCAAACGTTCAGCCCCGCGCCCTCAAGGCCCTCGCAGCAATTCGTGATGTCGATCGTGGGGCCGTCCGTGCCGTCCGCACCGATGTTCAGCACCAAGTCGCAGTGAATGGCGTCATCCGCGGCGTCGATGGTCAGCGTGCCGCTCTCGACGTTCAAAAGCTGCTCGGCGTTGATGGCGTCGTTGACGGGTGCATCGATATTCAGCGTCAAATCGCGGATCGTGAGCGACGCTTCGCCGTCCTCATCCGTCGTCGCGCCGGATTTGATGCCGTTTTTGCCGTTGGCCGTGATGGTCAACTCTCCATCGCCGCAGAGGGTGACAAGCGAGCCATCCTTACACTTAATGACGGCGTTTTCGGCATTTTCGTTTTCGGGGTAGTTGTCGTCATTGTTCTGCTCGGTATCGCTCAGGGAATTTTCCGTACCGTTGGAAACAAGGATGGTCACCTCGCTCGACTTGCCGCAGGTGATGGCGGCGGTGTTCTCACTCGTAAGTGTCAGGCCGTCCAGCACCAGCGTCACGCCGGTCGTGTTCTTTTTCACCTTGATGGAGCCGTCCGCGCAGCTGCCGGAGACGGTGTAGGTACCACTCGACGTGATCGTGAGCGCTGTGCCGTCGATCTCGTAGCCCGTGTCTGTCTTGCCCGCAGCGGTCACGCCGCTGTCTGTAAAGGTAAAGGTCACATTGCTTGCCGTGTCCGCCGTACTATTATTTATCGTACCGGCGCAGGCCGTGAGCGACAGCGCCAGCGCCGCCGCGCACAGGAAAGGCAGTAGTTTTTTCATCATAATATCTCCTCAATCAATGATCTCGCATGGTCCCCCCGGGGCGGGCGCGAGCTTTTTTCGCACCGTGCGCCCGTTCCTTTGAGGATGGCAACAGCATACCCGCTTTGCCTAAAAGCCACCTAAAGAAAATAAAGATTTTACCTTTAGGTTTCTTTTAGGTTGCGCGTTCATACTGGGGCTCACAAAGGAGGTTCGACACCATGGCGATCCAATGCTGTTTTGAACGATATGAAAAGAAATACTGCCTGACCCTTTCCCAGCAGCGTTTTTTATTGGAGCGGATGACGCCCTACATGAAAAAGGACGCGTACGGCGAGTACACCATCTGCAACATTTATTATGATACCGACGACTACCGCCTATATTCGCGCGTCGCTCGAAAAGCCCGTCTATAAGGAAAAGCTGCGCGTGCGCAGCTACGGCGTGCCGCAGGAGGACGGCAAGGTCTTCGTCGAGCTCAAGAAGAAGTTCGACGGCGTCGTCTACAAGCGGCGCATCACAACGGGCATTCAGAATGTGGCGCCGTCTCTCTCCGGCGAGCTGCCGGGTGAAAATTTCGGCCAGATCGGACGTGAGATCGGCTATTTTCAGTCGTTTTATCACACCGCGCCCAAGGTCTTCATCGGCTACGACCGGCTCGCCTTTGCGGGCATCGACGATCCGCAGCTCCGCATCACGTTCGACACGAACTTACGGTGGCGCGACACGGATGTCGACCTCCGCCTCGGCGACCACGGCGCGCCCATCGCGCTGCCCTGCGGCGATGTGCTGATGGAGGTCAAGATTCCCGGCGCGTGCCCGCTGTGGCTCTGCCATCTACTCTCCGACGTCGGGGCGTTCCCCGCGTCGTTTTCCAAATACGGTGCCTGCTACCGTGACGAGTTGTCCACAGGCGTCCACACGACCAATTTAAAGGAGGATACCTTCTGTGCTTAACTCGATCTTAGGAAGCGAATTGACGCTCGTCTCGTTTCTCATCTGTACGGCGGTGTCGCTGCTGCTCGGCGTCGGCACGGCGCTCGTTTCCATGTACCGTTCGCGTACGACGCAGAGCTTCGCTGTCACGCTCGCGATTTTGCCCGCCGTGGTGCAGCTTGTCATCATGCTGGTGAACGGCAACCTCGGCGCGGGCGTCGCCGTGGCGGGTGCGTTTGGGCTCGTGCGCTTCCGCTCCGCGCCGGGCACAGCGAAGGAGATTGGAGCGCTGTTCCTCGCGATGGCCATCGGCCTTGCGACCGGCATGGGCTATGTATGGCTCGCCGTCATGGCGTTTGCCATCGTCTCGGCGGTGATGCTGCTGCTCACGGCGGTGAATTTCGGCGGCGCGGACGAGCACGAGCGCGTGCTCAAGATCACGATCCCCGAAAGCCTCGACTACGACGGATTGTTCGACGATCTCTTTGAAAAGTACACCAAGTCCTGCGTGCTTGAGCGCGTGAAAACGAGCAACATGGGCACGCTCTATGAGCTCACCTACCGCGTCACGCTCCCCGATGACCACGCGCCCAAGGCGTTTTTGGACGAACTGCGCTGCCGCAACGGCAACCTCAACATCACCTGCGGGCGCGAGGCGACGAAAGACGCGCTCTGAGGCATCTTGATTTTTGCCCGCACGCTCTTTATACTACACTTACTATCAGAATCAGAGGGGGGACCTTTTATGCGGCTGCTGATTGCAGAGGACGAGGTCGATCTCGCCGAGGCGCTGACGGTCTTTTTTGAAAAAAATCACTTTTCCGTCGACGCCGTGCACAACGGCTTCGACGCCTATGAATATGCCTCGTCGGGCGCATACGACGCCGTCATTTTAGACGTGATGATGCCCAAGATGGACGGTATTCAAGTGCTCGAAAAGCTGCGGCAGGAGGGCGTGAAAACGCCCATCATGATGCTCACGGCCAAGGGCCAGAAGAGTGACCGCATCACGGGCTTCAACGCCGGCGCGGACGACTATCTTCCCAAGCCCTTCGACCCCGACGAGCTCTTGAGCCGCGTGCGCGCCATCCTGCGCCGCAGCGAGGCCTACCAGCCGACGGTGCTCGCCTACGGCGATCTGACGCTCGACCCCGGCAGCGGCAATTTGAGCTGCGGGAAGGACTCCATCCGCCTGAGCGGGCGTGAGTTCCAGATCATGGAGCTTTTCATGCGCTCGCCGCGGCAGGTCTTTTCCGCCGAGCGCATCATGGAGCGCGTGTGGGGCTGGGATAATGAGGCGGAGATCAACGTCGTATGGGTGAACATCTCGAATCTTCGCAAAAAGCTCAAGTCCATCGGCTCGCACGTCACCCTGCAGGCAAACCGCGGCCTCGGCTACGTGTTGGAGGAGAGCGTATGATCAAGCGCCTGCGAAACCGCTTCATCCGTATCGCGATGCTCTCCGTCACGGCGGTGATGATGCTGCTGACGATCATCCTGAACGTCGCCAACTACGTCTCGACCGATTCCGACCTGAAGCAAACGCTGACGCTCATCTACGAGAACGCGGGCACCATCCCCCACTCGCGCTTTCAGCTGCCGGACAGCGCCGACGCGCCGACGCCGCCGGAAAATGACGGCGGCAGCGGCGACATCGCCCCCGCGCCGCCCGACGGTGCGGACGATTCGCAGACGCCGCAGGCCCCGCCCGACGACAAAATCGCGCGGCGTGAGGGGCCGTTCACGGCGGAAACGCCGTTCTCCACACGCTTTTTTGTCCTGCACTACACATCAAGCGGCACACTGACACAGGCAGACCTCGACAATATCGCCTCCGTCACGGAGGATGATACGCAGGAATATCTCTCCGCCGCGCTCGCACACGGCGCGGGCTACGGCTACTTCAACAGTTATCGCTTTTTCGTCGCGCAGACGGATGACGGCGAGAATATCGCCATCTTCCTCGACTGCTACCACGAGCTGCGCGCGATGCGCGTGGTGCTCATGTGGTCGCTGCTCGCCGATGCGGCGTGCATCCTGCTCGTCTTCTTGCTTGTCGTGCTGCTCTCGCGCCGGGCCATCGACCCAGTGGTTCGCAGCGCGCAGCAGCAGAAGCAGTTCATCACCGACGCGAGCCACGAACTGAAAACGCCCATCACCGTCATTGCCACGAGCCTCAAGGTACTCGAAATGGAGACCGGCAAGCAGAAATGGATCGACAAGGCGATGGCGCAGACGGAAAAGCTCACCTCGCTCGTCAACTCGCTCGTCACGCTCTCGCGCATGGACGAGGAGGATTCGCCGCTCAGGATGGAGGACTTCCCCGTGAGCGACGCCGTGCGCGAAACGGCGGAAACGTTCGTCGACTTCGCCGCGTCGAAGGGGCACGAGTTGCGCCTTTCGATCACGGACGGCCTCACCTATCGCGGCGACGAGTACGCCGTGCGCCAGCTCGTCTCGATCCTGCTCGACAACGCGGTCAAATATGCACTGCCGGATTCCCCCATTGAATTCTCGCTCGAAAAGGCGAAGCGCGGCGTCGTCCTCCGCTCGTCGAACGCCTGCGAGGATGTTGCTCCGGAAAACGCGCAGAAGCTCTTCGACCGCTTTTACCGTGCCGATCAATCCCGCTCGTCGGGCAGCGGCTTTGGCATCGGCCTTTCCATCGCGCGCTCGATCGCCGAGGGGCACCACGGCTCCATCCGCGCCATCGTGGACGACGGGAAGATCGCCTTCACCGCCGAGCTCAAATAAATTCCCAATAAAAAGCGCTTCGCAGTGTTTCTGCGAAGCGTTTTTCTTATCAAAGGCTTTTCTCCCCGCCCGTGACGGTCTCGATGGCGCAGGCAATGAACTTTTTCGCTGCGGGCGAGGCCTCTTTGAGCGACGGGACCGAGATGCCGAGCGTCACGAACTGCGGCGGGTCGAACGGGACCTCCGCCACCGTACCGCTCCACTTGCGCGAGATGAGCCGCTGGTTGAAGCTGACGCCGAGCCCTGCCTCGACCATGTTGTAGGTCGTAAAGCCGTCGCGCGTCGTAAAGCAGGTCTGCGGGTGCAGGTCGTGCTGCTCGAGCAGGCGGTCCTGGTCGGTGTCGTGATTGGGCGAGGTGTGGATGAACGGCTCGTTCTGCAAGCGGCAAAGCGGGAACGAATCCGCCGCTGCCAGCTCGTGCCCGCGCGGCAGCCACGCGACGAGCTCGTCACGAAAGACAGGCAGCCAGTCGTACTTGTCGCCGTGCATCTGCGCGCCGAAGCAGCAGTCGACCGAGCGCTCGTTCAGCCAGCGCGCCATCTCGAGGTTGCCACCCTCCTGCATCCGCACGGTCACGCCCGGATAGCGGGCGCGGAACGCCGTCAGGATCTCTGGCATCCACAGGGCCGAAATGCTGTAATAGCAGCCGATCGTCAGCGAGCCCTTTGACACGCCGCCGATCTCCGCGCTGAGCTGCTCGGCGTTGTGGTGCGCGCGCACGACCTCGCGCAGCAGCGGCAGCATGAGCTTTCCGTTTTCCGTGAGCTGCACGCCCTTTTTGCTGCGAAGAAACAGCGGAAAGCCGAGCTCTTCTTCCAGCGTGCCGATCATGCGCGTCACGCCCGACTGCGTGTAGCCCAAAAGCTCCGCCGTGGCCGTCAGGCTGCCGAGCTCTGCCGCGGCAAGGAACGCCTCGCATTTGACCGCTTCCATACGCCCTCCTATCTATGATTTTATATCATGTTTTTCATTTCAAATAACCGTTTGCGTCATGTTTTCTCTTATTCTACAATAGCAGTCAGAAACCGTCAATCCTGTTTTTGAAACGAGGTCTTTTTTCATGGAGCATCGTCTTTCTTTTTCCTGCGACTATCTTGAGGGCGCGCATCCCGCCATCCTGCAGCGCCTGTGCGAAACGAATTTTGCGCAGACCGCCGGTTACGGCACGGATGAATACTGCGAATCCGCGCGAGAGAAGATCCGCGCCGCTTGCGGCACGCCGAATGCGGAGATTCACTTCCTTGTCGGCGGCACACAGACGAACGCGGCCGTCATCGACGCGCTGCTGCGCTCTTACGAGGGTGTGATTGCCGCGGACACGGGGCACATTAGCGTGCACGAGGCCGGCGCCATCGAGTTCGGCGGGCACAAGGTGCTCACGCTGCCGCAGGAGAACGGCAAGATCACCGCATCCCAAATCCGCGCACTGCTTGATCAGTACGAGGACGACGCGAACCGCGACCACACGGTCATGCCCGGGATGGTCTACCTCTCCCAGCCGACGGAGTACGGCACGCTCTATTCCAAAAAGGAGCTCGCGGCCATCAGCGCGCTCTGCCGCGAAAAGCGCCTGCCGCTCTATATCGACGGCGCGCGCCTTGCCTACGCGCTCGCCTGTCCTGAAAACGACGTGACACTGCGCGACCTTGCCGCGCTGTGCGACATTTTCTACATCGGCGGCACGAAATGCGGCGCGCTGCTCGGCGAGGCGGTCGTCATTCCCCAGCCGGGGCTCATTCCACACTTTTTCACCATCATCAAGCAGCACGGCGCGCTGCTCGCCAAGGGACGGCTGCTCGGTATCCAGTTCGACACGCTCTTTATCGATGGGCTCTACGAGCGCATCGGCGCAGACGCCGTTCGCTACGCCGACGCTATCCGGCGCGCGATGGCGGAAAACGGCTATTTGCCCTGTTTCCCCTCCCCGACGAACCAGAGCTTCTGCATCGTCAGTGAGAAGCAGCGCAAAGAGCTCGCCGAGCGCGTGGACTTCTCCGTCTGGGAGCAATATGACGAGACGCACAGCATCATCCGCTTTGCCACAAGCTGGGCGACGCGGGAAGAGGATGTAAACGCGCTCTGTCGCATCCTGCGCGAGTGCGCCGCGCAGGAAAAGGTAGCGTCCTAAAATCAAAAAAGAGCTTTCTCCGATTTTCAGGAGAAAGCTCTTTTTATTTCATTGCGCTGCGCTCAGTTCTTTTTCATCAGCTGTTCATCCTGCTGCAAAAGCTGCTGCGTGATGATATCGAGCTGCCGGTGCTTGGCCATGCGGTCGGCGATGTTGTTCTGCACCAGCTCCGTCTCCTGATGGCCGCGGAAGGACAGCTTGAGCAAAATCGGCGTCAGGATCGTGCCGCATACGACCGTGATGACGACCGGCGTCATCATTGCGGGCGACAGCACACCCATCGAAAGGCCGCGGTTGGCGACGATCAGCGCGACTTCGCCGCGGCAGGCCATGCCCACGCCGACCTGGATGCTCTCGCGCGTGGTGAACTGGCACGCCTTGGCGCCAAGGCCGCAGCCGATGAGCTTCGAGATGATCGAAACAAGCAGCAGCAAAATCGAGAAGACGGCCATGCCGCCCGTCAGACCCGTGATCTGCACATTGATACCGATGCTCGCAAAGAACACCGGCGTGAGCAGAAGATACCCGAGGGGGTTGTACTTCGTCTGGATGTAGGTGCCCTTGGGCGTGCACGCGACGGCAAGGCCCGCGGCGTAAGCGCCCGTGATATCAGCCACGCCGAAGAACTTCTCGGCGCAGTAGGCCATCACAAGGCACAGGACAAAGGCGAACACGGAGTTTCTGTGGCTGGCCCAACCGTGCTGACGCTTGAGCATCCAGCAGAAGATGCGGTTCGCGCCAAAGCCGACCACGAAGGCAAAGATGAAAAAGCCCACGATCTTGAGGAGCACCATGCCGATGCTCTCGTCACCGCCGGCAAGGCTGCAAACGAGCGTCAGGGCGATCAGGCCGAGCACATCGTCGATGAGCGCAGCGGCCAGAATCGTGTTGCCCACCTTGGTTTCGAGCTTTTTCATCTCCTTAAGCGTTTCGACTGTGATGCTCACGGACGTGGCCGTCAGGATGGTGCCGATGAAGATATTTTCGATAAAGCCGGTGCTCTCGATGAGTCCCAGCTCATCCGCGCCCCATGCAAGCGCCGTGCCCATGAGAAACGGCACGACCACGCCAAGGACCGCGACCATGAATCCCGCCTTGCCGCTGTGCTTGAGCTCGTTGACGTCCGTGCCCATACCGGCGGAGAACATCAGCACGATGACACCAAGCTCGCTGAGCTGCTTGGTGAACTCCGTTTCCGAAAGAAGGCCAAGGCCCGCGGGGCTGAGGATCAGGCCCGCGATCAGCGCGCCCACGACCTGCGGCATCTGAAACTTCTGCGCAATGAGGCCCAGAATCTTCGTGCTCAGCAGGATCAGCGCAAGATCCAGCAAAAAGTGATACGACATATTGATCTCCTCCCAAACTCTCTGATCTCTATCCAAATTCTTCCGTTTCATTTCGCGAGGCTCTATTCTAACTTCTTTTTTTCTTTTTTCAACAGTCAGAATCACCAAGGAAACGGAAGAATTCCTGCACAGCTCATGCAAAATGCAATATATCTTTCATTTTTAACGTGAAATGTTTGCTTTGATTCCGTTTCCATAGCCGTTTTCACAAAAAGCAGCGTCAAATGCGGCGTTAAGAAACCGTGAAATATGGACAGATTCATTGAATTTCTCTATGATTTACAGGGATATCGTCTATATTGTCCACACATCGCGCACATTTTGTCGCTCACGCCCATTTTGCATCTTTTCCTGCATTTTGCGCATTTTCGTCGCACAATGCGCCGTTTCTCCCCTTGCCGCGGCGGCGCGGGCGTGGTAAAATCGGCCTTGTGACATGAACAAAGGAAAGGACGAGCCATGAATCAGAAAGAACTCAATGAACTGCGCCGGCGCTTCCGGCTCGATAAGAATAATTTCAGCCGCGTGTACGGCTGCTATGTGAACTCCAACCGTGAGATCATTGCGTGGGTCGATACCTCGATGGGCCTCATGCGGCAGGAGGAGCAGGAGATGTACCTGGGCCTTCTCAAAAAGTCCCTCTCCGGCACGCTTGGCAAGAACCTCATCGACGTGGTGTTCTCCACGCAGCAGGTCGCCGACAGCGATGAGCACCGCCTCTTGCAGACTCTTCGCCAGACAGAGCTCAAGGACCCCGCCTCGCGCGAAACGCTCTGCCGCCAAATCATCGACTGCATCGACATGGGCGAGACAAACTATCTCATCCTCCTCGCCGCCGACGCCTACGACGTGCCGCACCGCAGCAAGGATGACGAGATTCAGGCCGACGCGTCGAGTGAGGTCTTCAAGTACTTTGTCTGCTCCATCTGCCCCGTCAAGGCCCCGACGCTCGAACTGCGCTACGACCTTGACCAGAGCGAGTTTCACTCAAGCTCCACCGGCTACATCGCGACCTCGCCCGAGCTCGGCTTCCTCTACCCCGCGTTCGACAACCGCACGGCGAACATTTACAATGTGCTGTTCTACTCGAAAAACGCCGCGGAGATCCATCAGGAGGTCATCGACGCGCTGTTCCACGTCGACCCGCCGATGTCTGCCGAGGAGCAGAAAAACGCCTTTGGCTCGGCGCTTGCCGACGCGCTCGACAAGGATTGCAGCTACGATGTCGTCCAGTCCGTGCACGAGCAGATCAGAGCGCGCATCGAAGATCACAAGGAGAGCAAAGACCCCGAGCCGCTTGAAATGACGGCGGGCGACGTCGGCGGCATCCTCGCCAACAGCGGCGTGAACGACGAGCAGATCGCAGCGTTCCAGCGCGAGTGCGATGAGCAGTACGGCGAGAACGCCGCGCTGAACCCGAACAACATCATCGAGAGCAAGAAGTTTGAGATCACGACCCCCGAGGTCAAAATTTCCATTGCACCGGAGAACAGCTATATGATCGAAGCGCGCGTCATCAATGGCCGCAAATACCTCCTCATCCCCGCCGACGACGGCGTGGAGGTCAACGGCATCGGCGTGAACATCCCGGGTCTTGCAAAAGAGGAATAAAAAAAAGGAGAGAAGCCACAGCTTCTCTCCTTCTCTTTTTGACCATTTATGCCTTGCTCTTGTAGAGGTCAGCGATGATGTCGGCGCACTTGTCGATGCCGAGCTCGCCGCTGTCGAGCGTGATGTGGTAATTCTGCGCGTAGCCCCACTTCATGTTCGTGTAGAAGCGGTGATAGGCCGCACGGCGCTTGTCCTTGTCGCGCAGGCGCTGCTCGGGCGACTGCTCGCGCTCGCCGTAGACCTCGACGATGCGCTTGGCGCGGAACGTCATATCCGCGTGGATAAAGACCTTGAGGCACTTGGCCTTGTCCTGCAAAATGTAGTCCGCGCAGCGGCCGACGATGACACAGGGGCCCTTTTCGGCAAGCTCGCTGATGACGCGGCACTGAATTTCCCATAGGATGTCCTCGTTCGTCGGGCCGAACGCGCGGTTCGAGAGCGCTGAGGACAGGAAGCCGCCGGGTGTGTACTCGCCCGCCTCCTTGACATAATTTTCTGCAAAGCCGCTCTCCTCGGCGATCTTCTGGATGAGCTCTGAGTCATAGCAGGGGATGCCGAGCTGCTCTGCAACCTTTTTGCCGACCGTGCGGCCGCCGCTGCCGAATTCACGGCTGATGGTGATAATATGATTCATAATACAGTTGCTCCTTCCGTATTGAGTCCCCGATACGTTTTTACAATCATACCCGCCGCGATGACGAATGTCAACACATCCGACACCGGCATGGAGTACAGCACGCCGTCAAGGCCGAAAAAGCGCGGCAGCAGCAGTGCAAAGCCCACGCCGAACACGACCTCGCGCACCATGGAGAGCATCGTGGATGAGAACGCCTTGCCCACGGCCTGCAAAAAGATGAAGCATGCCTTGTTCACGCAGGCGAGCACCATCATGCAAAGATACGTGCGGAATGCCTTGATCGCAAAGTCCGTGTAGTAGCTGCTCTCGTTCGCCGCGCCGAAGGCGGCGATGAGCTGACGCGGGAAGCCCTCGGCCAGAACGAGCGCGACGGCGCCGACGATCGCCTCGCAGAGCAGGAGCTTTGTAAAGAGCTCACGCACGCGCGTCTTTTTCCCCGCGCCCATGTTGTAACCTACGACGGGAATGCAGCCCGCCGCCATGCCGACGACGATGGAAATGACGATCTGGAAGAACTTCATCACAATGCCGACGACGGCCATCGGGATCTGCGCGTACTGCTCCTGCGAGAATATCTCATCCAGCGCACCGTACCTGCGCAGCATGTTGTTGATGGCCGCCATCGCCGCGACGAGGGATATCTGCGCCAAAAAGCTGCAAATGCCCAGCGGAATGAATCTTTTTATCACGCCGCCGCAGAGCCTGAACAACTCTTTTTCGAGCTTCACGGAGCGCATATGGAACAGATAATATGCCGCCATCGCTGCCGTGAGCAGCTGGCCGAGCACCGTAGCGACCGCCGCGCCCATCATACCCCATTTGAACACGAAAATAAATATTGGATCGAGAATAATATTGACCACCGCGCCCGCGACCGTAGACACCATCGCAAAGCGGGGGCTTCCGTCCGAGCGGATGACCGGATTCATCGCCTGACCGAAAACATAGACGGGGATGCCCAGGGCTATCCAGAAGAAATATTCTTTCGCGAACGCGAATGTTTTTTCGTTGACCGTGCCGCCGAACATGGCGATAAATTCATCCGAAAAAATCAGATATAATATGCACAGCACTATGCCGCCCGCAGCAGAGAGCACAACTGCGTTGCCGACTCCCCTGTGCGCATCCTCGCGCCTGTCCGCGCCGAGGGATATGCTCACAAACGCGCAGCAGCCGTCGCCTATCATAACGGCTATTGCAAGGGCTATGACCGTCAGCGGGAACACGACAGTGTTTGCGGCGTTGCCGTCCGAGCCGAGATATGCGGCGTTCGCGATGAATATCTGGT
>ERZ773136.268-NODE-268-length-61305-cov-10.350073_pt1 | contig 61305 bp, 63 predicted proteins | sample MGYA00580855_ERZ773136 | MGnify/ENA primary metagenome ERZ773136 (study PRJEB29015, sample SAMEA2737860) | human gut metagenome | biome: human gut; feature: human-associated habitat; material: faeces | place: China | collected 2012 ... | reverse complement strand
CCGACCTCGGTGTGGAGAAATTCCTGTGGCAGCAACGCCACTTCACCCATTGGCCGCAGGGCAGCCACCATGCTTTTCCCTTTGGAAACATCGATCCCAACTGCGTTCATTTTGTTCCTCCTTGTGATTGGATATGGCTTTCCGCCCTTTCCTCATTGCCTGTTCAATCTCCTGGGTGACGCGAGCGCACAAGGTGGCTCTACCTGCGCAAATCGAATGCTGCGAATGAAAGAGGCGGCTGACGGACTCCGTTACGGGCGTGTTGGCCCAGGGTTTTTACTGTCAGGCCATTTACTCTCCCTTTCTAACAGCTTCGGCTTTAAGATGGAAAAAGGCGCGGCTGGCTGCCGCGCCTTAAACCGTAATTATTATTGTAGGAGGGTTCTAATCATGTCACCACCTTCGGATGATGGGAGAAATAAACAAGAAACTGGAGATCGGAACTGACGGTGTGGCTCCTAGAAAAACCATTGGCTCAAATTCTCTGGCAAGTCTTGGCCAGGCAAGTGTGCGACCAGCGGCTGTAACAATGCAGTCAAGCTGGAAGTTCATATCTACAAAACAAGTAGTCACGTTACAGGGGAATACATTGTACCAGTATGCGATTCTTGCGACAAGAGAACAAATAGATTTAACCTGAAAATTAGTGCTATATTGGTGCCTGCTAACAAGTAAAAAACCTGCGAATAGCAAAGAAAACAGAACAATTAAAAATTGAAAGATTGCTCTCTTCTGCAGCAAAAGCCGCATCTTAAAATAATTAAGATGCGGCTTTCAATGTATACCATAACTCTATATAAGCGGCAGCTTATCAGATGCACAGGGTTGTCGGCACATTTTTAATCCATTATGGCATTCCCGCCTAATTTTTTATACAGCCAAGTAAATCCTGCGGCATAAGTATCATCATTTAGGGATTCACGTTTCTTTTGGATGTTTTGAGAGAGCATTTCGTACTGCCGGATAACGACAGCCTTATTAGCATCCTTGAAAACCCACATGGGGAGGTAGCGCCGTTTGGCTAATAACCCCCACTCATGGAAAAAATTTACGACTAAGGAAGCTTGTTCATCACGGATATCCATATCACATGGAGGAGTATTATAGACATGTTTACGAGCTCCTAAAAAGTCTGGGTCTCCGAACGCTTCCAAGTATTGTTTTGCAGCGATAAAGCGCTTGTCCCGATAGCTAAGACCCGCGACGACCATACCGATTGTGCCAGTGGCTACGCCGATAATATCAAGTATTAATCCAATCATTTTTTCCCCCTTTTGGCGGCTATTGTTTCTTATGTGTAAATGCTTTTCGATTCGGATTTTACAAATATGCTGATAGTTCCAATTTAAATTGGTGTGCTGTATCACAGATGCTTTTTGTGATTAGTTTTAGGCTTTTCCTTAATTCGGTCAATAAACGTTTCTGTAATGGGATAACCTCCCGCAGCATGTCTAAAATTAGCAAGACCATCACCTTTTCCGGGAATTCGCAGATATTCAAATTGTTCTTCAATAGTTGAGTCATCTAAAAGCCCTAAATGCCACGAAACGAAAACGGTTTCAAGGGCATTTAAATAAGAAACGACATGCCACCGCAATTCACGCAGTATTCGCCCGTCAACGATCCACTGACCGTTTTCGTTGGATTTCGCCAGTTCACAGTTGTGACAGGATTGATCTTTGCTATTCTGTGCAAATCCACAAAACCTACAAATATCATTTTTGATATCATAAGTGACTTCAAAAGAATTTTTGTTATAAAGGCTTTGACACTGCGGTGAACTGAGCTGCTGCGCAACATCAACGGCCAAACTGGTGTTTTTCTCTAAGGAATTGCACCAGTTGTACATTACATCTACAGTGTTTTCTCTCCTGCGCTTCTCGTGTTCTTTTTTCATTTGTTTTCGTAGGAGAAGTGCTTGAATGGCCGTAAATATTAGTGTGCCAATAGTAACAAGAGCCTTTGCTAGTTCGTACCAATCTTTTAATTCCATGATTTTCCCTCCGAGCTACATAGTATTTGGGCAACTTGGATAAAGAAACGCTATTACAGTAGACACCTTTCGCCAGAATTTGCAACGCGAAGTGTTTAGCTGGCATAGGCCCTGCACCAGTCGTTGCACCATGTAGAATAGCTTTATAGATCTACAATTGTGCGCAAAATCTTACCGGCTATAATCTACCATCTGCTGTTATATGTCAAAACCTGTTACATGCTGACAGGTTATAACAAAAAATCTGCCCTATTTGGGCAAATCTCCGCCCCATGAGGAGCTGGAAAAGCTGATGCCCTGGCACCCGGCAGTCCGGCACCGGGAACATATACGGAAATGAACAAACGGCAAAGTCCCGCGAACGGGACTCTGCCGTAACTTTGTTCGGGCCGGGTGATTATTGTGCGCTTACTTTTTATTTGCGGTTGACATTAGTATCATGTTGCCATATAATGTTTGTAAGCTAGAGTTGCACAATTCTGTGCAACTATCGTTCTGAATGGTACTTGTGATGAGTTATAAGAGCGGTAGGTGTTATTCAGAATTCAATTAGGTATATGCCTAAACAAAACGCTTCGACATCAGATTCACCCCGAAAGTATGTGTCTTGGTGCATCCTACACCGTGACCCGTGCGAGGCTTAGCTTATATAGTGAAACTGTGATTTGCATAGGATGTGTCTATATGGGGCAGATTTGTATTACCGGATATCACGGAACAAGTCAATCGTGTGCTAGTTCTATTTTAACAGATAAACATTTCCGTGAAAGTGCATCTAAAAGAGAATGGCTGGGCGCTGGCGTATACTTTTTTGAAGATAAGAATCACGCTATAGGGTGGGCAAATATTCGATCCAAAAAACGGGGTGAAGAATATGCTGTTGTGATAGCCGCCGACATACAATATCGGCGTGATGAGATGTTCGATTTAGACATCCCTGAAAATATTGCGTTGATTGACCGCTGTGTTTCACAAGAACTAAGAAGTGGTAGATTTGTGAATGGCTCTCCACAATTTAAATCTAATGACGAATTGAGATGCTTCTCAGTCAACTTTTATAGGGCAATGCACCCCGAGATTAAAGTGGTTGCATATACATTTGATAGCACACAACGAGTTACCGCAGGTTTTCATATCAAGCAAAGACAGCTGTGTGTTAACGATCAAAGTATAATAAGCAACATTAGAAGCATATATAATGAGATGACTGGGAGAGGAGGCTACTATCGTGGATAAGGCGATTATTGCGAAGAAGATATGTGAAAAATATGGAATTGAATGGGATGACACTCAGAATATACCTCACATTGGTAGAAAGATAGTCGTCCCGGGTATGATTAGTGCCGCATTTGAGCAAAATCGGTTGGGTGCTCATAACTATAACATTAAGACGCCCCCCATGGTCAGGACTGCCTTAGCCAAAGATAGTTATTCTGAATACAGCATGAAAAGCACAGTTGTGCTTGTTGCCTAAATAGACATTTACAAGGTTTTTACAAGTTTAAAGTAGGAGTATGGTATGGGTAATTCTTGTGTATTAAGGCTCGGTCATGTAGTGTTCGATGAAATAACTTTTCAAAGAGAAGGCTTCAAGGCGGATAATGATTTAAATCTTGAATTTAGTTTTAATTTTGAACCAGAGGAAGGTGGCAATTTTATTGCCCGTGTTCGTGTGGCCGGGAACAAAGCGAATGAGTACAGGTTTGTTGTGCAAGCCTCCGGATACTTTAACACTATCGAAAGTAGTGAAGATGGGCAGATGATTATGTATCAAAATGCTGTTGCAATTATATTCCCTTACATTAGAAGCCAAATAACATTATTAACTGCTCAGCCCGGAATTGATCCTGTTGTCCTACAACCTTTCAATATTGCTCAAATGGTAGAAGATGCTATGAAGAAAGCGAAGTAATACTCGTTACAAATACTGACTTAACGAGAGCGTTCCTTTGAGGGACGCTCTCGTTTTTTTCGATTTACAAGATATGAAGGGTCGAACTTTCGGGATCATCAGAGTAATAATCTTCAAAAAGAACATCTCCTTCGTGAGAGGAACAGCCGAAGGGATATTTCTCCCCGGCTGTTCCATCGCGATTATGAGTGCTTTCTAACAAAACAGGAAGATAGTGATCTCGAGCATTATTCGCTATCAGGGGGAATGTCATCAATGGTTAGGACATGAACCATGTCATTATCCGCGCGATCCCTCAGTTCTTGCCGCATTTCTTCAATGCCAATATCGGTTTTGTCACCGATATAGTAGGATTTGTCAAAGAAATGCGCATCACATGGGCGACAGTCTGAACTTGCACCTAAGCGAATTACCTCACCCTTTGCGATGATGGCAATCTCTATAATATCGTTTTCCTCCAGCATCTGCACTATATCACTAATATGATAATCTTTGCTGCTTGATATGGTTGCTGCATGATCGGCGCGGATCTCTGACCTACGTTCACCAATCATAATCATCTCTGCGACGGATATATAGATACATAATGTGGCCAATATCATGATTTGAACACAGATTACTCCAACCACTATTCTCCAAACAGGATGTTGGATAAGAAAAAAGTGCTTTCTGTTGATAAGGAATATAATCAATAGTGCGCTCAAAATTATCTTAACGATTGGAAACATATAGGATTGTAAATGTTCGTTACATTTAAGTAAGCTCATCTTTAACTTATCACCTCCTATGGTTTAGCACACGATTTCGTGCTATAGGATATGCGAATTGTTTCACCCCGTAATAGCCATCCATCGCCAAACCACCGACAAAACCGGAAATGACGCCTTTTTTATAGACTTTTTTACTTATATTAGACACGGTCTTATTTCTCAATTTTGTAAGTCCTGATTTATATACTGCGGACATGTTATTCTTACCGGCAGTTATATTTTTGACACCAGGCAGTTTCCCTAAGCCATAGCTAATTGCACCATCAACAACAGCGTTTGCGCTTATCTCTGCCCACGACTTATCAGAGCACCCGGTCAGTTTTTCAAGTGACATACCAATACCGGTTGTCGTAGCGCCGGCTACAGCGTTTGCCAAATTAACATTTCCGGTAGAGCCTAGTACCGCACCACCTATAGCACCGCCGAGAATCGCACCTGCATATGTTTGCCAGTTGCTAAAAGATAGCTTGCCATTTAAAACACTCGTTGCCAAATCACTAACAATCTGACCGGCCACACCGATAACGGCGCCAGCGGTCATTCCGATAATAGTGCTCCAAAGCTCTCCCCCGTGATCCTTACGTACAACCGGATTATTATCGCAATACGAGAACAGATTTTTATCCCATGTTGCGCTATTGGAAGTCGCGGTGATCAGGTTTATAGAATCCGCATTGATGAACCGACCGGTTTCGGGACTATAGTATCTGCTCTGGAGATACTACAATCCTGTCTTGGTTGAATCCTGTTATGTGTCCCGGAGGGGGAATTCCCCTCCGGGACCGTTCCCTTTTGAGGCGGATACCTGTTGAAACAAAGTGTTATCCACCGGCCAGCATCGCCGTTGTGATACCACGGCACTTGTCAGGACATTTCTGGCGATCTTTGTTGGTCTAAAAATTTCTATGAATCTAAAGTGATTCTCTTTTGGCAATCAGATTCTTATATTCAAATATACTGATATCAACGCCTAATATAAATTCATCAACAAACTTATCATATTTCAGGGAGATATCTGTTGGTGCTTTTTTTAGCTGTTCTTCATTCCAAACCGTTTCTACGTTAGAGATTGCCTGATCTAATAATGCACGAGCTTCCCTCCTATTCGCGACTTCGGAAAGGCGAACGTAATTGTAGACAAAACGGTTTGAATAGAATATAGATTTTTGCAAATAATCAGAATATTCTCGAGGATATTTTCCATCACATTTAATGTAAATATCATAGGCGTGCAAATAAAATATGATGGCTCTATTCTGATTTTCAGCTTTCGTTAGATGTTCATCTAACAATTTCAAAAAACTATTTTCCTTAAAATTAAGCCATGTCGATGAAAGATATGCCCCTAAAATCGCCAGACGTACGTCTCTGCTCTTAGAGTAGTTCTCCGTTAGAAGATCAATAGCCAAAAAGTAATCTTCAATGGGGCTCTGGATTTCAAATAAGATATATTGAATAAGTTCCTCCGTCGAATTCTGGCTATTTTCCTTCAATTTTTTCTCTAAACCTAAGATATCAACATTCATTTGCGTCACCTGACTATAACAATTTCCCTATTATTCGTGTCGCCCAACCAGTCATTGCATTAATGCTTTGAACCTCACCATTTGATACATAAAACCTTATTGTGGTTTTTACGCCATTGATCGTAGTATGTATTTGGTTTGAACCATTTACAGCATTTGCTAAGTTGGAATTAACAACTTTATATATCTTATTAAATATTGCTTCTTGCGAACCTCCCAATCTCATAATTCCGTTTTTAATATGATCTTTTGAAAAAATATGTTTTGCGCTTCCTTTCCACAACTTACTCGAAGACATTTTAATAGTCTGTTTTGCAACAGTTTTTATTCCAAGTTTTGCTGCAACTTTGCCTCCAAGTTTTGCCACATACGGCCCCAGGAACGCGCCAAGTGCCGCGCCTCCGACTGTTGCGGCAGAAATCAAAGCCCATTTTTTCCAGCCCTTCAACCCAAGTGCATCGGCTAATAGGTAACCCAATGTTGCGCCAGCAACACCACCAATTATCCCGCCGACGATATTTGACACCGCTTCTCCGTCAGGATCAAAATTGTTGACAGGATTGTTGAAACAGTAGGCATATACATTGTATCCAAGAATTTCAGAGCCTTCATCGAACTCCCCACTATCAATATTGGGTTCAGAACTGATCCACCGACCCATCTCAGGATCATAATAACGGCTGGATACATAGTACAGTCCCGTTTCGGTATCATAGACATACCCGCGGTAGCGGAAGGGGTTGAGTTTGCCCAGCGTGCCGGCCATGGAGCCGGTGGTGGTCAGCGGATTGCCCCATGCGTCATAGGTGTACGCCACCACCTGTGTGCCGCTGCTGTTGACCAGTCCGGTCACGTCGCCCTGCGCGTTCTTCAGGTAGAAGTACTCCGCGCCATCGTAGGTGACGGACATGGGGCCGATCTCATCGTAGGTGAAGTGCAGGGAAGTGCTGCTGTTATCAGGGAAAGTAATGTTGATTTGCGATAGGTCATCGCCCGCATAGTAGTAAGATGTCCCCGTGCTGTCTCCAATGTAATAGAGCTGCCCGCCGGCAATACGGAAGTTATAGCTATCACCATAGGTTTTCCCAATACGCCGCCCGTTGGAATCATAGCGATACTGGACAGCCTCAAACAATTCTGCGTCCTCGTCAACCATACGAGACATATCCCACAGAATACGACCGCGACGCCAAGTGTAGCTCCATTTACCATCGTTGCGAAGATTGCCGATCTCGTCCGCCGTCAGCCGTTTGCCATCATAGGAGGTCAACAAATCGCGCCACTCACTATCCCCGTAGCCATAGGAGATGGTGTCCAGTGCCGTGCCCAACGTGCCGGTGGTGTAGGCATACTCCGACTTGCTGAGGATGTTGCCGCCGTTGTCGTAGATGTAGACCCACGTCTTGCCCGCCGCCTGATTGTTCTCGCGGGTCAGTTGGTCGAGGCTGTCGTAGACGTAGCTGGTGGTGTTGGTACCGTCGGATATCGCTGTAATATTGCCCCGTGCATCGTAGGTGTAGGTGTAGGTCGTTCCGCCGACTGTCCACTTGTAGACCTGCGTACTGGTGGCGGTAGACGAGGGATCCTTGTAGGTAATGCCGGTGCTGACAACGGTGCTGCTGCCGCTCTTGGCCGTAATGCCGGTCATGCGGCTGTAGACATCGTAGGTATAGTTGGCGCTCTTGCTGTCTGTTGCCGCCTGCTTCAGCCGGTTGTCGTTGTCGTAGGAGTAGTTGGTGGTATAGCTGGTATCATCCAGTGTCTGGGTTTGTGAAGACAGGTTGTTCTTGTCGTCATAGCCCCACTTTACGGTATTGCTGTGATCGACACTCCTTTCCTCATAACCCATTAATCGGTCTTGGAAATCATAGAGATATTTTGTCTTGCGCCCGGAGATGTTGTCGGTCAGGATGCCCAGATTGCCGTTGTTGTCGTAGGTGTACTTGACAGCCTCGGCGTTGTCCTCGTAGCCGATGGCGGACGTGCGCCCGTAGCGGTCATAGCTGTAGGTGATGTAGTCACCGTTGCCGTAGTCGGAGCGTGTCAGCCAATGACTGGAGTCGTCGGAGTAGGTGTGGCTGATCAGCGCGCGGCTGCCGATCTTGACGCTGTTCACAAGGTCAAATGCGCCGTAGGTGAACGTATAGTCCGTGCCGGAAGCGCTGGAGATGGCGGACAGCAGGTCGCTGTTGTAGGTGTAGTTCACCGCGGAGCTGCCCTTGGCCACGCTGGTGGTGCGGTAACGGCTGTCGTGGCTGTAATTGGTGCGGGTAGCAGTCGTTTCGCCGGGGGCTTGCGTCCAATTCAGAATGCCGGTCTGCGTGTCGTAGCCATAAGCGGTGACCTGCCCCAGCGCATCCGTAACGGTAGCCAGCTGATCGCCATTAGAAGTGTACGTCGCAGAGGACGTGACCTTCTTCGTACCGCTGCCAACGGTGACCTTGGTGTTGTTGCCGTAGCTGTCATAGGTGAAGTTGGACACCACACCCTCGGGGCTGGTGGCGGACAACACATTGTGGTAGCTGTCGTAGGTGTACTTCTGGCTGGCACCGGACGGCAGCGTCATTTTCGTGAGATTGTTGCTGCTGTATTCGTAGGTGGTGGTCTTTTTCTGCAAGTCGGTGACGCTGGTTACATTGCCGTTGCTGTCGTAGACATAGCTGTGGCCGAACTCCTCCTTGAACAGCTGGATCCCATCAAAGTATACCTCATTTACGTTGTAGCTGTAAAGTAGGGAAATGGTGATGGATTTATAAGCTTTTTTCGCAACGATACGATCTGCCACATATTGCCAATTTACAAATCCAATGGCGTTGGGGTTAAATGCGATAAGAGTAGCATCGCTTGCGCCATTCGTGTAGTTGAATTTTGCGCTGATGGCAAAGCGGCGGTTACTGTCGTTGGCAATGGGGGCAGAGTCACCTAATGCCCAGCCTGCGACAGAAAACACATCTCCTTCGCTGCCGGAAACAGTGATGGTCTGAGAAACCTGCTTGTCCTTTTCGGCGGCACCAACAAGTTTAAGGCAAGAATCGTTGAGCGCAGGAGCGCGGTAATAGTTCGAGCTGGAGCCGTCAGCGGAAGTGCATGCGCTGTTCTTGTTCCATCCCAAGGAGGAATTGTAGCTGAAATCCCCGTTATCGACCAGATTATATCGGCTGGCGTTGGCGGATGCCTCCAACTGCACGCAGTCAAAGTAAGCCGTGCCGGAGGTGCCATTCCGCATTCCCGCTGTAAGGTCGGAGATGTCGCTTCCGGTAGTGTTCGTGTATGTGACCTCCACGCGAGTCCAATCTGTGTTGGCCGTAATAGGTGCACTGCTGGCGATGACATTTCCGGAGGACATCAGGACAAGCTGAGCGCCCAGTCCGCCTCCGCTCATACCGGTAGTCTTCACATAAGCGGAGAGCGTGTAGCTGCTGTTGGCGGGACAATAGGCCGCCTGCGTAGAATCCACGCGGATAGTGCCGCTGCTGGAGGTGCGGGAAATAGCCAGTGACTTGGAACCGATGTACCCCGTAGACGTATAAGACCACGAGCCGGTGGAGGCATTTCCGCTGCCTGCTGTCCAGAAGCCTGTCTGTTCAAAACTGCTGTTGCGAACCCAGTTGGCAACAGTATTCTGCAATTTGGAAGAAAGTGCCAGCTGGCTGGCCTTTGTCACATCATTGTTGCTCTTATACTTGTAAAACTGAGCCTTGCCTTGACCATCTTGGATGGAGACCGTGCTGCCGTAGTTGTTGAACTGCTTGACCTCTTGATTGTTATTGCTGTCGGTAAAGATGGTCTGCTTATGCGCATAATAGATACACAGAACGTCACCGTCAGTGTTCCCATCGTGTTCACTGATTTGGATAACACGATTGGGTTTAGTGCTGCTTGTGGTGTTGTAAAGGTAGGCAAGTCGATACCCGCCTGCATCTTCCGCCTGCGACAGAAGATGATTGCTGGTGTAGGAGAAGCTGGCGGAGGAAAGCAGGGTGGACGAGATGCCGGTCAATTCGTTTCCACTATAGGTATAGCTTTCTGTTGCGAGGGAAGACGTGCCTGTTCCAAGGAAGGAAATGCTGCTGAGCATTGCCCCGCTGTAATTGAACTGATACTTCCGCCCAGCGCCATCCGTAATGCTGGCGATCTGCTTGCCAGAGGAATACGTAATAGTAATGCTGCTGACAGCGGCCTGATTATTGCTAATTTTTGTCAGACGGCCGTTGGTGTCAAAGTAGCTCTTGTTTCCGTTCTTGTCAGTAATGCAGTACTTGGTCGTGCCGCTGCCGGTGGTGGTCAGGGTTAGAGTCGGATTTGTTTCATCCTCATATGTGCCGGAGGACTTGTATTTGAAGTAGTGCCGGGTGGCATCTTCGTCCTCCCAAACATAGTAAGAACTGTCCGTGGACCACTGATATACAAGCTGGTTGTAATTGCTTCGCCAGCCATAGCCCATGCCAAAATCATTGTTGGCCTTGTCGTTGGCATTGTAAACGTGGTTAATGGCGACAGGCATGCGATTGCCGGAGAAGCCAAGACCGTTGTATACCCAAACGAGATTTCCGGTATAGTCGTTGATGTATCCGGTACCGGCGGCGCCTGCGCTGTGAGAGGTATAATCCCAGATGCTCTCCAAACCGCAGTTGTTGATATAGGCGATGCTCAAGTAGGGGAGGGTGCCTGCAGAATAGTCGGAGGAGCAGAATTCACGGTACAGTCCGCGGGCAGCCGCTTCCTGAGAATCCTCCATTTTGAACATCATACCGGTATTTTCGCCGGCGTACCAGCCCTGGGCAATATCCGTTACATCCCAGTAGTACCAGCCCTGCGCACCGGCGATCTGGTAGTCCTCAACAATGGGATCATAATCAGGTTTATTGCTCCAATTTATGGTGTTGGATTCCCATGTGTCATAGACGCTGTGAACATCGATTTCAGAGGTGGAACTGCTGGTCTGAATCTTATAAAGCGCCATCTTCGCATCGACAATGACATCTGCCGATGTCAACGCGGGTAGATTCTTGTACTTCACAAAAGAACGGCCAATGCCATAAGAGCCCTGACCAATGCACAGCATCGACCATGTGTGGCTGAGCTGCGTAATAGAGAATACCGTCTGATCTGCGATATTGGTGAAGCTAAGCTCGGCATGTACCACAGGATCCAGAACAACAGGGTAGGCGCGGTCTTCGTCCGCCATCCACTCCTGCGGAAGCAGATAGGTCAGCAGATATCCTTCGTCTGTTTCCTTCAAGATAAGTTCGATGTCATCACAATATGCCTTGTCCTGATCGAACAGATACGGTGCCGGCATGAAAAAGACGGGCTCATCTCCCTCGGTATGGCCAATGGCATACGCATAAATGCTGTTGTCTTCCTGCAATTCCAGCACGAGGTTTTTGGCTTCCAGCAAATATTGATAGCCTGTCCGCCCGGTAGGAGCAGCAGCAATAATAACGGATTCTTTCAGGGAATTGGAGTTCAGATCATAGCGCACATTGACGCCGTTGAACACAGCGGTGTATTCCGCAGTGCTGCTGAGCTTTTCGGAGAAAGTTTCCTGCAGAGTTTTGTCGTTCTGAGAAAAGACGATCTCCGAATCCTTTAGCGTGAGCTGAGAGGGCTGCACCTGCGTGCGTCCAAAAATGGTATCACCCATTTTTGTGGTAGTGGCGGTCTCCCACTGGTTTTCTGCAATAATGTCGATTGTGTCATTTTTGGTAATGGGTGCCACAGACTCATCAGCATCATCCGCAGTCCCAGAAACCGGCGACTCATTAGCTGTGTCCTCCCCGGAAGAAGGAGCCTCGGGCTGTGCGTCAATTTCGCTTTCGGGAGAAGAGGCGCCTGCTGTAGTATCCGGAGGAGTGACCGCAATATTGGACTCGGTGGGATTTGCGGTGTTCTCGTCTGCAGGGGATGCCTCTTCAGAGGCGCCGCTATTCGCATCGCTCTGCGGTTCAGACGTATCGGCCAATGTATCAGCAGGCTCCGGTTCTGCAGATACTTCTGGCTCCGAAATATTATTCTCGCTTTCGGAGGCGGCAATATCTTCGTTCATCCGCGCCAGCTTCGCGGTCAGGACATCGTCCTGCAGCAGTTGACCGGCAAAGCGGAAACCCAGTGCACTGTCACCACGTGCGACCGTGACCGGATCGGCTCCGGAAAGATTGGAGGGCAGAGTAACATCCCAAAGTCCTGCCGTATTCCGATAAACCCGTTTTCCGTCCATTGATGTGGCATGGAGCGTATTGTCGATCTCCTGCCACTCGCCATTTTCGTCCGCATAATGGACAGCGGTGGGATAAACGGTCAGAAGATGCTGCCCGTTAGACAACATGTATTCCTTTTGGTACTCATCGCGGCTGGATACGATTTCGGAAACAATGTCGGGCGAATCCACAGGATCATAATCCCGGGCGTACTCGCTTGCTGCCTCAAGCGCATTTTTCTTGACCTCGACCGCTAAAGCTTCCGTGGGGACAAGGTAAAGGCAGAATACAAGCGCCATAAGGAATGACAAGACTTTTGTCATGCGTGGTGCTTTCATATGATTTTCCTCTCTTTTTCTCGAATTAGCGAATCAAGGCTTACGGCATACACTCGGTGCAGGGGGAGTCTCCTTTCATAGATTGCCGCTGCCTGATAACGCCTTCATTGAGTTGTATTTGGCAGAAAAATAAAAGCTGACAAAAATAAGGAAAATCTTTGTCGTCTGTGCTATAATATAATCCTGACAGGACTTATAACAGACCCTGCTGGCACATTCCGCCGACCCTATTTGGGCAATATAATAAGTACCAATAGGAATTTCAAAGGATGGTATATGTGCATGGCCGTGTCAAAAAAGGATCTACAATGTACTATCGGCAAAAATATCAGGGACGCCCGTAAAACTTGCGGTTATACAAAGGAAGTTTTGGCAGAAAAGGCCGAAATTTCAGTTGAGCATATTACACAAGTTGAGCGCGGCGACAAGATGATGAGTGTTCCCAGCCTTGTACGTATGGCTGAAGCTTTGCATGTCAGCGTGGATGCGTTGATATACGAACGCGCTGCGAACGATGCAAGGCAGAGCATTGCGCAGCTTCTTGTATCTGTAAGTGAAGATGATTCGCGGAAGTTATTTGCGCTTCTTTAATATGTAAATGACCATTTCTTGAAATAGATAAATCGCAGATAGGACGACTTGTCATGTTGACGAGAGGCATGCGGTCGGATGAGGTCAATAAAGGTGGGGCGAGTGGCATGACATCGGAACAACGTGAGATATTCAGCGAAATCTATATAGATAACTGGTCTAAACTGCTGCGCTATGCCAAGGCGAACAAGAGTTGCGCCGGAGTTGCCGAGGAACTTGTCCAGGATACATTCCATGATGCTTGGAGCAAGTTTAATGAATTAGTCAACCACGAAAACATCGGCGGTTGGCTGATGCAGACGCTGAAGAACAAGATGCGGAACTACATACGGTCACGGCAGCGAGATGTCAAACTATTTGCCGAATATTTCGACAGGCCGGAAGACATTGCTGCTCCCGATAATTTTGTCAATAAGATCATAACGGTCAATGCTCTTTCGACTATACAAAAATTCATTTGCGATAATTTCAAGGATGACGATGTTGTCCTGTTCCAAAGGGTAATAGTCGATGGAAAGAGTCATAAGGACGCAGCTGAAGAATTGGGAATAACGGTGTGGGCGAGCCAAAAGCGGATAGAACGAATGCGAAAAAAGATAAAGGAAGAATTTCCGGACTTTTGAACTTGTTTTTGTCAGTAACTGCCCGATAGCTACATATACTAAGCGAAGGAGGTTCAGAATATGGCTGTAACGAATAGTGCTGATATGTACTCCTATCTGGACCAATTGGGTACGCAGGAATTGGAGGCTCTTCTGCAAAAAGACGCAGAAGACCCAGACGGCGGAGATCTGGATATGGTTATGTACATTATGGAGGTGATAGAAAAACGTGAGGGCGGAGTTGATAAAACGGCTGCCGCTGATGCACTGAAAGATTTTTTCTCTGCTTATGCGACGCCTGAAGGCGATGGGCGTTGCCTGTATCCCGGTAACGACGCAGATGACAAAGAAGCCAAAAGTGATCCCCCAAAAGAGCTCCAAAAGGCGAGACGTCGCAGATTATCGCTCAAAGGTGCGGGGCTCATCGCGGCTGTGTTGGTCTGCGTGTTTTCACTGGCGGCGTGCTCTGTCGGCGGTATTGGCAGATTTTTCCAAATGGTTGGGAAATGGACATCTGAGGTGTTTACCTTCGAGAATGCGTATAAGGGAGAGATTCCCCAAGAAATTGGGACAAATGCACCGCAGCCGCAGGAGGATGTACAATATAGCAGGATCGAAGATGCTTTGGCGGCCTATGGAATAACAGAAAAAGTAGTGCCCACGAAGTTGCCGGAAGGGCTTGAAATTGAAACGGTGGAAGTCATCCCCTTTGAGAGCAATAATTCTGTTAATTTCTGTGCTTTATACCAGAGCGACATGAGCTACCTGATCCTGCAAATTCGTCAGATTGCAAGTCAGCATGACGAGAAGTTCGAAAAGGACGAAGGCGAAGTAGCTAAGTACATAAGAGACGGAATTCCCCACTATTTTTATGAAAATGTAGGCTCAAGTTGTATTACTTGGTTTAACGGCAATCTGGAGTGTGTTATAGACACCGATTTGCCGAAAGACTGTTTGATAGCTGTTGTAGACTCAATCTATGAAAGGTAACATATCTATATGATGACAAAAACTGCAACAAAGCGTATAGTTTCGTTTGTCCTCGCGTTGGTACTTACCACGTTATTGGCAACAGTGGCTGTTGCCACAGAAGTACGCGCCAGTGCTCTGATTGTTTCCCATTCTTGTTCCGCAAGTGCTGGAACTGATGGCGAGATGGATGTTACATTCTCTATTACCGGGAAGAAAATCATGTCCACCATCGGCGCTAAAAGCATATATTTCTATGTCAAGAATGGAAATACATGGAAATTTGATAAACTGTATACGCAGTACTATATCGGTATGAGTGCGGAAAACAAATTAACTCATGGGAATACGATTACATATCAGGGAAAAGCGGGAACGGAATATAAAATTGTTGTGACACTGTTTGTTGAGGACTCTGAGGGGGCAACCGACTCTCGCACATATACCAAATATGTAAACACTTAAAATGTTACCCTGAACCGCTTTAGGCAACGTGATAGAAAAGCTGGCCTAGTCGAGCGTAATATGCTCGATCAGGTCAGCTTTTTGTTGCGGGGACATATGTAGAGTGTGAGCAGATTCGCCAGCGCTGCTTTATACTTGCTTGACTCACAAATCCCATGCTACAACAAGAACGCGGAGTAGGAGGCGGGGATACCTATGATGATTTACCTGCAAACGATAGAAACGGGTGAAGATAAGACAAAATTCGAGCAGATCTACGCAGAATACCGAAGGCTTATGTTTCACGTGGCTTACGAAATATTACATAACGAACAGAACGCCGAAGACGCTACGCATCAAGCCTTTGTGAGAATTGCGGAAAATATCAGGAAAATTGATGTGCCCGTGTGTCCAAAAACCCGCAGCTATGTCGTTACTATAGTTGAACACGAAGCCATTGACCAATATCGCCGCGCAAAGAGACGGCAAACCGTGCCGCTCACGGATGAAATTCACGGGATTGAGGTTGCTTACGATGGGGGAAATGTCTTAGCAGCGTGTATTTTGAAATTGCCGGCGCGGTATCGGGAGATGATCCTTCTACGGTATCATCACGGCTACAGCGTCAGAGAGATTGCGGAGATCCTTGGACTATCGCTCCCGGCCGCCATCAAGCTGGATCAGCGGGCCAAGAAGAAGTTGGAAGATTTTTGCCGGAAGGAGGGGATATTTTGATTAACGACGAGGTATTGAGAAAGGCCGCGACGGAGGCAAATCAGGTGATCACGGAGTCGCTTCCGTCCTCGGCAGCGTGTGCGCATAGCTTTTCCCCGACCTTCCACAAAAAAATGCAGCGAACGATACGGAGAGGCAATCACCCCCTGATTGCCCACCTGCCTAAGCAAATCGCGTGCTTTATTATCTCAGCAGTTATTATTGGCGGCACATGGCTGACTGTGGATGCAGAAGCGCGGACGGCATTCCTCGTATGGGTCAGAGAAACATATGAAGGGTTTGTTGCGTATCGATTTGTAGGGAACACCGTAGCTGAAAATAGTAATGCCCATTATGAGTTGACATGGTTGCCTGAGGGTTATGCCGAGATCGATCGCTTGCCTACAGACGATGGTTGCACAATCATCTACAGCAACGGTGTTAGCCTGATACAGTTCGTCTATGCAAGCGGCACCGATGCTTCTAGCCTTTTTGTGGGTGATTTCAGCGGAGAAGTCCAAACGATTCGGGTAGGGACTCTTTATGTTGATTTCTATCAGCCTCAGGATGGCGGCATTAGCAGTACCGCTGTATGGACGTCAGAGCAGCAGGACACACTGTTCTCTGTTACCGCTTCTCTGCCAAAGCCTCTAATGATAGCGCTATGTAAAGGTGTGCAAAAAATTTCCTGAAATTTTTAGAATGGCCTGTCCAAAATGACCTCCTTCATTCGTTTAGGTGTTAAACGAATGAAGGAGGTCATTGTTTTGAAAAAGAATATCATTATGCTGCTCACCCTCTTTGCATTTATGGTATCTGTCGTTTCAGTACACGCTGCACCCAGAACGATTTCCATCAAGCCGTCGATTTCATTTGATGGGACAACTGCAAAATGTAGCGTATCAGTGGTTGCGGATAAAATGTCAGACTCAGTTAGTGCGACCTTGGTTCTTTGGGACGGATCAAAGGTTATTGATAGTTGGACGGCCGCTGGAACCGGATATCTGTTGTTCAGTGATACAGCACAGGTGGTGGAAGGAAGACGCTATACATTGACTGTGGATGTTGTGATTGGAGGTATCACCAAACCGCAAGTTTCGGTTGAAGGTACATGTGGCCGATAGCAGGTTTTGTTAAGGTGGATACAGAGAAATGCGCGCGGTTTCTCTGCATAACCGGTGTAGAAGAGGGGTGGGACAGGTTTAAATGAAATGAGATCGACAGGAACAAACCAAGACGACAAGACGAGGAGAGATTTACTATGAAAAAATTGATTACCCTTATCATCGCACTCGCCATGGCTTTTGTAATGGCTCTGCCGGCCTTTGCTGCAGACAATAAGACCATTTATCTTCCCGAGAAAATGAGCTGGATGACTGCCGGAACTGAAGCACGTAACTATTGTGATTTTCCGACCGTTCGTTGCCATTCTGTTTACCCCGAAAGCGGTTTGGATCTGTTCAGCACGATTCGGTGTCGCCTCAAGAGAGACTCTGTTGTGATCAGCGACATAGTCCACTTGAGCGAACGCAGCCCCGACTATACTACGATTACACTCAAGGAAGGCTATGAGCATGTAAACTCCGTAACATTCCAATTTAGCGGCAATAGTAACGCTGCAGCCTACGCCGTCGTAAGTTACCACACTTATTGAACGTAGGTGTTATCACGGAGATATTGTAATAGTATCTCTCGGAGCGGTGACAACGTTGCAGTTGTCACCGCTTTTGTGAAAGGAGTTTACATGATACAAGCCATAAAATCACAAGTCGCTTTTGCCATGAAGCAAAAGGCGGCAATTCTGACGTTTTACCTTCTTTTGACACTCGTGCTGTTAAACTTTACTACGAATGTATTTGCATTTCAAGGGTCCGACGTTATTGAGATGTATCATCCTGCCAAAATGCTTGTGCTGAGCTATAACCGGATATATTACAATGCCGATATGACGCTTTTGCTTGTGCAATTATATCCAGTCATCGTGGTTTGCCCAGCTGGCTTTACGCTCATTTCCGAAAAAAACAGGAAGACCGATACGCTGCTGATCGCCCGTATGGGAAGCAAGAAATACTATGTGAGCAAGGTAGCAGCCAGCTTTATAGTAACCTCGCTCGTGTTCGTGATCCCACCGTTGATCGAATTGGTACTGAATTGCATATCATTCCCCACAGCTGCTACAGGAGATTTTATCAATTTGAATCAGTACAATCCGCGTTATGTTGAAATGGTCAGCCATTATACTTTCGCTGAATTGTTCAAAATCGATTCATATCTGTATTCTGTAATCAGCACCTTGTTTTTTGGCGTGTTCTCCGGAATTCTTGGAATGTTTACGGTTGCGTTATCCATGATTCTAAAGGTGCGGTATAAGATCTTCTTGTTCTTGCCGGTGTTTGTGTTGCTCAATATATCGCTATATTTTTCGGAAATTATTAAGGGCGTTCCGTTCTCGGTCAGATGGTTTGACTATGTGTATATTTTCAACGATGCCGAGAAAAGCGGGGCGTTTTTTATCGTTGCAGTTGTTATGCTGATGGCTGTGTCGTTTTTCTGCGTTTTTTATAAAGGGAGACGTGACCATTTATGAGCAGCAAAAAATCTGTACCACTCGTCTCAATGGCGGTGCTCTGCGGCGCGCTGTTGTCATTGGCTTTCGTTAATCCGCATAATGGGCAAATAACTCTGGCGGAGCTGGTTTTGCAGCTCAGTGGTTCCCGGGGAGACCTTCCACTTGGAACCTCCCTTCCGGAGCTATTGTCATTCAGCATAAAAATGGCACCCTATTTTTTGTTTGAACTATACATTGGAGTATATCTATATCGGCATTTTTGTACAGCGAGCGTCTATGTGTTCTCAAGAACTATTCACCGCACACGTTGGTATATCAAGGAATGTCTGAAAATTTGCGGTGCAGGCATCCTTTATCAAGTTGCTCTGCTGGGAACGGTTATTATCGTTACGCACTGTCGCTATGATGTGGTGTGGCAGGGGCTTCTGGTACTGATAACCCATTTTGTCCTTTATGGCTTATGGCTGTTCGCCATGGTGATGCTGGTCAATATTCTATCTATACTTTTGGGTAGTGAAAACTCTTTTGCTATTGTGCTGGGGGGACAGGTTGTGTTTATTACGCTTCTGGCATTACCAAAAAGTAATTATTTAATACAGTTTGTGGTGCTAAAGATCAATCCGATGGCGCGTTTAGTTTTAGGTTGGCAATCGTCAGGCATAGATGGACTAGATGTGCTAGGAGGGGTGTTGCGGCTTCAAAACTCGCTTTCCTATATAGTATTTATTGTGTCTTTGATATTGATAGGAGGGGGGATCCTGGTTAAAAGGCACGACTTTATTACCGTAGATGCCGAATTTGGAGGAACATAATATGCAATTGACAGCTACCGATGTCACAAAAGTGATTAAAGGGAAAACAGTGCTTTCGCATATCAATCTATCATTGAATAGCGGATATGTCTATGGATTTGTTGGGCCGAATGCCTCCGGGAAGACAATGCTGTTCCGTGTACTTTCTGGGCTAATATCTGCGACGACGGGTATCGTCAGCTTAAATGGGAAAATTCTCAAGAAGGCCTTTCCCGTCCTTCCCGATCTGGGGATTTTGCTCGAAAATGTTTCGCTTTATCCGGAGTTGACAGGATATGAAAATCTTGATTATCTTGCAAAATTTAATCACAAGATAGATAAAGCCGGGATTATAGAAGCCTTGCAGCGAGTAGGTCTTGATCCGGCGGATAAACGAAAGTACGGAAAATACTCGTTGGGCATGAAGCAACGGTTGGCCATTGCTCAAGCAGTTATGGAGAGGCCGGGCATTCTCATGCTGGATGAACCGACAAACGCATTAGATCAAGATTCTGTAAAATTGATTCGAGGACTGATCGAAAGCGAAAAAGATCGAGGGGCTATAGTCCTGCTCGCAAGTCACAACAAAGAGGACATCCAACTACTCTGCGATCATACTTTTACCATGGATGGCGGAGCCATTGTGGGGAGGTGACTAAACTTGAAATTGCGTTATCACTTGGTTTTCGTTGCCCTTCTGCTGACTGCATTTGGAATACTGGGAAGAGCGCACTACGGCAGTTACACAAACTTTACCGCAGAGTCGGATTATCAATATACCTGCTACGTAGCCGAATTAATGTCGGAGATGGCGACCGCTGATTGTCAAGAGATGCGAAAAACTCTCCTTCAAGCCCCTGTCATCCTCCAAGTGACGCCTGTCAATGAGCCAATCTGTTTTTTTAAAGGCAGACAGCAGCGTGTCCGGGTAGAACAGATATTCAAAGGCGAAGAAGTGACGCAGGGAGAGGAGATTCTTATCACAGCGGATAGATGGAAAGTCTATGCCGACGATAGGAGTATGGATATGGGCTATGTCAATTTCATGAAAGTCGGCAACAAATATCTTGTTTTCCTATCGGGAATCGTAGGTAACGCAGAGGATGGCACAAACGTGTTCCGGTTGCAAAGCGGGCAATTCATCGTACCCGTATTTTCTTATAGCGAGTGTGAAAACAAAGTATATCCGATCTCAGGAGATTCCACTTATGTTCCATATGCTGAGGTTTCTAACAATGAGTTTTTTGCTGTTGATAATGAAGGGCTAAATGCTTTTTTGGCACTAAAAGCGGAAATGATAAACAAATACAACGGCGGAAACTAAACAAGTGACCACTGTTTTTTGAGGATTATGAGGGGCAACCGACCTCTGCTCATATACCAAATGTGTAAAAACACAAGGTGATAGTTTCCACCTGTACGTCATGCTTCCCCTGCGGTACAATGAATCTGTACTTTAGGTGAAAGCATAAAGGACGGAGCAGAGCAGGCACGGGCGAGAAAGGAGGTCAGTTTTCCTTCTTCGTTCTGACTAAGACTTGAAGTATGTAAAAATATAGGACATCAAGAAGACCGTAATTGCCTTTCGGGGCAGTTACGGTTTTTTTCATTGTCCGGAAGAAAGGAGATTTCAAAATGAATGGCACCCATAAGAAGTAAGCTGATGGAAATCAGCTACAGTGACCCCAAATTTCAGATCCGGCTGACCGGTTATGCGGATACCGTTATCATCGACAGCGGCGCGCAGCAGACGATCAGCGCCATTCGCTTCGGCGGCTATCCTGAAGTCGTTCGGGCTCTATCGGACGCCATATACGGCGGCGCGTCGGTGGAACTGAAACAAGACGATACGACTCTATATCTGGATTGCAGGCCCAAAGGCTACCGACGGCTGCTGTCTCACGACGGGATATATGCCGTTGCGACCCTGATGGCCAACGATGACAGCCAGATGGAGGAGAATACTGCCGACGACAGCGATGAGGACGCCCCCGAAAACCCACGCAAATGCGATATCTTTTGCCAGCCCGGAGACCGTGCGAGTCTGTTTGCTGAGGTAGACCGGAAAACTGCCGCACCGCTGATCCCTGAATTTCAGGACTATGTGCTGGATTCTCTCATTGCCCGCGGCGATCTGCGGCAGATGAAAGTGCTTTCCTTCACTGAGCGCATGGAAGCATGGTCGTTGACACTGCTGCCGGAGGATCGAAACGTGACGGATATTCTGGAGCAGGGGCTCAAAGATGGACGTATCACCATTCCTGGTGCTATTCCAGATGCGGCAGACGGCTTTGCGGAGGTAAACAGCGTGACCAGCTATCTGAATACCTTTGGCGTTACTGTGGCTGACCGTATCCGTAGCCAGTTCGTTCCCAAGTTTGATCCGGCGTCGGAGCCGCTTTCGGAAGAAATACTGGAGGTCAACGATTATATCCACGAAAAAGCCGGGTATTCCCTCTATGACGCCCAGCTTGCAGTGGCGGAGGCTGTCAAACGGCAGCTTTGCCAACACAAAATGGCACTTATTGTGGCGGAATGCGGCAGCGGCAAGACCAAACTGAGTGCAGCAGCGGCGGGAGCGTTGAACGCGCTCAAAGGCCGTGGAACCGGCAAATCCTTTAACCTTGTCATGTGTCCCTCACACGTCACAAGCAAATGGGTACGGGAGATCGCAGAAACACTTCCGGATACCTATGGCATGGTGGTCAAAAGTATCACCGATGTGGATCGACTCTTCGACCTGTACCAGCGCGGGGATAAAAACGTATACGCCGTTTTTAGTAAAGAACGTGCCAGAGACGGTTATATGCGCTACCCTGCCGTGTTATGGAGCCGCAGAAAGCGCGGCTTTGTCTGCCCGGACTGTCTGGAGCTCATTGAGATGGAGACCAGCGGCGACGGCACAAGATACATGGTACCCTCAGATCAGTTTTTCTTCCAGAAGGAGCATTTGGCGAACCACCTATGTCCTCATTGCGGCACACCGCTTTGGGCGCCGGTCAATGACCGGCGTCAAATGCCGTGGATAAAAATCGGCGGGTATGGCTGGGTGTTCCGGCCGCAGGCTGCCATGCACCTTAACCGCACGAAAAAAGAGCACATTCTGGAGCAGCTGCGGCAGCTCGTGGAGCATCCGGAACGCCCGTATTGCATCAAGGGTGCGCACCGCCGCTTTCCGCTGAGTACCTACCTCAAGAAGAAGTACCGCGGACGGATCGGCAGCTTTCTTTGTGATGAGCTGCATGAGTACAATAACGACAGCGGGCAGGGCGACGCTATGGCGGAGCTTTACGGCATCAGCCGGAAATTCATCGGCATGACCGCAACGCTGATCAACGGTTACAGCTCCGGCATTTTTCATCTTCTGTACCGGATCGTCCCCGGACTGATGCAAAAGGATGGAAAGTCCCACGATGCGCCTTCCCGGTTCGATGCGGAATACGGCGTGGTGGAAAACACCTATGAGATCACCGACGCGGACTATAACTCCAACCGCCGCAGTGCCAAAAGCAAAAAACGCTCACGGCAGCTCCCCGGTGTTTCTCCGCTGGTATTCTCCCGCTTCTTGCTGGAGTGTACGGCATTCCTGTCGCTGTCCGATATGGGCAAGGATCTTCCTGATTACGAGGAAATTCCCATACCACTGACGATGCCGAAGCCGATCGAAGAGGCATACAAAGAAGTGGAACGGGAACTGACGTCAGTCCTGAGAAATGACCGTAAGGCGGCCAATAAGATCTTGTCCGCCTATCTCAATCTGTTGACGGTGTATCCGGATCAGCCCTATGACCAGCCAGAGATCATCCACCCCATCAACGGCTGCACCATCGTGAAGCCGGAGGACATGGCAGACTTCCAGACCGTCCTTCCGAAAGAGGAAAAAGTTCTGGAGATCGTGCGCGCCAAAATCGCCGCAGGCGAGAGGGTAATGATCTACACCAGTTGGACACGGACAGATACCCAGCGAAAGCTACTGGGGCTGCTGCGCGAGGAAGGTATCCGAACGGAGATCCTGAGCACACAGATCGTCCCGGAAAAGCGGGAGGATTGGCTCAGTAAGAGGCTGTCCGCAGGCACACAGGTCATTATCACCAACCCCAAATGTGTGGAGACCGGTCTTGACCTGAACGCCTTTACGACATTGATCTTCTACTCCATGGGCTATAACCTGTTCACCTTGCGGCAGGCGTCGCGCCGGTCATGGCGCATCAACCAGACAGCGCCGAGAGTCGAGGTCTATATGCTCTACTACGCCGACACTATGCAGGCGAAGGCGATGAAGCTGATGGCCTCTAAGCTGGCTGTGGCCGGGCTGATCGAGGGGACTTTCTCCGAGGAAGGACTGGCGGCCATGAGCGATGTGCAGGACATGACCTCGCAGATGGCAAAGGAGCTGATGCTGGGCATTAAGGACAATGTGGAGGATATTGCCGCCACCTTCAAGAAGATGGCCATTATCAACCCGCACCGCGCAGTAAAGCAGCTTCCGGAGCCGGTCACTATTCAAGAGGAAAGGGTGGTCGAAGTACCGCAGGCCGAAAGTGCCCGTGCCGCAGATACCGCAGCGCGACAGACGCTCTATGATGGCTTGCTGCAAGCATCGAGAACCGGCAGGAAACCGAAACACACCGAACTGGAGGACCAGCTCAGTATGTTCGATACTGCCGCGTAAAGGAGGAATATTTTTGAATTTTACCATTGACAGGGCGGCGTTTCTGACTGCCGCCAAACGTGCCGCGCAGCTGGCGCCGTCCGCATCACCACTAGAGGTGCTGAAGTGTGCGTTGCTGGAGATCGACACAGGAACGCGCTCCCTGCACATGACCGCCACCAATATGGAGGTAACGCTGCGGCAAGACGTACCGCTGCTGGCCTATGAGGGCGGTGATACCACATTCGCCATTGATGCCAAACTGCTCTCCGCCATGCTCACCAATCTTCCGGGGAATACGGTGGAGTGCTGCAAGGGAGACAAGGATACGCTGGCACTATCCAGTGACCATGCGTACTATCAGGTATCAACAGCCAGCGGCAAAGGTTTCCCGCGCATGAACATCACTGCTCCTGAAAGCATGGTGAAGCTCAGCGGCGTTCCGTCCATGGTACGCCGTGCGGCGTTTGCCACAGACCCGAACAACAGCAATATGCCCCTGCTGCGCTGCGTAAACCTCCGCCTGACCGCTGATGGGCTGCGCGCCGTTGGCAGCGATGGCGTCTGCATTGTTTCCGCAAAGGGAGATAAACAATGTACCGGTGACCAGACGTTTCTTATCCCCGCTGCCAATCTGGAGAAGTTGGCCCAGCTCTGCGAGGAAAAGGACACATTTTCCGTTGGCATGACCGACAGGCAGCTCGTCTTTGTGAAAGAAGGCTTCCAGTTTGCCGCACGGCTCATGCACGGCAGCTATGTGGACACGGACAGTCTCATTGCGGGGACACAAAACACATTTACGGTGCTGAGCGATTCCGAGGAGCTGCGCCGCACATTGCAGGCGGCTACTGCCGCCTGTATGGACAACAGGACGATCCTGCACTTTGACGGGAATCGGCTGACCCTTCGCTGCACCGGCGAGGTCGGTTCCTCCAACGCGGCATTGACGGTCATTCCTCTGACGGGACAACCTGCCGGTGACTACTGCTTTGCGGTGGATCGGCTGGAACGCTGCCTGCGGGCACTGCGCGGCACCGTTACGCTGGGTATCGCCCAGACGGGAATGCTGACGCTCTCCACGGAGGACGCGTTCTATATGCAGACGCAGCTCCGCATGACTGCGTCGAAAGCAAAACCGCCCCGCAAAAAAGCTGCAAAGGCTGCGTAAGGGGGCGTGCGATTGGAGATACCCCATATTTGCCGATACTGCGGCGGTATTGTCCGCCTTGTACCGGCAGAAAGCGTCTACGGCGATTCTGCCGTGCGGCTGGGTCTAAAGGGCGAAAAGCTGTATCAATGTCAGAACTGCAATGCCAGAGTAGGTTGTCACAGGGGGACGGTTCGCCCTCTTGGTGATCTGGCCAATGAAGTGCTGCGTCTTAAGCGCATCGAAACACATCAGGTTTTCGACGCCTATTGGACGAAGTGCGGTATGAGCCGGACACAGGCGTATCGCTGGCTGGCAAAGAAAATGCACCTTCCCGAACGGAAGGCGCATATTGGCGGTTTTGAGATGCACCAATGCCAGAAGCTTATTGAACTGTGCCGCGGAAACAATGAAACGAAGGAGGATGTTACGATAATATGACACTGCGAGATAAAATGCTGGCCGTGATGCAGGACGTCAACAGTCAGGTGGCGGAGCGTGAAGAACTGGTTGAGCTGATCGCCATTGCGTTGCTGACGCGGAATAACCTGTTCATTCTCGGCAAGCCCGGTCAGGCCAAGAGTTTGTCCATCAACCTGTTCCGCCAGCGGATCACCGGGGCACGGCAGTTTGAACGGCTGCTTTCCAAGCAGACCGATGAGGATCAGCTTTTTGGCCGCATCGACCTGTCCAGCCTGATACCCGGCAGTGTGCCGGATGCTGTGCTGCAGGACGATGACGTGCATAAAAACCTGCGCGTTGATCTTCAATGTATGGTGGACGGTCTCGGCGCGAGAAAAGATACGCCGGACAGCTTTACCATGCTGGAAAAGGCGACAGATAAGCTGCTCAGCTACCGAAAGGCCGTGGCCGCGCTGCATCAGAATGAGCCTGTGGTACAAACCGCCGGCAAAATACCGGAGGCGGATATCGTGTTTCTGGATGAGATATTCAAGGCCAATGATGGCGTGCTGAACTCTCTGCTGACAGCACTCAACGAACGAAAGTATACCAACGAGGGGCGCACCTATCCCATTCCGGCAATTTCCTTCTTTGCCGCGTCCAACGAGATACCCAACTTTGCCGATCCGCAGGAACAGATCCTCGCGCCGCTGTATGACCGTTTGCAGATCAAAGTGGTGACAGAGGATATTGCTGACCGCGATAAGCGTCTGGCCATCCTCAAGAGCAAACAGAGCGGCGGTGATGGATCGGTAAATGCCACGATCTCGCTGTCCGAGCTGTATGCCATGCAGCAGGAGGTGGCTGCCATCCCTGTGCCAGATGCCATCAACGAGCTGGCTGACGATGTGCTTTGTGAACTGCGTGGCAACGGGATCGAGGTGTCCGACCGCAAATATCTCAACTACTACCCGCTGGTGCAGGCCAAGGCGTGGCTGGAAGGGCACGACAAGGTGGAACCCCAAGACCTTCTGATCCTCAAGTGCTATCTCTGGCAGGCGCCCGGCGACCGGCCCACGGTAGAAAACACACTGACCCGCCTGTGCGTCAATCCCTTGCAGGATAAGGTAAACAGTATCCTTGCCATGGCGGTGGAGGCGCAGGAGGATTTCAACACCGTTGTTGTGGATGGCGGCAATCCCAAGGCTGGCAGCAAGGCACTGCTGAAGCTGCGTGGTGAACTGCTCCAGCTGTATAAGCGGCAGCAGGAGTTATATGCCGCCGCACAGTCTGACACTGAAAAGGACATGGTGAACAAGCTCCTGAACGATCTGGAGACCATCAGCATGACCGCCCACAATGCGGTGAATTTCACCTATATCCCGTTGGAGCAGATGGCTGCTCTGCAATAACTACATTTTTGGAGGAACGATTTATGCTGAATAAAATCATCGTGATGGGCCGCCTGACCCATGATCCTGAGCTGCGCCGCACCGGCAGCGGTACGCCGGTATGCAGCTTCTCTATTGCCTGCGACCGCGATTTCAAATCGCAGTCCGGAGAAAAGGAGACAGATTTCTTTGATGTGGTGGCATGGCGCGCTACTGGAGAATTTGTCAGCAAGTATTTTACCAAAGGCCGCATGGTCGTGGTAGAAGGGCGGCTCCAGATCCGCGAGTGGCAGGATAAGGAGGGCAACAAGCGGCGCAGCGCGGAGATCAACGCCGATAATGTCTACTTTGGCGATTCCCGCCCGGCGCAGGCCGAAGGAGCTTCCGGGTACGGTGAGGCAGACGCTTTTAAGGATTTCCCGCCGCTGGATGATTTTTCACCCATCGAAGGTAGTTCCGGCAAAGAACTGCCATTCTGATCCTGTAGAGTAATGAAATAGAAGGGGGGAGGCTCACGCCTCCCCCTGCGGATAGGAGATGCTATATGGACACCAACAACAGCAACAAGATATATTTCGATTACCTTGAAAAGCTGCGCCAATCCGGTGAAACTAATATGTTCGGCGCTGCGTTGTATCTCCAGCGGGAATTCCCAGAGCTAAGACGGGCCGAGGCCGCCAACACTGTTCTGCTGGCATGGTTTCGCAGTTTTGAGGAGGATTTCACATGAGAAAAGCCTTTCGGACAATAGCGGATGTACTGCGTTCTCCCATTGTGGAGCTTGCGGCACTTCGGAAAAAACCGGCACAGAAGACTGACCGGGTGATGCGCTCCAGCAAACTGGAGGACAGCATATACGCAGAGTTGCGCGAGGATGATACTGAAATGGATGTGACGGAGAACGCCGCGGCGCAGAGGCTCAAGTCTTTCCCCGCCCTCTCCCGCGATGTGTTTCAATCCCTGTATTCGCTGGCTCCGCGCAGAAACGACATGGATATGCTCACCGCTGCGGCGCAGAAATTCAACGCGCCCATCCTTAATCATGTTGTCCAGCAGGACGACTATCCCACGCTGAAGAATATCTGCGAGGGTCGCAGCCTACCCGCCTATGAAGCGGCGGCGGAGTTCACCGATCGAGCCGCCGAAGAGCTGGACGGACTGTTGTCTGAGCTGAGTGGTGATAAAGGCGCGCTGAATACTCTCGAAAAGCTGGAAACGGCGCGTGATGCCGCGGCAGAAGAACTCGCCAAGCTGCTTGACGCCCAAGCTACAGGAGAAACGACCGAGCCGGATAAGCAGGCACTGATAAATGCCGCCAATCGGCTGGACAGCAAGCAGCGGCAGGTGGATGCTGTATCTCAGATGTTGGACACGACCATGCTGCGTCAAAAAGAAGCAGTCGATCTGGCGGTATCCGCCGCTGTGCAGGCTGCCACAGAGCGGGCACAGGAGGTGCAGAGCATCATCGGCGCATGGAGCGATGAACCCTCGAATATGCGCCGCACGTCTGAAAATCTTGCACTGCTGGAAAAGGTACGACGGAGTCCGGTGCTAAGGGATGTTTCCAAGTATCTGGGTCGCTTCCGTGAACTTCTCGCGCAGACCAAGAAAAATGGCTATGCCTATGGGCGGGGCGAAACCTACTCTCTGGAGTTAGGTAATAACCTGTCCCGTGCGCTGACTTCGGAGCTTGCCATGCTGGCCACGCCGGAGACTATCCCGCTATTCCTGCGGAAGTATCAGCAAAAGCAGATCAAACAGTATCGTCGGCGCGAACCTATTTATAAAGGTATGGGCGACATTATCTGCTGTCTGGATGAGTCCAGTTCCACCGAAGGCGAAGCTGCGGCCTGGGGCAAGGCGGTAGCTATGACCCTACTGGAGATTGCCGCCGAGAGCCGAAGGCGCTTTGCACTGATCCATTTTGCCGGAAGCAGCAGTTGCCAGGTGGACATATTCCGTCCAGGCGAATACACGCTGGAGGATAAATTGTCCGCTGCGGAAACATTCCTCGGCGGCGGCACCAACTTTGAACGCCCCATTTGCGAAGCGATCCGGCTGATGGAGATGGAAGAGGAAGACTTTGAAAAGGCCGATGTGGTTTTCATCACGGATGGTGAATGTGAGTTGCCCGATGCCTGCCGGCAGGAATTGCAATCAGCGCAGGCCGCATATCATTTCACGGTAACGGGTATTTTGCTGGATAAAGGGCAGGCAGACATGGATTTCAGCCTAAAACCCTTTTGCCAGAAGATTTACCGAACCAGTGAATTGACGAAAGGCGAGATTGTAAGCGCATTAATAATTCCTCGATAGAGGGTAAAAGAAAAAACAAGTAGCGAATGAGCTACTTGTTTTTCCTTTTATGGTCAAACAGGTTCCATAATAGAAGAACTCCTCTATTAAAATCGTTACCCCAGCGCCGGTGTCGGCATGTTTCTGTTTACCACTCACAACTTACGCGCTTATAAAAAGTCCATAATTTATCCTTAAAGCGAGCATAGCGCTTTGTTCCAGCTATGTCACAAAGCCTCGAGGCGGCATCGTAGTAAAAGAGTATCAATTCATCTGCGATACCAGCGTTTCGCATTTTTTCTATAATAGCCATGAATAAGCCCGCATTTAGATTGCCAATAAGCCCGGCAATTGAACTTGCTTCAAGGTAATAATATGTTGAGCGATCGAGAAGCTCGTAGCTCTTTTCAAACTCTGACAAATCTCCATAGATTGCGAGTAATACGGCAGCATTTCTATAAGCCAAATGTAGTTGGTTGACTTCGATAACACCCGCATATCCTTGTTCAATTATTTTTTTACAGACTCGTTGCATACACATGCCGAGTCTTCGCGTGTCTTCCATAAAAGATTTGATATTTGATTCTGTCCTGCGAAGATAAATTGTCTGCATTACCCAATCGGTATACTGGTTTATATCTGCAGATACATCCCATCCAATCGCATTTCCAGAGCCATAAGCAGAATATACCTGTTGAACCCGCTTATATAGTCTTTTTTGAGAAAAGGGCAAGAAAATTCCGGCCCCAGCTAACAAATGGCGGAGCAAGTGATCGATACCAGAAAAACTGCTTTCCTTACGCATCAACAAAACAGCAAATTGGATAGCTTCTAATATTCTCCCTTGTAGTATCGCCATTGCAAGCTTGGGATAGGTTGAGTACCAACCTTTAGTTTGATGTTCCTTAGATGAATATAACAAGGGCTGCTCCAAAACCTTTGAGGTATCAATTCCAAAAAACTGGCACAAATCCACGAATAGATCTAGCTTACGTCCCTGAGAATAATTAACCATTTCGCCAAGGCGTACCCAATCAAAATCTTTTAATTTGTGAATCTCTGTTAGATTAACAGGAAATAGCAACTCAAGTACTTTTGCTGTATTTGCATCAAGCACATACTGATAAGAGAATGGAAGTAGAACCGCTTTTACTTTTTCTAATTCTTCTGTGGTGTGAAAACGTGGGGTGTTATTCTTTGAATGTTGAATAAAAAAACTATCGCTCCCGTGGATTCTCTCGTCATACATATGTCTAAATAAAAGATTAACGTCAAACACATCGCTTGCGCTATACCCAGCAAAAATAAAAGTTTTGCTTTCATGCAGCCAGCCTTTAATAATTTCAACAACCTGAGAGGGTAATTCGTTCTTTACAGATGATAAGGATATACCTATGCTCTCTTTATCAAAAGCTACTCCGTGGATATGAATAATGCGTCCAACGGCCTCGTTTGGGATGCTATAAATATATACAGATGTGTTATCAACCTTTTCAGGGGAAAGCTTTTTCCCCGTCAATCTTTCAAAAGCTGTTTCAACACATAGGCTATAATTAGTTGTGACAACACTAGCCCCCTCAGATATTGCTTTCGCTAAAGCATAATGACTTGGATTTGGCGGTGCATCACTAAATCCACTAATCATAGTCATAACAGAGTTATTGGAGCCATCTATTGATGATTGCTTTTCGCACAGTCGAACTCTCTCCAAAATGGATTCTAACCGTGGTATTGACGAAAGATGTAATTTTTCCTTTGGCCAGCATAGAGAATTTACTGCTTTACAAATTTCACCCCATTTTTTGAACAATTCTGCTCCCATATCACCGCACGTCCAAGATAGAATTTTCTCTGTAAGAGCAGCCCCTAGCGGAAGACATGTTGGAGTATCGCAATCTATACCGGCACCTGTCCAAAAGACGATATTATTTGCTTGAAAATCTTTATTCTGCATAAAAGAGGAAAACTGATTGTAATCTATAAAAGTAAATTTCTCCATCATTGTAGTAACCTCAAAAAAGATATAGAGGATTTGTTAATCAACTCAATGTGAGATACCGCTGGGGGAGACATACGATTTTAATGCACTTCGGATAGTATTATATTCTCTGATAATATTTGCGTTTGTTTTCGCCAAGCTTGGCTTTATAGTTTATACTATTGTGATCACACTGCGTTTGAATATGGGTAATCTCGTCTATAAGAACATCAGCTAATATGTCCCTTTTGCATATGGACGGAGTTGAGCTGATATAGACTTTCCTCGCCGCAGGAGCAGCCTGTTGTAAGGTAAATGTAGAAATCCAGATTTCATTTCTTGCGGGGTAACAGTATCCATAATCTTCACCATGATTTACAGTGAACAGCTCTCCTAAATTCCAACCATAATTTGCAGTATGCTTGATTAAATTGAAGTTTCTATTATCGAAAATTATCCAAGTAATATCAGAGTCATCAAACCCAATTGCTTTGCACACTTCGGCTATCTTTTGCTGAAGTACAAACTTGTATACTGGTTGTTCAGAAACACTATTGTGAAATATTATTCTACGCATAAAGTCCTCCCTGCAGCAAATTTTTAATGCAAAAAATAACTCGAAATAATAAGCTTCTTATAGTAATGTGTCAAAATGTGGCATGTCATGACATGTTTGGCCGAAATAAACTTCATTACACAAACTAGCAAAAGTACTTTATTATTGGGTGCGCCACTTTCCACCTGTACGCCCCGGCATCTTTCCACTACAATGGACTTGTACTTGAGGTCATTAGGCATTGAGGACGGAGCAGAGCAGGCACGGGCGAGAAAGGAGGTCAACCCCCTTCTTCGTTCTGACTAAGACTTGAAGTATGTAAAAAACTGGACATCAAGAAGAACGTAATTGCCTTTCGGGGCGGTTGCGTTCTTTTTTATTGTCCCAAAACACGAAAGGAGCCGTTACCATGAGTGACAGCAACAGCATGTGGCCGTTTCAGGAGATCGGCGCGGAGGAAGGTCTTGACATCAACGAGATCTTCGGAACCGGCACATCCAGCGGCGCAGCAGCACCCGAAGCCAACCCATTCCAAGTACCCCAGCAGACCGCTCCCGCACCGGAGACAACAACGCCCCACGTGGAGCAGCCACCTACGTCCCCCGCAGCACCCCAAGCGGAGCAGCCCCCTGCGCCGCAGCCGGCGGCAGTGACCATACCCCCCGCAACGATCCCCGCCGCAGAGCCTGTACCCAACAATCCGTTGGAAGCAGCTTTCGAGGCAAAGACCGTGGAGAACGCCAAAGCCAGCCTTTTTGAAAAGAAGCCTGTCTTTTGCCATAAGAGCGCAAAGGAGGTCATTGAAGATCCTACCATGACATTCGAGGAGCTTCGTATCCGTAAGTCAGAGGATTTCCTTGACTTGGAGGAGGGCAAAAATGTGTCATGGTCGGTGGAGTACGGCACTATCCGCAAGGATGTCAAAGACCCCAAGGGAACAACGATCATCTCCATGAAGGAATCCATCGAGCGTTCCCGTGAGTTCCTGGATGCGCTCAAAAAGGCCAAGGACAAGAATCCGGACTGCATCGTGCGTCCCAAGGTGACCATGAAGAATAAAGGTACTGCCGCCTACAAGGGAACATTTCCCACCGTGGAGGCCGCCCGCAATTCGGATAAGGTCATCTGCCTGATCCCCGGCAATGACGGTCACATCTACGAGATGCATAAGACCGAGCAGGGTGAATTTATCGCCCCAAAACACAAGATCATTGATTTTCAGGCGGTTGCGGCCGGGTTTACCCCGGCCCTGCCCCTGATCCCGCTGTCGCTGATGCGTCAGATCATCGCCTTCTTTCGCTCCTTCATGGCAGAGCATGGACAGGAGTATGAGGCGCTGGTGCTGATCTATTGGGACAAGTGGAAGGAGGAATACCTCGCCTACGTCCCCAAACAGAACGTCAGCAAAGCGGGCATCCACGCCAGTTTGCAAGAAAATCCTTACGATGATGAAAGCCGCTATATCCACTATGCCGACATTCATTCCCACAATAGCATGGAGGCGTTTTTCTCCTCTATTGATGATGCGGATGAACGCGGAACCGGTATCTACATGGTGCTGGGCCATCTGGATCATTTCTATCCGGAGATTGCGGCACGTATCTGCTGCGGCGGGTCTTTCGTGGACATCGACCCCGGTACGGTGGTAGAGGGGCTTGAGGAACCCTTTCCGCCTGAATGGTGTATTGAAGTGAGCCACGAGAAGGCGCCGGTCTCAAGGGTCTCGCCTCGCAAAGCGGAGAAAACGGGTATTTGGGGCTGGAAGGCATTGGATCTTCTGCTGGGGGATCTGAAATGAAACTGCCTACAAATACACCGGTGAAAATCGTCATGCTGGGCGCAGGCGGAACAGGCGGACATATCGCGCCGCATATCTATCGGCTCCTGTATGCACTGGATCGGCCCAGCCGCTTTATCATCTGTGATGGCGACAAGGTGGAGTTCAAAAACCTCGTGCGTCAGAACTTTTCTCCCGCTGATCTGGGTGAAAACAAAGCAAAGATCCTGGCAGAGCGATACGCCGCCGTGTTCGGTATGGAAGCGGAATACCTGCCCGCCTTCGTGGAGGATCTGGATACGCTCACCACACTCATTCACGCAGATGGCTGGGCAGGCGAGTACAGTCGCTACCCCACGGTACGCGAACAGGTCATACTTATCGGCGCCGTAGATAACGACAAGTCCCGTCAGCTTTGCCACAAGGCATTTCTGAAAGCGGAAAACCTTATCTATATCGACAGCGGCAACGGTGAGTTTTCCGGTCAGGTGGTATGTGGCGTCCGCAGGAATGGCCGTACCGCCCGAAAGCCGGTAGGCGGTGTTTTTCCTGAGCTGCTGAAGGCGCAGGATCGGTTCCCTTCGGAGCTTTCCTGTGCAGAAGCATCTCTGGCAGACCCGCAGAGCATGGCCGCTAATATTACCGCCGCTACGATCGTGGTGGATATGGTCTACAATATCCTCGTCAACGGAGAATGCAGCGCACGGCAAACGGACTTTTCTACCAAGACCGTCCGCATGAGTACCACATTAGAGAAGAATAGGAGTGCAGCATGAAAGCTACTGTAGATGCCGGCGCATTTTTCAAGGCGCTGAACCGCGTAATTCCACTCTTGAAGGTCAGTGCGATCCCCGCACTGAGCGAAGCGAGCGTTCAGTTCCACGACGGTGTTTGTACCATCACCGCCACAGATCTGGAGCTATGGGTACAGACGGAGATTCCGGCAGAGGGGGACGACTTCGGCGTTGTCCTCTCCGGCACAAAGTCCATCGCGAAGGCAGGGAAGTTCTTCCGTGGCCCGCTGACATTTTCCTGCGCGGACACGGCAGTTTCATCCCCGCAGATCACCATGGCCTGTGCCGACAAAAGTGCGGAGTTTACCGGATACCCGCTGAAGGATTATCCGGAGCTGCTGCGGTTTACCTGTGAACAGGCGTATACTGCCAACGCGGCACAGCTACTCACCTGTATTGGCCGCATCAAGTATGCAGCCCAGCGGCGGAGTGACAGCCGTCCCGTGATGAGCGGTGTACGCTTCTACCGGCAGCAGCTCTACTGTGTGGATGGCCAGCGTCTGGCCGTCTGCACAAACGACGCCATGACCGTGGATAAGACCTTCGTTGTTCCCGCGGACGCCATGTGGATCTTGAAAGCCTTTGGCGATCAAAATGTGTCCGTTCAGGTGGGCACCCGGTATGTCCGTTTCGCGGCAGATGGGCTTTGCGCCTATGTCCGCCGCTTGGAAACCTGCGACACGCTGACGCCGGAGGTTGCCATCCCCCGCAGCGAACGGGAGAGCTATGTGGTTGACCGCAGGGAATTTCTGCAAAGGCTGACCTATCTGAAGGAATGCGCTTCCCCTGCGAAAACCACACCTGTTGTCTATTTTGAAAACGGGTGTTTGTCGCTGCAAACACCATCCGCGCGGTATCGGGCGGCAATCGAGCTGCCCGGCCGCAGTGAGGTCGCGTTTGCCTTCAACCTCTCCTATATGTGGGACGCCTTACAGCAATTTTCTGGTCATGAGAAGGTACGCCTTCATGTGCTCAGCCCTGTTTCGCCTGTCACCATCACAGCAGAGGGCACAGATGATGTGGCACTGGTACTGCCCGTCAGATACCGTGCCGCCGCATGAACAAATAATGAAAGGAATCGACGAACATGAAAACAATTTATATCCCCAAGGGTGAAACTGTCCACTATGAAAGCCTGTCCACGGATCATCTCATCGTAGAGGGTACGTTGGAAGTGACCTATGGCGTAGTCGCAAAGCAGATCGACGGCGATGGCGTGATCCACGCCGGAACCGTGGAGGCGGACATCATCCGTATCCGCTGCATTGAGACAGCCCGCACCGTATGCCGCCGACTTATCGCCAAGGTGGTGGAGTCCTCCGAGGTGTTCGCCTCCGAGAGCGCGGTGGTGAGCTGCTTCTGCTCCGCGGCATATGTGGAGACTGGCCGCCTGACCGTTACCATCAGTGAGATCGACGAGGTGAAGGCCAAGCAGATCATCAACCTGCCCACCCGGCAGCGCACCTTCCTGGGAACACTGCTGGCGTCCATGTGGCGTGCTTTCTGGCTGTCCCTGTTCGCGTATCCTGTCCACGCCAACGCGGTGGACGCATCGTATCGCCCTGATACGACGGATACCGAAGATGCACCTCCCGTAAAGGAGAGCAAGACCGCGGAAGCTGCCAAGGAGCCCTTCGATGAAGAACTCTCCCGCTTTGTCAATATGTTCAAGCTGGCACGGGAGAGCGGCTACACGCTGAAGCTCGTCCCCGGTACGCCGGAGGAAAACGCGCCCGTATTTGACTTTGCGGCAGAAGCCTTTGCGTCTCAAAAGGCCGCATGAACCACTACCCATACACCGTCACAAATATAGCGACGGGAGAAAGGCAAGGAACGCATCAGTTCCTTGCCTTTCCTGCAAATTATGCAGATGGCGAGGTGACATACCGTGAGTGAAGATTTACAGAGCCAACGCTACTATGTGCTGGAACGGATCGGCGAGCTGCGTGAACAGATCCCGCAAGTGATGCAGGCCATGGTGGTATTCCGCGCCCGTATTGAAAAATACCGGCAAACGGATCTGTCCGCCGCCCGTGATACCTATGACGCACTCCGCCGCGTCCGCGATGATCTGACACAGGCATTGGCCGACGCGCAGCCTCTGTTGATGGAATTGGAGAGCTACGCTTTGGCGGCCATGGCCGGGCAGCTGCTGCGGGGCTTTAAGGGCTTCGACCTGATGAGCACCGGCTACCGCCCGGTATATGATGCGGTCTGCCGGTTCGCACAGCAGCTCCCGGAGAAAAACACCGTCAATGCGGCCACCATCGGGCGGCTCATGAACAACGTGAAGCTGGGGTACTATCCCACTGATCCGAATAACATTGCGCTGATGCTGCAAGGCATCTCTTTTCCGGAGGGTGTGACCACCAATGTCTTTGACCCCTGCTGCGGCTGCGGAAAGGCGCTGCGGCAGATCGCCCAAGGCAACAACTGCTATGCCTATGGGGTGGAGCTGGATGAAAGCCGTGCGGAGGAGGCGCAGACCCGCCTGCACCGTGTAGGCTTCGGCAGCTTCTTCCATAGCGACATCAGCCGTGAGGCGTTCCATCTGCTGTTTCTGAACCCGCCATACCTCTCCGTTCTCAACGAGAGCGGCAGCAAGGCGCGGCACGAAAAGCGGTTTCTCATCGAGAGCATTCCCCATCTGCTGTACGGCGGTCTGCTGCTGTATGTGATCCCTTACTACCGTCTGACGTCGGATATTTGCCGTATCCTCTGCGATAATTTTGAGAATATCTCCGTCTGGCGTTTTACGGACGGAGAGTTCAAAAAATTCAAGCAGGTGGTGGTCATGGGCACGCGGAAGCACCGTGAGACTGCGCCGCAGGGCACCGAATGGCTGGAGCGGTATGCCGCTTATCCTGACCGGATACCGGTGCTGACCGAGTTGAACAGCCCGCGCTATGCGCTGCCTGCCAACGAAACCGAGGTCAGGGTATTCAAGGGCGAACGGTTCAACCAGAAGGAACTGGAGCAGCAGCTGCGCCGGTGTGACAGCTTTCACCAGCTCATGGCCCGCAGTCAACTGGATAGCGGCGTCAAACACCCGCTGCTGCCGTTGTCCATCAGCCAGATCGGACTGATCGGCGGTTCCGGCATGATAAACGGGCTGATCCAATGTGACTCGCCCCATATCATCAAGGGCCGCATCGTCAAGGTGATCCGCAGGGAAACCGACGAGAGATTCGCTGCCAACGGTAAGCATATCGGCAGCGAGGTCAAAGAAACCATTACCAACAAAATGATCTTCAACGTCCTGACGCCTCACGGCTTCAAGGCGCTGACATGAGGAGGACTGATTATGAGCAGATCAACAACATTAGCCATCGTTCATCCTGTGGATAAATTACAGGGGAGTGATGACGCGGTACGCACACAGGTCTGGGCGGAAACGACACATCTGCTTAACCCTATGCTGGGGAAGCTGTACGCCCGCTTTGAGCCGGCGCAAAAGGCATGGCGTCAAGCCACCTACACGCCGCTTGGCGTAGTGCTGGGACGCACAGACCCGGCACTGTTTCTCTACTTCTTCTCCTATGGCAAAACTATGCAGAAGGAGGCGATGGAGTTCCATCTATCCGGCCTTATGAACAGTTTGGCTGTCGATCAGAAAGTGGACAATGGCAATATACACAGCCTTGTGATGAGTCCCAGGGAAAACAGCGAGGAAGCTGCGGTCGCACACGCCGCGTGGCATGTGGGCATGACTTGTGGGGAAATATTCCCCGATTCCGGCATTTACTTTGCCGCGGTCAAGCAGGCCACCATCTCGGACAAGCTGGCCGAGGACATTGCGAAAAACATGGAGCAATACGCCATTTCCCTGGTGCGTCTCTATGCGGAGGGGGCTGAGGACAAATGACCGATTCTTCGATCCGGTTTGTTCCGGAGTTGTTCTTCCAAAGAGCCATCGCCGCCCCGGAAATTTATCCCATCTTTGAGGAGCAGGAGTTCAGTCCTTATCTGAAAGAGCATGTGTTTGACAAGCTCTCCGAGAACGGGACTTTCAATCTGGAGCAGTTGGATCTTACCGCTTTCGAGATGAAGCACGTCCTTCCGGCCAATATGCCAAAGGCAGTGAAGCGGGTACACGCCAACTGGGCGGAAGGTTTCAACGCCAAGGTCAAAAAAATCGCCGCAGCGTCAAAATGTGTACGCACGTTTTTCTGAGGTGGCCTATGTATGATCATGAATATGAATGGCAGATCTTGGGCTTTCTGCGGATGCTGAAATATATTTGGCAGAGAAATAAAAGTATTCTCGCCGACCTCGTGCGTGATTATCGTTGTGGCGAGATCGACACCGAGGACATATTTGAGTTATCCGTGATGCTTCTTGTGGAGTACATCTGCGTGGACTATCTGCCTGAAGACGATCCAAACGATTTCTACGGGGAGGAATATACCTGTTACCTTCTGATGGAGTCGGAGCTGGATGATTTTTTGACGCTTATCGCGCAGATAGAGACCCTTCGCTTCAGAACAACCGAATGTACCGGGAGGAATAAGCTTCGTGACGCGGTGGAGATGTTTATGGGGAATGTGCTGTACGATTTCAAAATCGTGCCGTGCGAGGCCGGGTGTGTGATCTATCTTTGGCCGCCGCCTGACTACTATGACCCCATTGAGTTCGCCAATTCCATCATTGACCTGATGACCTACATCGGCGCGGAGATCGACCGCATGAAAGCAGAGCTGGCAGCGGTGACCGCTGCGGAGCAGGAAATGGAGGTGGCTGCGTAAGTATGGAAACAGCCGTAAACCGGGATTACAGTGGCGAGATCCTTTTGCGCGTCTCGCCCGAAAGCGGCAGATTTATCGTAGAGGAGCACAAGAAAAACGGTGTGGTCAGCTATAAGGAAATATCGCCGCTGGATTTTTACAACACCATCTATGGCAGCTTTGACCGGGAACACTTCCTGCGGAGCGGATTGCTGCCGCCAAATTGCCTTCAGGTCAGCTTCTGCGGCGAGGACAAATACTTTGTACTCTGGAATCCGGAGCTTCGAGCCGACATCTTCTATGGCGATACCGAGTATTTGGATTTTCCTATCCCGCGTATGGTGTTCGGCATACGAACCTTACGGGATGGCCGTGCGGTAGATTGCTCTATGGGCGTTGTGGCAGATGAGCCGCCAACGGGGGATACGAAAATGTATCACTATCCCTTCTCCAATGTTTATGACGATCTGCGTGTCTGCGTGGGCAACAATGTGCTGCCGCATTTCAAGAGTCAGACACAGTTGTCGAAGTTCCCACGCTTTCTGCTGGGCATTCCCAACAACGACGATTTTTTCAAGGAAAGCCATAACAGGCTGCATATGTCTCACAGGGAACTGCTGGAGCACCTGAAGGACAAGGAACCCGCCTACTATTACACGGATGTACTGGTAGAAAGCGGCAAAACACTTTCTGATTTCATCAATGGGAGGTAGCAAATGAACGATCCCAGAGAATTGTTGTCACGGCTGGCCGCCCCCTTTGCGGCGGAGGATCTGGAATGGCGGCTGCAAATCGCCTATGAGGATCGGATGCAGGGCATCGCCGTACCCTATGTGACCAACCGTGCGATCCAGAACCGTCTGGACGACGTTATGGGGCCTGACCGCTGGCATAACGAGTTCAAGCCGTGGCACAGCACAGGTAAACGAGAGTCACAGCTTTGCGGCATCTCCCTCTATTTTGAGGAGCGTGGCTGGGTCACCAAATGGGACGGCGCCGAGGACTCGGATATCGAACCCATCAAGGGCGGATTATCCGATTCCATGAAGCGTGCCGCCAACCAGTGGGGCATCGGCCGTGTTCTCTACAGTATGGACACCGTTTGGGTCAATGTGGAGAAGAAGGGCAAGAGCTTCATCATCAAGCCCACAGAGCGCGGTAAGCTGGACGCCCGGTATCTGGAGACGTTAAAAAGTCTCGGTCTGACGCCGGCGAAAGCCTGCGGCATCCAGTCCCTGCTGATCCCCGCCCTGCGCGCGGAGGAACAGGCTTCTGTTCCCGCAGTAAAGCCCGCGGCGCGAAAAGAGCCGTCCAAGCCACAGGAGGACACGACCGTTGTTCCGTTTCCTGCCTGCGAGTACACCGTACTGGAGGCCAAGGCTGCAGGGACGACCGCGCAGCTTATTCTGGAAGCCCCGGAGGGCAAACGCTGTTACGCATACGCTATAGGGAATCACCCTGAGCTGCAAAAGGGCGCTAAGCTATACCATGTGGAAAAACGCATGGTAAAAAAAGACAATGTGGTTTTCTATCTGCTGGACAGCTTTGAGGTCATTCAGCAGAAGGACGCCGCGTGAGAAAGGAGAGCTTTTGATGGAAAAACTCAAATCGTTTCGGATCACGGCACTGCACATGGAGGGGTTCAAGTCCTACAGTCAGCCCACCGACCTGACCTTTGGCGATCCCACCGTCATTACGGGCGGCAACGGACGCGGCAAGAGCAGCATTGCGGACGCCATTGCCTTTGCTGTTACCGGTCTGCCCTTCTTCGGAGAGCACCGCATTGACCGGCTCCACAGCGAGGATAATCCGGATCTGTTCATCCGCATGCAGTTTGTGGATGAAAACGGGACGCTCCATGAGCTGTCCCGCGCCCGTAAGAGCAACCGTATGACCATCACCTATGATGGCTGCGAGGTGCGGCAGGTGGATCTCACCGACCTTTTCGGAGAACGGGATGTGTTCCTGTCTATCTTTAATCCGCTGTACTTTATTGAGGAGCTGGGCAACGATGGCAAGAACCTTCTCCAACGGTATCTGCCCGCGCTCAGCAAGGAGGACATTCTGGCGCAGATGGCAGGCCCCACCGTGGAAGCCCTGCGGGATGAGCCGCTGCTCTCGCCGGAGGTGGAGAGCCGAAAGCTGCGGGAGACCATTCGGGAGCTGGAGAACAATGTCCTGTACCTCACCGGGCAGCAGGATATGACCACCGCCCAGCAGCAGAACAGCAAAACCGCCCTGCGGGAGCTGCGGGAAAAGGAGGATGCCCTCCGGAACGAGGAACAGGCACTGAAAAGTAAGCAGTTTGCCGGCATCGATATTGCCGCGCTGAACGATGAACTGACAGACCTCAGTGCCCGTTATAGTGATTTGGCAAATCAACGGCAAATACCTGCAGCTTCGGATGAATGCATCCTTGCATTGATGCAGGAGCTGACCGCTCGAAAAGCAGCGGTCTACACGCCTAAGTATGCGGAGGCCACCGCGCAGGTCAACGCCAGGATACGCCAGTTGGGCAGCCAATATCAGCAGGAAAAGGAGCAGTGCAGCCAGCTCAAGCCCGGCTATCAATGCCCCACCTGCCGCCGCGCCATAACGGCGGACGAACTGCCCGCGATGCAGAATGCTTTTCGGACATCTATCAAGCAGATCGTAGAGGCAGGTCAGGCAGAGCGTGCCAAGCTGGAGGAGCTGCAAGCCCTTGAGAAAAAAGCACGGGATACGTTTCTGCAATTTCAGAAGGACGATATTGCCAAATTGGAAGAAACCTTGCAGGAGGCAAAGGAAGCCGCTGAACCGGATGCAACCCGTCCCGAGGCACAGCAGCTTCAGGAGCGAATGCAGGCGCTGGCGGCAGAGCTGGAGTTCGGCGCGCTCTCTCAGGAGGAATATGACCGTATGTTTGCCTGCCGTGAGGAATTGCAGCAGGTTCGTGCGGACATCGCCGCCATTGAGAAAGCCACACCCGCATCCGGTGATCTGGACAGCCAGCTGAAAGCGGCCCGTGCGGAGATCGACCAGTGTAAACTGAAGCTGCAATATCTGGCGCAGTACATCAGCAAGCGGGCAGAGATGACTTTCTCCGCCTTGAAGATGAACCGTGTGGAGATCTCACTCTACGACGTGGTGAAATCCACCGGCGAGGTCAAGGACGCCTTCAAGTTCACCTATAACGGGCGGCGCTATGACTGGCTTTCCCTCTCGGAGAAGATCCGCGCGGGCATGGAGGTGTCGGAGCTGATGAAGCGGCTCACCGGCAGGAACTATCCGCAGTTCGTGGATAACATGGAGTCGGTGGATGATCTCGCCAATGTGCGCCCCACGGGACAGGTCATTATGGCGAAATGTGTCAGCAAGGCGGAGCTGTCTGTCAGGCCGGTGAAGCCGATCCTGACTGCGATGCCCACCGCCGCATAAGCGGCACGGGAAGGAGGTGCGCCCTCTGGCTCGTGCCTATGAAAAGATCCCCATCGTAGACACGGCCAGACGGTGCGGGCTTGTCCTTGACCCCTCGACGCTTCGGCGTCGGGAGGTCGAGGCAAGCTGCCCCTTCTGTGGTGACCACGGTAAGGGGAAATATCATCTGAGTCTCAATGTAGATACAGACCAGTACCACTGCAACCTGTGCAGCGCGTCCGGCAACAGCGTTTCGCTGTATGCCCGGCTGCACGGTCTGACCAACAAAGAGGCATATATGGAGCTGAGCAGGGGCGGCAACGTGTACCCCATGCCCCAACAGCCCAGCTCCCAAAATACAGAGCCGCAGCCAAAACCATTGGCACAGCGGCATGAGGTATATATGGATATGCTCTCACTTCTGACACTTTCGGCAGAGCATCGGGAAAACCTGCGTGAACGCGGTCTTTCCGACGACCGCATCGACCGAAACCAATATCGCAGTATGCCGCAGACGCCGGAAGGCCGAAAGCTGCTGGCCGCGCTGCTGCGGGACACCGGGCATGACCTGCAAGGTATTCCCGGTTTCCGTACCAGTTATGGGGAATGGACGCTGTCCGGACCAAACGGTTTTCTGATCCCCGTCCGTGATAAGGACGGTCTGATACAGGGTATGAAGATACGGCTCGACGAAGGTGAACCGGGTCGGAAGTATCGCTGGCTCTCCAGCCGCAATGCCCCCAACGGAACACGCGGCTATTCATGGACGCACGTTACCGGCAACACCGCCAGCAAACGCGCCTATATCACGGAGGGGCCGCTGAAAGGCGACGTGGCCAGCTATCTGGACAACGACACCCTGTTCGTCTGCATCGGCGGTGTCTTTGCCCTCCACGGGCTGAAAGATACGCTGATAAGCCTTGGCGTGACCGAGGTGGTGGAGGCAATGGACATGGATCAGATGACCAATCCGCAGGTGCGGCGTGCCATACAGGCCATCCGCCAGGAAGTGCAGAGCATCCGTGGCATACGCTACTTCAAATACGTCTGGAATCCGGCGTATAAGGGGATCGACGACTACTATCTTAGCTGCGCCGCGGCACAATGAGGAGGACATGCTATATGACAGAACTCAAATTTGAAAACATGACTGCCGCCGCATCCGGCGATAGTCAGAATATGCTGGGAAAGCTGCTGTATTTCTCTCTACCCAGTGTTTTAGTGGATAAGGATGATTTGCGCCAGCTCTGTGCGGATATGAACATCCCCTACGCAGGCGGCAACCGCCTGTCGGTGTCCGATGCTTTCCGCAGTGCCACCGGCGATGTGCGGGACAGGATCATCAGCGAGGAATACGGTGAGCGCCGTATTTATCAGATCTATTGCCGGGATAACCGGCGTATTTCCGACAGTGTTATTTCCCGTGAACTGGTAAAGGAGACCATGCACCAGGAAACCAACCAATATGAGAAGCTGGCCAACATCAGCTATGATAAGGACAGCCAGATTTTCAGCTATGATAATCTGGCCTATGACAGTCAGATCGACGCCATGGTCTATTGCCGTAGGGCGGAGGAGCTGTTTGAGCTGTACCAGCGCTGCGCCAACCGAAGGCAGGTGGAGACCATCTGTGTGAATTTCCTTCGTATACTGGAATCTACCAAGCTCAGTGTCAACGGACATCTCTACTTTGTGCCGCGGCATAATATGGAAAAAGTAGATATTTTCGAGGACTTTGTCGCCGAGCTTAGCCGGCTCAGCCGCAATCAGACGCACCTGATGGCGAACTCCATCTACATCATCGACGACGCCAAGCAGCGTCAGAAAATGACAGAGGAGTTCTATTCCGCCGTCAAGAAGGAGATTGCGGAGTATCAGGAGCGCGCCGACTATTTCATCAAGAGCGGCTGCCAGAGCCCCAGCGTCATGGACCGTTGGGTGCTGAAGATCCAGAGTCTGGAGGGGAAGAAGCAGCACTATGAAGACGTGCTGCGCCGTGAGCTGGATGGGCTGGACGATGATTTCGCCACCCTGAAGCTCTTATCGCAGGAACTGTCCTTCCGTGCCCAGACGATTCGGGCGAAGAAGGTAGCGTAACTTTGCCAGATGATGACTTTCATCTAAAAAAGCAAAAGAGGGCAAGTACCGTCTTTCAAGACAGTACTTGCCTTCTTTCAACCCAAATGCACTACCACTTTAATCAAGAGCCCTTTAGTATTTTCTCAAAGAGGGCTATCTCTATCTATTGTTTAATTATATAGACTTTTGTATTCCTCAATTGCGTAGTGATCGGTCATTCCTGCAATATGATCACAAATTTTCCGCATCAATGCAACTTTTTTGTCATATGTAAAAATGTCACTATTAGAAATTAATTTTTCAAACTTCGTTCTGACCAAGCCTATGCTTACTGTTGCTGCTGTAGTTAAATCTGCATATTGCCCCACATCCACCATATATTGAACGATAATATTATCAGGTAGTTGCTGAGGATGTGAGTAGTATGCCTGAAATAATTTTTTAATCACATGTTGTCCCTTGACATTCATTCTTTCTACTTCACGAGAATGATGTATTTTTTCTTTTATTACGCTCGGATATTCTTTCTGAAATGAATCGATGCTATCATTCTTTTCATTTTTCTTTTTAAATCCTATCGCAGAACTTATATCAGGATCATTCCATACCATTTCTTTAAAAAATGACAGGCGGTCATCTCCTCTTACGAACGTATTCCAAAGTAAAGATAGGTTGTACATTGAGCACTCAACCAAACGGTTTACCAACGTGTTCACAACTACTCGGGAAAGATCCGCAATATACTTCCTGTTGATTTGCTTCCTGCTCTTTAATGTATCCAGTGTCTTTTTGCCATCACCGTCCATAATTTCCCCGAGATTTCGTTGGATTGTTTGGCACACATCTGAACTAGTCATTGCGTTTCCGCGTAAAGCATCTTCAAGATCGTGATGCCATTGTGAAATTTCGTCTGCCTGCGCAACGACAAACGCTTCAAATGACCAGGCTTCTTTGTTGCAATTCTCTCCTTGTAACATCATGCAACTTTCAAACTGACTTTTATAACTTGGCACTAAAAATTCTGAGGTTATACTCTCTTTCTTATACTCTAACCCCGAATGATGTAAGATACCCCACAATGTGTAATTGGTCAAATTCAGCCCATTTTTACCATAATTTGATTCAAGTGAGGCTGCAAGTCGTATGCTCTGAATGTTGTGTTTAAAACCAAATATATTTTGATTCACCATGTCAGATTTTAAAAATTCCAAATCATTCATTGGTGACTTTTTTATATTGATGGGGCTCTGTGGAACCATAATTTCATGCAATACTTTTTCTCCCGCATGGCCAAAAGGCGTATGACCTAAATCGTGACCCAACGCAATTGCTTCCGTTAGATCACAGTCCAAGCCTAGTGCTTGCGAAATAGTCCTTGCAATTTGCGATACTTCAAGAGTATGTGTTAGTCTGTTTCTCTGATGGTCATTTTTTCCTGCTAAATAAATCTGGGTTTTGCCTGCTAACCTACGAAAAGCACCACAATAAAGAACTCTATCACGATCTCGCATAAACGCTGTTCGATAGGGTTGACTAGGCGGTTCATTCCTTCCAATTCTCGTCGCAAGCTCCAGCGGAGCCGCAAAATTAAAATCTGGATAACGGTAATCTAGCATAATTATGTTCTTTCCCCTTTCGCCTTAAAATACTTCATTTATACAATATATGTCATTATCCTCCTTTATGTGACATAACTATTAGAAATTTCTAGTAAGACAAAAGGCAACCAGGAAAAATATCTACACACTTATTTTTGTGCTTAACTCGTTACCGCTGCCGCAATCCTCCAAAGCCACTTTTCTCAATCCTGAAACAACAATTTAACCTATGGAGGATATTATGAGCAATTTATCAACGAATTACGTTATGACCCTTTTGCAGAACTACCGCGCCACCAAGCGCAAGATCGAACAGCTTCGCTATGAGCTGGAGCATCCGGCCAGAGTGACGCCGGATGAAATGATTGAGGCCATGAATTTCGCCAAGGGTGATGGCGAGGGTCGGCCCTCCGGCAGCGTATCCAACAAGACGCTTTACATCGCCATGAACTTCCAGAGTGCGGCGGATGAGGCAAATGCCGCTTTGACACACGATCTGGTCAGCCGCCTTGTACCGCTGGAGCAGGAGATCAACCGTCTGGAGCACTATGTGGCGCTTCTGGAACCGCGGCAGGCCGAGGTCATTCGACTCGCCTACTTCGAGGGCCACACATGGCAGCAGATCAGCGCTAAAACCCAAATCACAACGAGAACCCTGTATAAGATCCGCAATCAGGCGGTCGAGGAGCTGGCGGAAATGTATGCGCTGACTGCCGATCTGCAGCGGTAAATCCTTGGCGTTCCTATCTTCTTCAGGAAGGCTTCACCTATTGTTCACCAAGTCTTACCTTGAAAGGGCATCTTGAAGCTGGTATTCTTTAGAATACAGAATCATAGACAACGCTTCCTGGCATTGCGCTGGGAGGCGTTGCTCTTTTATCAGCATTTTCATAAAACACCGAGATCTGGCAATACTACCGACAACGCTATTGGAAAAGAGGGATCTTCATGGAAGCAAACCGTCCGAGCACCAATCACACCGCCCATACAGCACCACGGGACATCGCCTGCGTGAGTATCGACACCTCCGCCTCCTGCGCCGAACGCATCAAGCAGTATGTAGAGCAGGTAGGCGACCCGTATTGCTATACAGACAACGGCATTGTGGTAAAGCTCGCCTACTCCAACACAGATGTAAGCCTGCAAGACCGCCTGCGGGCTTATGCGTGCAGCCTGTCCTGATCCTCCAAAGTTTCCCTGTTGACAAAAGCAAAGCGGGAAAGCATAATAGACCCGTCAGTGAAAATAATGTTGCCGCCCGGCAATGACAGCCAGAAACCGCTTTCCTGAATTTTTAGGAGGTACGTTTTATGGCTGCATTTTTTTGCCCGCAAACCGAAGATCTCTCCGGACAGCATTGGTATGGCATCTCCTATCTCCGCCTGTCAAAGCTGGGCAAACGCTATGAGAGTGAGAGCATCGACAACCAGCGGAAGCTGATCCACGAGTTCGTGCAGCGGCACCCGGAGATCACGTTGGTGGGGGAGCGGGTAGACGACGGTTATACTGGCACCAACTATGACCGCCCCGGCTTTCAGGGCGTTATGGATGCCATCCGTGAAAAGAAGGCGAACTGCGTCATTGTAAAAGACCTGTCCCGCCTTGGCCGTGAATATATCGAGACCGGCAAGTATCTGGAAACCGTTTTCCCGGATATGGGCATCCGGTTTATCTCCGTCAATGATGATCTGGACAGTGAACACACGCCGCTGTGCGATGATATTTCCATCCCCATCAAGAACATCATGAACGAGGCGTACTGCCGCAGCCTTTCCCAGAAGCTGCGGGCGCAGTTCCGTGTCCAGCGCAAGGCGGGGGAATTTCTCGGCGCCTTTGCCTGTTATGGCTATCTGAAAGACCCTGCCGATAAGCATAAGCTCATCATCGACGAATATGCCGCTATGGTGGTCCGTACCATCTTTCAACTGAAAATGGAGGGCTACAGCCAGCAGGCTATTGCCAACTATCTCTCCTCGGAGGGCGTTCTGCCGCCGGCGGCATATAAGCAGCAACAGGGGCTGAAATATCAGTCCGGCTTTCAGGCAGTCGGTGATAATAACGCATGGTCACCCGTCGCGGTGCGGGCTATTCTGGAAAATCCCATCTATATCGGGACGCTGGTGCAGGGCAAACGGGGGACGCCCAACTATAAGATCAAACAGATGAAACTGCGCAGCAAAGAGGATTGGTGCGTTGTGGAGAAGAACCACGCGCCCATTATCAGCGAGGAACTTTTCACTTCGGTGCAGCACCTGCTGTCACTGGATACCCGCACTTCTCCTTCCAAGAAAGTGGTACAGCCCTTGGCCGGAATGCTGTACTGCGCCGATTGCGGCCACGCCATGTGCAGGCGTAGCGTAAAGCGTGGCAATCGCACATTTTACTACTACGTCTGCTCCACCCACAAGCGCTCCAAGCTGTGCAGCAGCCACTCCATTTCGCAGACTGCTTTAGAGGACGTGGTGCTGCGGGTCATCCAGAAGCAAATCGAGATGGTGGTCGATATTGACCAGTTGATCCACGAGATCGGTCAAAAGAGCATCCAAGCCGCCAAGCACCGGCAGTTGGATATGACCATTGAGGAAAAGGAAAAGCAGATCACCGAGCAGAAGGAATACCGTATGCGTTTGTTGGAGGCTTTCCACGACGACCTGATCTCCCGCACGGAGTATGACATGATGCGGCAGCGCTATACGCAGCGGATCGACGCATTGCAGGCGGCCCTTGCCAGTCTGCACGAACGGCGGCAAGCCTTGGAGGAAGGTGCGGCAGACACCCGGAACTGGGTCGCCGAATATACCAAATTCAGAAAAATTGACAAGCTTACCCGTGAAATGGTGGCCGGATTGATCCGCAGGATCACGATATCCGAGGGCAAGCAAATTACGATACAGTTTAACTACGCCGATGAGCTGGCGTCTTATCAGCAGATGATCGCAGCAGCGGCGAAGGAGGTGGGGTAAGTATGGCACGGAAAAGCAAATATCTGTCGGCCCAACCTCTGCCGGAGACTTCAGCTCACTATCTGGCCGGACAGTATGGCCGGTTATCCGTGGAGGACGGCGACGATACCGAAAGCAATTCCATCGGCAATCAGGCAAAAATCGCCGACGCTTTCCTTGCGGAGTACCCCGACATCCAAATTGTAGAGCGGTACGCTGACAACGGTTATACCGGCATGAACTACAGCCGTCCGGCCTTTCATCAGATGATGGCGGATGTGCGGAGCGGCAAGATCAACTGCATTATCATCAAGGACATCTCCCGCTTGGGACGTCATTTCATCGAGACCAGCGAACTGGTGGAGCAGATATTCCCCGCCATGAACGTGCGCCTTATCAGCGTCAATGACAACTATGACAGTCTCGTGCAGGATGCAGGCGCTGCCGCGTCCCTCACCATGCCGCTGAAAATGGTCATGAACGAGAACTACGCCAAGGATATCTCCAGAAAAATCCGCAGCAGCATCCACGCGCAAATGCGCAGCGGCACCTATCTGCCTTCGTCCGGCAGCATTCCTTACGGTTATCTCCGGAACGCCGCTGCCGTGTCCTATGATATTGATGAGGACACCGCTCCGGTCGTCCGGCGTATCTTTGCCCTGCGTTCCGAGGGTGTCAGCTTCAACGCCATCGCAAAACAGCTGAATCAGGAACATATCCCGTCCCCCGCTCAGCTGCGTTATCTGCGTGGAATGAACAGCTCCGCTGCGTATCGGGACGCACTGTGGAGCAGGGCGACTGTCCGCAAGATCGTCGGCAGCGATGTCTATATCGGCAACCGCACCTATGGGAAAGTATCCAGAAACCATTTAAAAGAAAAAAAGAAGCGTCAGCCAATTGAACAGTGGACGGTTATTCCAAACGCACATCCGCCGATCATCAGCAAAGAGCTGTTTGATGCGGTACAACAGGTCAACCAAGAGGTTCTTGCGTCCCGTGCCGCCTATCGCACATGTGCCGATGTTGGCGATGTGCAGGCCAATCTTTTCCGTGGCAAGCTGTTCTGCGCGGAGTGCGGCAGTCCCATGGGGGCCGGTAAGGGCTGTGCTCGGCACGGTGCACACTCGCCCAGTCGGCTGTTCTATGACTGCAACCGCTACCGCTACTCCGCGCACAGCGTCTGCGCCAGTCACTACATTCGCCACGAACGGCTGCTTGCCGCTGTCACCGATGCCTTAGACCAGCAGTTGGCGCTGGCTGTTGATGTAGAGCGGCTGATCCATGAAATCGGCCATTCCGTCGAGCTGACACAGGCAAAGCGGGAAAAGCAAAATACCGCCACGAGCCTGCGGCTCCAGCGGCAGAGCCTTGACCGGAAGCTGGATATGCTGATACACGACCTGTCTACCGGCTTGATTGGCCGCGAGGAATTTCTCTACGCAAAAGAGAAATACCGGGCAGAGCTCAACCGCATTCTCGCGGCGGAAGCCGCGCAAAAGGAGCGGATCGAGCAGATGCAGAAAGGCTTATCCACCGCACAGGCATGGGTGTGCGCTATGCAGGAATACCGGCGGCTCCCGGCCATAACAAGGGAGCTTCTTGATACGCTTGTTGAGCGTATCTCCATTCACGAGGATCACAGCATCACGATCCAGCTCAACTATGCTGACCCCTTCGCCGCCTTACGTTCCGATCACACATTGGCAAAGGAGGTTGCTTGCTGTGGATAAAGTAGCGCCCGATCTTATGATCTGCTACTACCGCCTTTCTTCGGAGGATGGCGACGTCGCACATGGAAATGCCACGGAGAGCTTCAGTATCTCCGCACAGCGCCTTTGTGTACGGAACTTCCTCGCATCCCACCCCGATCTGGAGGGAACCGTTGAGGAGATCGTAGACGATGGCTACTCCGGCACCAATATGAACCGCCCCGGTATGCAGCGGCTGCTGTCGCTGGTAAAGTCTGGAAATGTTAAGGCTGTCATTGTGCGTGACCTCTCCCGTTTTTCCAGAAACTTTCTGGAGGGCGGCCACTATCTGGAGTTTGTATTTCCTGCGTATGGTGTCCGCTTTATCTCCATCAATGACCACTTTGACAGCGCCGACTATGGCGAATCCACCGGTGGTCTGGAGCTGGGCATTACCAATCTGCTGAACCAGTTATACAGCCGCGATCTGTCCCGCAAGATCAAGAGCGTAACAGACCGCAAAAAGCTGAATGGTGAATATGCCTTTGGCGCTGTACCTTACGGCTATCAGAAGGGTGAGCAGAAGAACACTATCGTAATTGATCCGCCTGCCGCCGACGTCGTCAGGCAGATATTTCAGTGGGCCTCGCGGGGCATCAGCATCACACAGATCGCGCAGCGGCTGAATGTGTCCGGTACCGAGACGCCTTCCGCCTATCTGGCAAAAGTACGGGGTCGCTACAAGGTGCGGAAGTTCTGGACATATGAATCCATCCGGAATATTCTTCAGAACCGTATCTACACCGGCGATACGGAAGCATTCAAATCCCATGTGATCAAGGTCGGCAGCAAACGCACGAAGCTTCTCCCCGAAGCGGAGCGCCCCATCATCCCCCATACGCACGAGCCTATCGTTTCACGGGAGCTATATTTTCTCGCCCGCAGCACCGTGCAAAAAACGGCACCGAAAACGCCGACAGGAAACACACCAAGCCTGCTGCAACCCTATCTTGTCTGCGGCTGCTGCGGAAACCATCTGGTGAAGGGCAAGGCCTCCAACAAGAACTGGCGCTGCGCGTCGGCGCGCTATGTACCGGAAAGCGGCTGTGCCGAGGTCTGTATCTCCGACGCCGACTTGCAAGCCATTCTGATCCGTGCGATCAATATGCAGTGCCAGCTGCGGGATGCCCGCCTTGAGACCTATCAGCGTCAATTTGAGAGTCACGCCTCCAAGCGCCGCGCCATCAATGCGAGGATGCAGAGAGTACAGGCCGAAATCCACCGCAGGCAAGAGGAACTCATGTCTCTCTACGAGGAGCATGTCGGCGGCCAGCTGTCAAAAGAGTCTTTTACAGAAAAACGGGAAAGCCTTCTCCGAGCACAGAACGAAAAGAAGCGGCAGCTTGCCCAGTTGGAAAGCGATTGGGAACTGCTCTGCGCGGAGGAGGAGACCGCCAAAAAGAAAGAACGGCAAACCTCCGTCCTCTCTTCGTACCATGAAATAAGCGCTTTAGACCCGGCTCTTATGCGGGAATTGGTTTGTGAAATTTTAGTTTTCAACAGGCAAAAAATTCAAATAGAGTGGAAATTTTCTGATTTTACAAGCGAATTTGTCGAATAAAGTTCTTGAAAAATTATTTGTTGTCCCATATTGACATCAACCGTGAGCGGCAGCCCCATCCTCCAGAACGGCCGCATCGTCGGCGCGGTCACCCACGTCCTGCTCAACGACCCCACCCGCGGCTACGGCATATTCATTGAGAATATGCTCGACATGGCCGGCTGATAAACCCGGCGGGGAGGGCCGGGAAGCCCTCCCCGTCCGGCCTTTCCTATAAAAACGAGAGGAGCGTTTTTCATGCAGTCCCTGCTCATTAAGGACACCACCCGCGCCCAGCGGGAGGAGATCGTCCGCCGCGCCCTCAGCGCCTGCGGCAGCCCCTGTGACGGCTGCAATGGCTGCGGCAACGCCGGCGGCGGCCGGGTAGACAGTATCTACCAACCCTATATCGACGGCGAGAAGGAGTTGGCGGAGATAAACGCCGAATATTCCGCCTCCCGCGGTCTGGTAAGATAAACGTAAAAGCGGCCCGCAAGGGCCGCTTTTCTCCGCGTGCACATATTTGTCACTTCTGCGCCTGCTCCTGTTCATAGGCCTGCTGTACCGCCACCGCCAGCTGGTCGGCGCAGGAGGTGCTCCGCGGCCCGCAGGTGTTGCCCCGCAGCAGCGCCTCGATCTGCGCCACGCTCATGCCGTCCACCAGCTTGCTCACGGCCTTCAGGTTGCCGTCGCAGCCGCCCACAAAGTGCACATTCCGCACCTTGTCTCCGTCCAGCTCGAAGGAGATCTCCCGCGAGCAAGTGCCCTTCGTTCTGTATATATGCTCCATTTTGCCACTCCTTTGCAGAAAGATTACATTATTTTCGAATAGCTTACAGGTTTTTTCTCGTTAAAACTAACCTGATATCCCTCGCCGGGTGCCAGCAGATAGTCGTACCGCGTTCCGCCGAACCAGTGCATCATCAGTCCCGACGTCACCCCGCCGTGGATCACGCACACCGCGTCCTCCCCCGCGTCGATAACGGGCTGTATCGCGGCCAGATTTCGTGCCAGCACCTGCGGCGCACTCTCTCCGTTGGGGCACATATTGTGCTCTGAGTCCTCGCACCACACAATAAATTGTGGATCGTGTTCCAGATCGCCGGCGTAGGCCCGCATCTCGAAATCGCCGAAATCCATCTCCCGCAGCCCCGGCAGCACCGTGTATGCCACGTCGCCGTATATGGCCCGCAGCGTCTGTATCGTCCGCGTCATTCCGCTGACGTAGTAGTGCTCCGCCGTGGGATATACGCCGGTCAAAGCTTTCTGCTGCAAGGCCTCCAGCGATTTCGGCAGCGCCGGGATATCCGCCGCGCCATAATACAGATTTTTCTGGCTGCCCTCGGTCTCCCCGTGCCGCAAAAGTGTCAGTTTCATTTCAATTCCTCCGCTATTCCGCAGAAAACGCGCGTCACATGTTCCGCTTTTTTCGCCAGCTGCTGTAAGAGCACGCCGTAGTTTTCCCGCCATGCCCGCTCCGCACCGTCCATGGGCACAATGCCCCCGTTGACCTGTCTGGCGATGACGACTGCGTCCTCGAACAGCGGCAAAAACCTTGTGATATCAATATTTCTGCGGCTCAGCGCCTCCAAATGCCGATAGCATTTGCAGCCTGGTACCGGATCGGATATTGCCAGATCGCATACGTCATTTTCTGTTAAGTTATATGCTTTCAGTGCGTATGCCAGCTTTCCCTGAAATGCGCCGCCAATGATCAGGATCATATTTACCTCCACAACACCAGTACCGCTGCACCGCCTAACTCCGCAATGGTCAGGGCGAAACCAGACACATCGCCGGACATACCATCCAGCTGCCGGAAAGCGTACCATGCCGCCAGCCAATAGCACACCGCCGCAGCCAACGGAGCAAAGCTGTCCCACAGCAGTACGGAGAGCCCGCACACCGCCGCCAGCACAATGGCGGCAAATACCACAGGTGCGCCGCCGCGGGTCATGGCGCTGTACTGGCTGGTGGACATGGGCCGCAGTGTCAGAACGGCCAGTGCTGCACAGGCTCGTGATGCCGCAGGTATCAGCGTCAGCGGCCAAAGGGGCAGCGCCTCCGCCGACAGAAATACCGCCCATTGGCACAGGACCAGCAGCGCCAGACAGATCACCGCGAAGGCCCCGCAGTGGGAATCCTTCAGTATTCGCTGCCGTGTCTCCAGGTCCCGGCGGCTCAATACCGCGTCGCACACATCCATATAGCCGTCCAGATGCATAAAACCTGTGATCAGCCAGGGAGCTGCTGCGCACAGCAGAGCAGCCAGCGGCTGTGGCAAAAAGCTGCCCAGCCACGCGCACAACGCCCATATGCCGCCGACGATCAGCCCTATCAGGGGCAGACAAGCCAGCATTTTTCGCCGGGCGCTCTCCCGCCATATTTTTTTAGGGCAGGGAATGGTCAGGAACATACCCCACGCCATGAAAAAGCCGTATATCCAGTCAGACACGGGGCAGTTCTCCTTTCCACAGGTGGGGCAGGCCCGCCGTCATCTCACATACCACGTCAAATTCCGCTGCCAGCCCTTGACAGATATCCGCCAGGCCCCGAACATAAACTTCCGTCCAGTCCCGGTAGTCCTCGCCGCCGTGCCAGATATCGTCGCACACAGCGATGAAGTGGGCGGGGTAACGGCTGATATCCAGCAGTTCCCGCAGTACCCGATTTGCTGCGCCGGCATCCGGCGCGGGACCGGGGAACATCTGCTCCGACAGACAGGCAGTGACGCTGTCGAACAGCACCGTACCGTGCCTGTCCAGTGCCGGTAAGGCGGCGGGCAGATCGAAGCTGCGCTCGACGGTAATAAAATCCATGCCTGCCCGATCCGCCACATGGCGGTGGATACGTGCCAGGTCCTCATCGTCATGGGGGGTCATGGTGGCCCAATAATACCGAGGTGCGTCCCCGGACAGTGCGGCGGCCAGGCGTTGGGCCATGGTGCTCTTTCCGCTTTTTCCGCCGCCAATCAGCAGTATCCTCATGGCTTGTCCACCGTAAAGCTGTCGCCTGCGCGTATTTCGTCCAGATAGTTGTCCTGTATGGCCGCCTGGGCAAAGGTGGCCATACCGGCCATTACGCCGCAGGCACCCTCTAACACCCGGAACAGCAGGGGACACCCGCTGCCCTCACCCAGCCGCATTCCCAGATGAAGGCAGGGCTCTAAATCCAGCCGGTCTGCTGCCAGGCGGTAGCCCACCTCATAGGAGTCGTGGGACAGAAACAGATAGTCCCGCACTTCGGGGCACAGCGTAACGGCACACAGTGCGGCCACAACGGAGATGAAGCCGTCTACCGCTGCCGGTATGCGCTCATGGGCACAGCCCAGGAAAGCCCCGGTCATGGCGGCGATATCCAGTCCGCCCACGGCACACAGCACATCCAATACATCATCCTTGTCAATAGCCCGACGCGTCAGCGCACGGCGCAGCACGTCCTTCTTGCGGGCAAAGCCCTCGTTTGTCAGTCCCCCGCCCCGGCCGGTGACGGCCTCGATGTCCGCACCGGTCAGCGCGGACAGCACCGCGGCGGAGGTGCTGGTGTTGCCGATACCCATCTCGCCGACACCAAGGGCGGTGATGCTGTCGGCTCTGGCGCGCGCCGCCTGCTCCATGCCGGCGGCCATGGCGGCAAGCGCCTCCGGCCGGGTCATAGCGTCCTCTACGGCGATGTTTCCGGTGCCTCGCCGGACTTTCCGGTCCAGAATGCCCACGCCCGGCACGTCGGCGGCAATACCCACGTCCACGACGGCCACATCGTCGCCGAAGGCGGCGGCCATGGCGGACATCCCGGTCCTGCGCCGGGTCATGTTGATGGCCTGCTGCAAGGTCACGGACCGGGGCGCGCAGGACACGCCCTCGTCCACCACGCCATTATCGGCGGCAAATACCGCCACACGGCATTTTCCCATTTTCGGGCACACCTGACCGGTGATACCCGCCAGACGGATGGACATATCCTCCAGCGCGCCCAGACTTCCCGGCGGTTTGGCCAGCTCTGCCTGCCGTTCTCGAGCCGCGTCCATCACCGCCCGGTCTGCCGGGCGGATGGCCTGTATATACTGCTGCAATGCTGCTTCTGTCATGTCGGTTCCTCGATATACCCCTGCGCCGCCAGCCAGTGCAGCGACGGAAGGGCGTTCTGATTTTCAATGGTGAATGTGGCCTCCGGCGCGGTTTGCAGCACCGTGTCGATGATCTGCCGCATGGGGATGTTTCCCTCTCCCAGCGGGGCGTGCAGGTCCGTATCGCCCTGGTTGTTGTGCAGGTGAACGTGCCGCAGCCATGGGGCCATAGGCGCGATCCAATCCATGGGCGGCGTTTCGCTGACGCAGGTGTTGGCGTGGCCCACATCCAAGCACAGCCCCAATCGGGGATCGTCTATCTGGGCGGCGATGGACACCAGTGTCTCCGGCGACGGCTCCATCACGTTTTCCAGCGCCAGTGTCATGTCGGCCGGTACGTCCCGCAGGAATTCCCGCCAGAACCACACCGACTGCTCCACATACCACTCCGGAAAGTAGACATGGGGAATAAAGCCTCCGTGGAATACCATGCGTCGTATACCCAGCGCCTGCGCTGCGTCCAGTGCCTGCCGGAACCGCCGCATGGCTACGTCCCGGGCCAACGGATCGATGGCGCAGGGGATCAGCTCGGCGAAGGGGCCGTGGAGCCACAGACTGCTGATACCGTGTATTTCCTCCCGCGTCCGGGGCAGGGCGGCGGGATCATCCAGCAGAGGCGCATAGGAGAAGGCGATGGTCTCCAGTCCCAACTGCCACTGTCGGGCCAGCGCCGGGGCACAGCTGTCCATGCCGGAGATATGCGGTTTTCCTTGCAGCAGGGGTGAGGCCATGTTCCGCGCTCCTTTTGTCGTTCTGCGGGGTATTATAGCATGAGTCCCGCAAAAAGAAAAGCCCCATAGGGCAGCAAAAAACCCGCTTGCGCGGGCAAATATCTCCGGACACCATAAAGCGGAGTGCCGCTTGGCGCTCCGCAGATATGGCAGGAAGAGAAGATGAAAAAAGTTTTTTGTTTCTTGCATGATTAGGATATCGCGGAGATGTGAAAAAAATTCGGTTACAAATATTAAAATTCTGTGAAATCTTCAACAATGCTCGCCGAACGATTCGTATTCTCGGCGTTTTTCTCCCGAACTTCCCGGAAAAAGGTCTGCAAAACGTCGCGGCATTCGTCGCCGCACACATTGCCCACCAGCTGTGGCGGACGGGGAAAGCCCTCCATAAACAAATTCAGCACGCCGCCGCAGGCGCCCATCACCTCATCCCGGGCGCCGTAGTACACCCGCCGGATGCGGGCGTTAAGAATGGCCCCAGCGCACATGGGGCAGGGCTCCAGCGTCACATACAGGTCGCACTCGTCCAGCCGCCAACTGCCCAGCGCCGCGTTGGCCTGGGCGATAGCCTCTATCTCCGCGTGAGAGACGGCGGCCTGCTTTTCCTCCCGCTGGTTGCGGCCGCGGCCCACGATCTCGCCATTGCGGACGATGACGCAGCCCACCGGCACCTCGCCGTGGACAGCGGCCTCCTGTGCCAGAGCGAGGGCCTGCTGCATGAAATATTCCTGTTCCATAGCTGTCCTTTCCGGGCGGACAGGCCGCCCCTGTTTGAAACCGGGCATAAATGCGTAAACTGGACGTACAATATTGATGTGGAGGGGAACCCTATGGCAAAGAAGCACAGCACAGACCCGACGCTCCGTGAACTGGAGCGTGAACTGTACAGCACCACCCAGGCGCTGAAGGAGGCCTATATCCGCTTTGACTATGTCTGCGACAGCGAGCTCATCGACGCCTGTATCTTCGAGATCAACGCCCTGAAAGCCCGCAGTAACTACCTGTTGCGCCGTATTAAGGAGCAGAATGGCCAAAGTGTGCCCTCCGGCATCCCGCACGCGGTGCCGGTGCTGAAGACAGAGCCGTCCGCGCCGCCCTGTGTGGCTGCCGGCGCGATAAAGGGGGGAGAGGTATGTCCGTCATAGAAATCGTATCCCTGGCCCTGGTGGGCCTGTTCCTGCTGGTGGCGGTGGTGCGGCTGTTCCGCAAGCCGCTGAAGCTGGCGCTGCGGGTGGTGCTGAACAGTGCCCTGGGCCTGGGTGTCCTGTGGCTGCTGAACAGCACCGCCCCCGTCACCGGGCTGACGCTGGGCGTCAACTGGTTCAACGCACTGACGGTGGGTGTTCTGGGCCTGCCGGGGCTGGGGCTTCTGCTGCTGGTGAAGTGGGTGCTGGTGTAGTTACATAGGGAGGAAGGCTTCACTTTATTCCGTTCAACAGTCTGTTTGCTCGTTCAACAGGGAACTTATCCTCCATATCAGCCACCTCAAACAAACTCGATGGCAATTCTTTTTCCCCGACCAACGCAAGGTATTCCTCAACAGCTCTGCGGTCGATCGTGATTTTTCCGTGTCCCGCCCAATGACGATTGCTTTCTCCTTTTTTCAAACCGGAGATCCAATACCTATCGCCATTTTCAACGTCTATGTAGTTTGAACTGCCGCCTATGGCTTTTTGAAAGGCGTGGTCGTTAAAGTAGATCGTTTTTCCAGTTTTTGAGGTTTTTACATAGCCGATCCATGCAGGACCGTCATCGGAATATCCTGATTTTAACTCAATATACATTAGATTCTTTATCATCGGAATTCCTCCAAACCTGATTTACGCGTCTTACAAAAGCCGCTCACTTCTCCATCGTTTCCAGATCCCACCCGAAAAAAACGCGAAGCTACAACTCAATTTTAGAGGCATACTCTTTTAGAATGCGGTTGATCTCCTCTTCGTTTTTGAAAAAGACATCGTCGCATCGTTCCAGTATTGCCTCCCATTCTTCGTCTGACTCCTTATCAGCCAGCATCTGGTATGCATCATACGCGGTCAGCAAATTGCTTCGCAGTTCTTCGGATAAGACGTTCTCCAAAATCGAAATTTCCGCTTGCAGATCGCCCGTTTGCTCAACATTAAGGAAATACTGATCGTGCCCGCCATTATTGACCTCGCTTTGATAGGTCATCACCTCTGCATAGGGGGTGTCCGCACGGTTTTCCGCCCACAGATCCCACATTTTATTCCATTTTTTCTGCTCGCGTGATAATTCGCTTTTTCTTTTTTTGAAAAAACCAAATACTCCCATCTGATCAACACCTCTCAAAATTTGATTTGCGCGTCTTACAAAAGCCGCTCACTTCTCCATTTTCTCCAGATCCCACCCGTACAGCGGGTAGCGCTGCACGGCGCCGAACAGCTTTTTCTTCAGATCAGGATAGCGCTGCTCCAGCTCCACCAGCAGCTCCTTCACCTCCTGCCGGCGGCTGTGGCCGTCCATAGGGCAGGTGTTCTTCACCACCGGCAGCGCCAGCTTCGCCGCCATGCGGCGGATGTCCACCTCCTGGCAGTACAGCAGCGGGCGTATCTGGGTGATGTCGGTCCGGTCCAGGTATGTCACCGGCTGGAAGCAGCCGATGCGCCCCTCGAACAACAGGTTCATCAGCAGCGTCTCCACCGCATCGTCGTAGTGGTGCCCCAGCGCGATCTTGTGTATCCCCCGTTCCGTCAGCGCCGTATGCAGGCTGCCCCGCCGCAGCTTGGCGCACAGGGAACAGGGGTTCTTTTCTTTTCGCTCGTTGAACACGATGTCGTATACCGGTACGGAGATGCGGGTATAGGGTACGTCCAGCTGTGCGCAGTAGTCGGCCACCGGGGAGAAGTCCATCCCCGGCATACCCGTCTCCAGCGTGATGGCCTCCACCCGGAAGGGCTTGGGATAGAAGGCCCGCAGCCGGGCCAGGGCCGTCAGCGTCAGCAAGCTGTCCTTGCCGCCGGAGACACCCACGGCCACGGTCTCTCCGGCTTCGATCATGTTGTAGTCCTCCACACAGCGGCGGACCAGTCCCAATATGTGCTGCACGGTCATGCCTCCTGAAAATGTAAATTTCGATTTGAGAAAACGAGAGTATAATTGAGAAAATAAGAGAAAACACAAGATGTTCATGCCGTAAATCAAATCGGTGTTGACAACACGCCGGCACTGTGGTATAAATAATCCTGCGCGCTGAGCGCGTTTTCTCTGCCCCGATTGTAACAAGGGCGCGTGAAAAAGTAAAGCACACATTATAATATAAATTGGAGGAAGATCACCATGTCCACTTTCATGGCAAACAAGGCCAACATTGAGCGCAAGTGGTACGTCGTGGATGCCGCCGGCAAGCCCCTGGGCAAGACCGCCGTCATCGTCGCCGACCTGCTGCGCGGCAAGGGCAAAGTCACCTATACCCCCCACGCCGACTGCGGTGACAACGTCATCGTCATCAACGCCGGCAAAGCTGTCCTGACCGGCAACAAGATGGAGCAGAAGTACTATCGCACCCACTCCGGTTGGGTGGGCGGTCTGAAGGAGACCAAGTACCGCATCCTGATGCAGGACAAGCCCGAGCTGGCTATGCGCGTGGCCGTCCGCGGCATGATGCCCCGCAACATCGTCACCAAGGATTCCCTGAAGCGTCTGCACATCTACGCCGGCGAGCAGCATGACCATGCGGCTCAGAAGCCCGAGCTGGTCAAGTAAGGAGGAAAAAGAGAATGTATCAGTCTAAGAATCCCTACAAGTACGGCACTGGCCGCCGCAAGTCCTCCGTCGCCCGTGTGCACCTGTTTGAGAACGGCACCGGCTCCATCACCATCAACGGCCGCAGCATCGACGAGTATTTCGGTCTGGAGACTCTGAAGATGGTCGTCCGTCAGCCTCTGAACGCCACCAACACCCTGGGCAAGGTGGACATCGTTGCCACCGTCGAGGGCGGCGGCGTGTCCGGCCAGGCCGGCGCCCTGCGCCACGGCATCAGCCGCGCCCTGC
>ERZ773136.252-NODE-252-length-62614-cov-11.630125_pt1 | contig 62614 bp, 68 predicted proteins | sample MGYA00580855_ERZ773136 | MGnify/ENA primary metagenome ERZ773136 (study PRJEB29015, sample SAMEA2737860) | human gut metagenome | biome: human gut; feature: human-associated habitat; material: faeces | place: China | collected 2012 ... | reverse complement strand
CACAAATCAAACCGCATACGCTCTCCGGGTTTATGGAGCTGCTGCCGCAGCCGCAACTGCAGATGGAAGCGATCATGGAGGTTCTGCGGAACACCTACAGCCTCTACGGCTTCACGCCGCTGGATACCCCCGCGATCGAAGCCGCCGACGTGCTGTTGGCCAAGGGCGGCGGCGAGACGGAAAAGCAGATCTACCGCTTCCAGAAGGGCGACAGCGATCTGGCCCTGCGCTTCGATCTGACCGTCCCGCTGGCAAAATACGTCGCGCTGCACTACGGCGAACTGGCTTTCCCCTTCCGCCGCTACCAGATCGGCAAGGTCTACCGCGGCGAACGCGCGCAGCGCGGCCGCTTCCGCGAGTTCTATCAGGCCGATATCGACATCATCGGCGACGGCAAGCTTTCCATCACGAACGAGGCCGAGATTCCGTCTATCATCTACAAGACGTTTTCGACGCTCGGCCTGCGCCGGTTCCAGATTCGCGTGAATAACCGCAAGATTCTAAACGGTTTCTACGCCATGCTGGGTCTGTCCGAACGGTCCGGTGATATCATGCGCACCGTTGATAAGCTGGACAAGATCGGCCCGGAGAAAGTCCGCGTTCTGCTGGTCGAAGACTGCGGCGTGGAAGAGGCGAAGGCCGATGAAATTCTGACCTTCATCGCCATTCGCGGCACAAACGGCGAGGTTCTGTCCGCGCTGGAGCAGTACCGGGGCAGAAACGAGGTCTTCGACCAGGGTCTGGACGAACTTTCGTCCGTGACGAAGCTGCTCGGCGCGTTCGGCGTACCGGAAGAGAATTTCGCCGTTGACCTCACCATCGCGCGCGGTCTGGACTATTACACTGGCACCGTCTATGAGACGACACTTCTTGACCACCCCGAGATTGGCTCGGTCTGCTCCGGCGGCCGGTATGACAATCTCGCGGAATACTATACCGACCGTCCGCTGCCCGGCGTCGGCATCTCCATTGGTCTGACGCGCCTGTTCTATGTGCTGAACGAGCAGGGCATGCTGAACGAAAACCGCGTTATGGCCCCGGCTGATGTCATGATCGTCCCCATGACCGACGATCTGGAAGCCGCCGTCCGCCTTGCGACCGAACTTCGCGCGCAAAATATCCGCGTCCAGCTTTATGCCGAGCAGAAGAAGTTCAAGGCCAAAATCCAGTATGCAGACAAGCTGCATATCCCCTACATCATCTTCCTCGGCGAAGACGAGATCGCAGCCGGAACCGTCTCCTTAAAGGATCTCCGCACCGGTGAGCAGATCACCGTTCCGGCGCAGGACGCAAGCGCCCGCATTCTGGCCGATATGGAACTTCGCGGTCAGGGCACAATCTTAAAGTAAAAAATCTTCCCATAAAGAAAGAAGGAAACCAATATGATGCAGTCAAGAACCCATACCTGCGGCCAACTCCGCATCGAAAACGCAGGCGAACATGTTACGCTCGTCGGCTGGATGGAAAATGTCCGCGTGGTCGGCAATAACTTTGCCTTCCTCGTTCTGCGTGATTTCTACGGCACAACGCAGATCGTCGTTGAAACGGAAGAGATCATGAACGTCATCAAGGGCATCAACAAGGAATCGACCATCTCCGTGACCGGCACCGTGCGGGAACGCGCAAGCAAGAACCCCAAGCAGGCCACCGGCGACATTGAAGTCGTGCCGGAGAAGATCGAACTGCTCGGCCGCTGCCAGTACAACGAACTCCCGTTCGAGATCAACCGCAGCCGCGACGCTGACGAAACACAGCGCCTGAAATACCGCTATCTCGACCTGCGCAACCCCGCCGTCAAAAGCAACATCATCCTGCGCTGCAACGTCATTGCTGCCATTCGCAAGGCCATGATGGACCATGATTTCCTCGAAATCACGACCCCCATTCTCACGGCCTCCAGCCCGGAGGGCGCGCGCGACTACCTCGTTCCCGCCAGAAAGCATCCCGGCAAGTTCTACGCTCTGCCGCAGGCGCCGCAGCAGTTCAAGCAGCTGCTTATGACCTCCGGCTTCGACCGCTATTTCCAGATTGCTCCCTGCTTCCGCGACGAAGACGCGCGCGGCGACCGCAGCCCCGGCGAGTTCTATCAGCTTGATATGGAAATGGCCTTCGCCGCGCAGGACGACGTGTTTGCCATCATCGAAGATGTGCTGCCGCCGATCTTCGCCAAGTACGGCAAGTATAACATCGCGTCCAGCGCACCGTTCCGCCGCATCGCATACAAGGATGCGCTGGAGACTTACGGCTCTGACAAACCGGATCTGCGCATCGATCTGACCTGCAAAAATCTCTCCGACCTGTTCACAGAATCTGAATTTGAGCCGTTCAAGGGCCAGACTGTCAAGGCCGTCCCGATCTCGAACTGCCATCTGACACGGAAGCAGATTGAAAAGCTTCTGACCGACTGCGAGGTGCAGGCGGGCGTCAAGGGCTACTGGTTCAAGATGGATGAAAACGGCGAACTTGCCGGCGGCGTCGCCAAGTTTGTGCAGGGCTGCAAGGAGCAGCTCGCCCAGCGTCTCGGCCTGACGCCCAACACGCTGGTCGTTATTGCGGCGGGCGCTTCAGCCACGAAGCTTACCGGCGTGCTCATCAAGACCTTCGGCGCAAACGTCGAGGGCCATATGGATAAGGAACGCTACGAATTCTGCTGGATCGTCGATTTCCCGATGTACGAGATCGGCGATGAGTCCGGCGAACTGGAATTCTGCCACAACCCGTTCTCCATGCCGGGCGGCGGCGCAGCCACGCTTGACAAGGCCATCCGGGGCGAACTCGACCCGCTGACCATCACGGCCCAGCAGTATGACCTGGTCTGCAACGGCATCGAACTGTCCTCCGGCGCAGTCCGGAACCACGATCCTGAGATCATGATCAAGGCTTTCCAGCTTGTCCGCCTCGGTGAAGACGATGTGAAGAAGAAGTTCCCCGCCATGTACAACGCCTTCTGCTACGGCGCACCTCCCCATGCCGGTATCGCCCCGGGTATCGACCGCATGGTCATGCTGCTGGCAGGCGAGGACTGCATCCGCGAGATCATTCCGTTCCCGATGAACAAGAACGCACAGGATATTCTGATGGGTGCCCCCAGCGAGGTCACCCAGAAGCAGCTTGACGAGCTGCATATCCGCTGCACGGCAAAGGAAGAGGACTAAGACACATAGAATAAGCGCGCCGCACGGCGCGCTTATTCTATACAGAGGAGAAAGAGAGATGCCAAAAAACCTCAAACGGGCAATTTTATCCTGCGCAGGCTGCACGTTGATGCTGTTTGTGACATGCGGATTGGCTTTCAACGTCTTTTCAGCCGCACAGCCGTACATCCTGACCCAGAATGGCTTTACCAACACGCAGACCTCTCTCATCACGACAGTCCGCTCGGCAGCGTATCTGCTCGGTACGTTCGCCATTGGCCGGTATTACCGGCGGCTCGGCTACCGCGCCGGCTGCGCGCTGGCAGCTGTGCTGGCCTGCGTCAGCTTCCTGCTGTTTGCGGCGGCAAAGAGCCTCGCGGCCTATTATTTTGCCGGAGCCGTCGCGGGCGTCAGCTATGCGCTCGGCTCGATGGTACCGGCGTCGATCCTGATGCGCCGCTGGTTCCGGGCGCATTCCGGGCTGGCCATCGGGATCTGCTCCGCCGGAACCGGACTGGCGACCGTCGTGTTTTCGCCGCTGTTTACCGCCATTGCAGAATCCAGCGGCGTTGACCGCGCGTTTTTGTGGACAGCCGCGTTCTGCGCGGCAGCGGCTGTGCTTGTCTTTTTCCTCATTCGGAGCGACCCCAATACACTGGGCCTCGAGCCGTGGGGAACAGCTGTCCCGGAAAGCGCGCAGGAGCGCGCGCTGCACGCCCTGCATCCATCCCGGCTGCGCTGGGCGCTGCTTCTGCTGGCTGTTCTGCTGGTCAGCGGCATCGGCGCGACCGGCTTCACGCATCTGATGACGCTGTATATCTCAGTGGGGATGGACGCCATGCGCACCGCGGCGGCGTTTTCGCTGTGCGGACTGGCGCTGATGGCGGGCAAATGCGTCTGCGGCGCGCTGTGCGATAAGCTGGGCAGCTACCGGGCAAATTATCTGCTCTTCGGCAGCTTTATCCTCGGCTGCGCGCTGTGCGTGCTGGCACCCATGAAAAGCGAGGCGCTGATGCTGGCCTCCTCGGTCTTTCTGGGCTTTGGCGGGTCGCTCAATACCGTCGGCATTTCGATCTGGGCGGGCGATTTGAGCACGCCGGAACGCTATGAGAAGACCCTGCGGCTGTTTCAGGGTGCCTACGGCCTCGGCGGTATTGTGCTGTCCTTTCTGCCCGGCGCGATTGCCGACCTTGCAGGCGGCTACGCGTCCGCTTACGCCGTCTTCACCGTCATGTTCGTCTTCTGCCTCTTTGTGCTGCAAAGCACCTACCGTCTGGCAAGACGCTGACAGGAAATCCCGCTCGATTTCCAAAACCAAAGCCCGGAGAGCCTTGCCTGCGGCTCTCCGGGTTCTCCTTCGCGCGGCCGCTTACGCGCCGTGCTCGTCCTGCAGATAGATGCTGTCCAGCAGGCGGAGGCCTGCGGCTGTGCGGAATATGCGCTGGCGGAAAGTCTGAATTGCCGGACGCGAATAACCATGCTCGTCCGCATTGACAAGATAGTCCGCTTCCAGCAGGATCTGGTGGTCGATGCCGCCGATCTCCGTATAGGTATGGTGGTGTGCGGCCAGCCATGAAATGCGCTCCACATCAGGACGCGCAACCGGCAGTTCTGCAAAAAACGCCTCTACCAGCGGCGGACTTTCCAGTTCCTGATGCTTCCCGTCGGCATCGCCGTACTTCTCCCGGCACAGCGGGCAGGCAATGTCATGCACCACGGCGGTAAGTTCCAGGACCTCCTGCGTGTGTCCGTCCAGTCCTTCCAGTTCCCCGATGGTCTTTGCCATAGACCAGACCTTGAGAAAATGGTTGATATCGTGGTGGTTTCCCTTGTAAAACGCAATCATCTTTTGAATCGCAGTTGAAACAATCATGATCTTCTCTCCTTTTTATCAAAGCGCAGTCTCTTTTTTCGGCACGAACAGGCCGTGCATATCGGCGCGCTCCAATTCCAGCAGCTTCACCTTTCGCGCAATGCCGCCGCCATAGCCGGTCAGACTGCCGTTCGTGCCCACGACGCGGTGACACGGGATCATGAGTGAGATCGGGTTGTGCCCCACCGCACCGCCGACCGCCTGCGCGGACATTTTTTCAAGCCCCTGCCGTCTGGCGACCTCAGCAGCAATCTCGCCGTAGGTCATAGTCCTTCCATACGGAATCGTCAGCATAATCTCGCAGACCGTTTTGCGGAACGGCGTGGAGTCATACCGCAGCAGCGGCAGGAAATCCGGCTCCCGTCCAGAAAAATATATGTCCAGCCAGCGTTTCGCATCTGCGAACAGCGGCCGCTCTTTCTGCTCGGTTCGCTTCGGCAGGATATTCCCAAAATATCGCTGCCCGTTGAACCACAGGCCAATGATTGCTTCTTCGTCACAGGCCAGCGTGATCGCGCCGAGCGGAGAAGCATATTCCGTCGTGTAAACCATTCTGTACCCCTCTTTTATTTTCCGCTTTTGCTTTTCGGCTTGTAATCCTTCATTTCCGGAATTGCGCCGCCCGCGACCGCCCACAGATACAGGCTGGCCACGCTGCAATACGGGTGAAAGCGGCGGCGATATTTTTCAAACAGCCTGCGGTCGATCTCCCGGTGATGGTAGACCATGCGCAGCCCGCGCTGAATTGCAAGGTCGTCATAGCTGAAAATATCAGGCCGCTGCAGGCAGAACAGCAGAATCATCTCCGCCGTCCAAACGCCGATCCCCTTCAGACTGCTCAAAGCCCGAATCGCGTCTTCATCATCCATGTGCGCCACCGCGTCTAAGCTGAACACGCCGGTATGAACTTTTTCGGCAAAATCCGTGATGTACTCCGCCTTGCGGAAGGTCATGCCGAGCGACTGCAGCTTTGGAACGCCTGCTGTCAGAATGGCTTCCGCGTTGACCTCGCCCAGCGTATCCTGACACCGGCACCAGATCGTCGCCTGCGCCTTGGTTGAAATCTGCTGGCCGATAATGTGATGCACGACAGACGAAAACAGATCCGTATCGACTGCACGTTCAATATGCCCAATACGGTCAATGACCGCGCAGAGCCGCTTGTCCTTCTGCCGCAGATAGGAACATTCGGTTTCCCCGTATGCGAAATACATATTCGTCACCATCCTGTGCTGTCCATGACTGCATTCTCATATTATCACACCCGCGCGCCCTTTCCTATCATAAAATCATCAAAAACACTTACGATCTGTTCAATATGATGTTGCTGTTACTGCGCCAAGCACACCGCTGCCGCCAGCCTGTCAAATTGCCCTGCTGCGGTGATTTCACGAATTTCTTTGTTCTGCTTCCCTTCTGCTCGCATCTCAAGTGCTGCCAGTCTTTTTTCAACATTCTTGTCTCGATTCTTTTTCCTCGCAGCCTTGATTTCTTGCGTTTCCTCAAGCGTGAAAGTGTATCTTTTCATTTCTCATCACCATCTTCATTATACATCAACGGCGTCAAATTATCAATCTTTTTAAAAAGACATTAGTATGATATGCTCTGTATCAATTCCGGCAGCACGAAAAAAGGGATTGCTAAATGCATTGGATTTATGTGGTGTCAATGAAAAGTTTATATACCCAGGCTTGGACGGCATTGGAAAATACATAAATAAAAAGTACTCTTCTCGACAAACAGTTTGAACCTTAAATAAACAAAAGCGGCAGTTCCAAAACACCTTTGGAGCTGCCGCTTAAAACTATTATCCGCGATAGAATCCGTTTTCACTGTACTGCGCCCATTTTTCGTACATCTTTTCGTAGTTTTCTTTGATGAATGCCTGAATTTTGCTGATTTCCCGATCGGTCAGAATCCCCTTGTTTTGAAGAACGCTGTCGCCGTTGCCCTTGACGAAGAACTTTGCGGAGCCGGCTTCAGTCAGCTTTTTATTGCTGGCGTGGACGTGCATGCATTCCACAACGCAGAACGACGTGAAATAGAGGTAATATCCCGCAACCTTGAACTCGTAATATTTCGGCATCTTACGCCTCCATATACTTGAGACTGGAGCTTAAATACTTGGAAGCGATGTGAAGCTCAATATCATTCATCGTTGTTTCCAGAACCGAACCGTCGACTGCGAAAACGGCTGCCTTGTCGGGAGCATTCAGGTTCAGGACCCGATAGCCGCCCTCGAATTTCGAGAAGGCGTATCCGTCGATGATAACCTCCGCTTCGTCGGCAATCTGTTTGATGTCAACCATGTGCAATCGCGACCTCCTTGATTGGTTTCAGGAATTCCTGCGCGTTGATATACAAATTATTCAGTATCGGAAGCAGGTCGATGTATTCCTCTTCCGGCTGCGGATTGTGGCGGTATTTTGCCATGACGACCAGGTAGCCGTTGTTCCAGTCCTTGACAGAGGTATATCGTTCCAGCGAATAGGGCGCTTTGAACCGGATGGTTCGACTGCCAAAGGAAAAGATGCTGAAGCCGTCGCGGTTTCCTAACGTCGCAATTTCATTCATGGGATCACCTGCTTTCACAGCTATCTTACCATAATTCCGAGATGTTCGCAACGAGAAAGCTGCAAAATTGAAAATTCCCAGCAGTTGAAATTATCTTCAATCTGCTGGTGATTCCTTTATACTGTCAGTGTCGCTATGTACCGCACCGCCTGCATATGTCCCTCCATGATCCGGTTATTTCTTGTAAATCTCGCGGTTCGTATGGGGCACACGTTCTTGACCATCTGGCCGCCGACGGAGCCGGCTTCGCGGGAGGTCAGGTCGCCGTTATAGCCGTTCTTCAGGTTGACGCCGACCTCAGAGGCGGCTTCCATCTTGAACTTGTCCATGGCTTCACGGGCTTCCGGGATGTTGATGTTGGAAGAATTACGGTTCGTCATGTTTCTGCATCTCCTTACTTGTTTTGGGGAAATCCGTTTTGATTTCCTTCAACCGTAGTTTGACCCGATGCAGGCTTGTTATGAATGGGAATTCGCGGGTCAGCTTCCATGGAATTTTTTGAAACAGCATTTGTGTCGGAAGCAGCACTTCCCTGCTCACGATCTCCGGTGAACTGACAGACGGCGCAAAACTCGGCGGCGGCATCTCCGCTTCGTACCCCATGCTGCTTGCGGGCAGCACGCAGGATTACAGCGCGTATTTCACCCCAGATGATCCGGACGCTTTCGTACTCTTCTCCGGCAGTGCGCTGACTCTATGCGCAAAGCCTTCGGCCACGCTTGAGGGCGACACGCTGACCGTCTCGACCAGCAGCAATTACAAGCCCGATGCGTTTGTACTGTTTGTGGCAGAGTATGACGCGGACGGCCGGCTGCTTGCCGTGCACAGTGAGAATATCACGCCCGAATCCGGCACATATACCTTCAAGGTGCAGCTTGGCGCGAAAATCAAATGCTTCCTGCTGCGCACCGACACCTACGCTCCGCTGTTCGGGACATTCTCACCCAACGCATAACACCATAAAAACCCGGCGGATGGGTGTTCCATCCGCCGGGCTTTTGTGTGCACCTTATACGCCGCTGGCGCCGTAGTTGGACAGAACGCGGGCAGATGGGTCTTTCACATCGCAGCCCTTCCATGCTTTGTTCGGCATCCAGAAATCCTTGACCATTTTGGCCTGACCGGGATAGTATTTTTCAAAAATATCGCGGTACAGGAGACTTTCTTTTGTAAACGGCTTTGCAAATTCGTATTTCGCGCAGCCCTCCGCAAACGCTTCGTCCGAATAGAGGCTTTCGGCATAGTCCTTCAGATCATCGACCATCGAATGGCCGACGGCGTCGGAGAAAGCCGCCTTCTGCCGCCAGAGGATATCGTCGGGCAGGATATGATCGTCCGCAAATGCCTTGCGCAGCAGATATTTTCCCATATCATAGGTGTTCATTTTCAGTTCTGGGCGGATGGACATGACGTATCGGACGAAATCCAGATCGCCGAACGGCACTCTTGCTTCGAGCGAGTTGACAGAAATGCAGCGGTCTGCGCGCAGGACATCGTACATATACAGTTCATCGACACGCTTCTTCGCCTCCTGCTGGAACGCTTCGGCACTGGGGGCAAAGTCTGTGTACTTATAGCCGAACAGTTCATCGGAAATTTCGCCGGTCATCAGGACACGCACGTCCGTCTGCTCATGGATGGCCTTGCAGCACAGGTACATGCCCATACTGGCGCGGATGGTCGTGATGTCATACGTTCCGAGCAGTGCGATGACCTCTTCGAGCGAATCGAGCACCTGCTGCCGCGTCATGGTGACCTCGGTATGCTCCGCGCCAATGAAATCAGCGGTTTCCTTCGCGTATTTCAGGTCGATGGGGTCTAAATCCATGCCGATGGCGAATGTGCGGATCTTTTTGCCGAGAAGCTTGGCCGAGATCGCGCAGACAAGGCTGGAATCGAGGCCGCCGGAGAGTAGAAATCCGAGTGGTGCGTCCGCGTCAAGCCGCTTTTCCACGGCGGAAATCAGCTTTTCGCGGGTTTTCTTCGTGACGGTGTCAAGATCGTCATCCGAATAACGTGTAACGGTGGTCAGATCAGCGTAGCGGACGAATTTGCCGTCCTTATAATAGTGCCCCGGCGGGAACGGGAAGACGTGCGCGCAGAGGCCGACGAGATTCTTCGCTTCACTGGCGAAGATGATAGAGCCGTCGGCAAGATAGCCGTAAAACAGCGGGCGGATGCCGATGGGGTCGCGCGCGGCGACAAGGGAATCGGACGCGGAATCATAGATAATCATGGCAAATTCCGCATCAAGCCCGGCAAACATGTCGGTGCCGTATTCCTGCCACAAGGGGAGAATGATCTCGCAGTCGGAATCGGATGCAAACACATAGCCCTTGGCCTCGAGTGCCTTTTTGACCGGGCGGAAGCCGTACAGTTCACCGTTGCACACGGCCATATCACCGCCGCGATGGAACGGCTGCATGCCCTCGGGATGCAGACCCATGATGGCCAGCCTATGGAAGCCCAGCATGCCGCTGCCTGCGGGTTCGAGCCGCGTATCGTCCGGGCCGCGGGATTTCGTTTTTTCAAAATACGGGAGAACCTGTTCCTTTTTGAGACTGGGGGACGTAAAACCAAGAATTGCGCACATAAAAAGCACCTCCGAATCATTTGCGCAGCATTGCCTAAAATAAATTTTAGGACGAATTGCTGCCGATCCGCGGTGCCACCTAACTTACTGGAATACCCAGTCTCTTTTCCGGGACTCTGACAAGCCCCTGCGCTTTAACGCCGCGCTGCGCGTCTTCCCTACTGTGGTCTTTTCCGGTTCAGGTTGCTGCTAAGAAGTGTTCGTTCACGAAGGCGTTGGCGCCGGGATCCCAGCATCCCCGGCTCTCTGTGGCCATGTCCCGCGTTACTTTTCTTCCTCATTGCATTTGGCGATATTCTTTTATTGAGTGAAGCTTTAAATGATAAAGCAATTTTACACCCGGCGGCCTGTTTCGTCAAGCGTGCAGGTTTGACAAAATACATACCCGCCGGTTCTTCATTTTTGTGCGATCTGAATTGCCGCAATGTGCGCAGCAAATTCCGTGATGCGCGCGTCTATCCCCGCCACCGTCCGGACAGAGCCGGGGTCGTGCGCCGTCTGCATGAGGCAGAATTTCGGCGGCAGGATGGCCGTTTTGTTCAGGCACATCGCGCCCAGCAGCTGCCGCGCAACGATATCGCTGCCGGAATAACCGGAAACAACAATGCCATACAGATATTTCTGATACAGATCCTGCTTGACAAGCAGATTGGTCAAGCGGTTGAACAGCGCCATGATATTGGCACTGACTGCGTCATTATAATTCGGGCACAGGAACAGCATCGCGTCGCAGGCGCTGATGGCGGGCAATACCTCATCGGAGATGCTTCCGCCGTAGAAGCATCGGCTCTGCGCAGCAAAGTGCAGGCAGGCTTCATAGGAGCAGCCCCGGCAGTCATGGATGGAGCCGTTTTGCAGAGAGATGGTCTTTGTCTCGAACGTGGCCGGCAGATGCGCGAGCACCTGCTTGCCGAGCCAGACCGTATTGGAGCGCATGTTGTCCGACGCGTGGAGCATGAGAAGCTTTGGCCGGTCAAAGCTTGGCAGTTCAAATTGCAAAAGCCGCTGCGCCAGCTGCGCCAGCTGATGCGCATAGGTCTGCTCCCAACTTAAGTGCAGGAGCCCTGCTTGGATATGCTGGTTATAAAGAGAGCCTGTCCCCTCAACGAGCGGCTTGCCAGGGAACGCACAGCCCGCCAGATTTGCCGCAAGAACCAGTTCCCGCGCAGCCTGCTTCGTATAAAGTTCCCCCGCCCCATCGATAATTACGCCGCCGAGGCAGCCGTTCAGGTAATCCGGATACTTCCGGAACGTCCGCAGCAGGCCAAAAAACGTCTCATCCGGACCGTATTCGTCCAGCGCGGCTGCAAAAAGCAGCCGACGCCCCGCCGCCGAGGCGATCTGCTCCGGCGAAAGTTCTTTCACACGGATTCCAGCCAGCGCCTGCGGCAGCAGGCGCTCCAGCCGCGCACTGCGGCCAATACGCACCAACGTCAGTTCCTGTTCCATGTCAGTATCTGAACGCCTCCAATGCGGCATGTGTTTTTTGTAATTCCCCCAGAAGCGCGGGGGCAATCTTCTCCCGAACAAGGCTGACGCCGAACGGCGTCATGCGGCTGCGGCAGCCGAAATATGCGCCGCCGAGCGGAACCGCACCAAAGTGCTCCTGTCCGCGCACGAGCCGCAGAATGCTCACCGCGGCGGAGGACAGTGCAGGCGCCAGATATGGCTTGAAGCCAAGTTCCCGCACGCGCAGGTTTGCTGTGCGGGTCTTTTCGGTCAACTCCGCGGAGAGGGTCGCATCGTAGTCCGGGCCGCAGCTGTTTGCACAGATAAGTCCCTGTCCGTGCGGTCCGTAAACACGCAGCGTTTCCTCGCTTACGCCCAACTGCCGCGCGTAATACGCGCAGCGCGCAGCCATTACGCCGAGGCCGAAGCCCTGTACCTGCTCGGGAAGCAGCCCGGAAAAATCATACTCCCCTGCCTCATTCTGATTACTTTGCAGGAAAACAGAACGGGAAAGATGATCGACCGGGTCGGATATCTGACAGAACAGACCGGTAAAACCGACGCTTCGCGCCATACGGGCATACGCGCCCACCATGGTCCGGTTGGCCTCGTACTGCGCCATGCGTACGTCCTGCACAGTCGTATCCAGTCCGGGCACGCCGCGCGAGGCCGTAAACGCAAACAAGTCGCAGACAAACAGGTCTTTTTCCTCGCATATCACGACCTTTGACAGCAGCTGGCCGTCCGGCGAAAGTACCTGGTTCAGTTCCAGTTCATAGCGGGCACACTGGGCCTTGTTGGGGTCAAAGATCTGGATTTTAGAAAACTCATGTCCCAGCAGCTTCAGCGCCAGCAGCGCCGTGCCGCCCACGTCGCCAAGGCCGACGAGTGTCAGGACAAGACCGGTTTTTTTCTGCCTATGCCACGTCTCCAGCACAGCGAATGCGTTTTGGAAACGAACATTCAGAACCCCCGCCCCATGCACACGCACAAAATCGGCCAGTTCACCGAAGGCCGGACTGCACGGTGTCAGGCAGCGGACTGTCTCAAGCTCGGAAAGTTCATCCAGATCATGGATATAAAATAATCCGCGCGATTGCAGCGGGTCGCGCCGCACGAGAAACACCAGCGGTGCGAACACAGTGCCGCACGGCTGCGCATCCCGCGGAAAGAGCGCTTCGTCATCTGCACCGAGACAGAATGAACGCCATTGCTTCAGAATCATTTAATAAATCAACTCCCGCTTCGGTATCTGAATAAAGCTTGGATAGTGTGGGGACAGTACCTTGCTCTGCTCCCTACCAACTGCATCCGTTTTCCCGGTTTATTTTCCCTTCCAATACTGTGCGCCCCAGTGCTCGAAATCCCACTCGGGACTGTAGTCATTGCATTCGTAATCGACATAATAAAGCCGGTCAACGGACAGAACGAAGTTATTCGGATAATAATCAATATTCAGCTTTGCAGGATACAGGCGGGCGCACATGGCTTTCAGCTGCCGGAGACAGAAGCCCGGAAGCCGGTTTTCCGCGATCAACTCCGCGGCTGTGGAACCCGGGATATATTCCTTGAGAATCCGTTCGTTTTCTACGTCAACATCCAACAGGCGTGGCATGGGGATTCCAACGGCCAAAAGACGCGCATAGTCATACTGCTCTGCGGCAAGCTTGTCTCCAAACTGATAATACTCACACGGTTCGTGGTGGATCTGCTTGACGACGTATTCACCGTGCTCGTCCGCAGCAAGGTAGGAATAGCCGCCCTTTCCCTTGCCGAGCGGCCGCCGGATGGAAAACACTCTGCCGTTGACTGTAATCTGATCTTCCATGTTCCTCGCCTCCATATGCCCAAGCATAGCAGACTCGTGCAGCGTTTGTCCAGCAGAAATCTGTTCCACTGGAAATACTGGCAGATTGAATAAAATATCGTTTAGATTTCATTCATCTTTCACAAGTTCTTCTTGCATTTTGCTTGGAAGTGCGTATAATGATGTGTGCAAAAAAGTAGAAATGAAGGAATTTGAAAATGCGCACGCTGTTATCATTATCTATTGCCATTCTCGCGGGCCTTCTGATGACCCGCGTTGCAAAGCCCCTGAAGCTGCCGTCTGTGACGGCGTATCTGGTCGCAGGTGTTCTGATTGGACCGTATTGCCTGGGTCTGCTTGGGATTGAGGGGCTCGGCTTCCCGACGCAGGAAGACGTAGACAGTCTTTCTCTGATCTCCGAGGTCGCGCTGGGCTTCATCGCGTTCTCCATCGGCAGTGAGTTCCGCGTGTCGGAGCTCAAGCATACCGGCAAGCAGGCGTTCGTTATCGGCGTGCTGCAGGCGCTGGCCGCAACCTTCCTGATCGATATCGCTCTGGTTGCGATTGCACTCGTTACGAACGGCAAGCTCACGATCGCCCAGGCCATCACCCTCGGGGCCATCGGTACGGCGACGGCCCCGGCCGCTACGCTGATGGTCGTGCGGCAGTATAAGGCAAAGGGCCCGCTGGTCGATCTGCTGCTGCCGATCGTCGCGCTGGACGACGCGGTCGGTCTGGTGGTGTTCGCGGTGTCGTTCGGTATTGCGAAGGCGCTCAATACCGGCTCGTTCGACGTGATCTCCATTGTCGTCGATCCGCTCATCGAGATCGTCTGCTCGCTGGCGCTCGGCGCGCTCGGCGGCTGGGTGCTGACGCAGCTGGAAAAGCTGTTCAACTCCAACACGAACCGCCTGAACATGACCATCGCCTTCGTCTTCCTGACCTCGGCGCTGGCCATGGCGGAATTCAAGATCGGCCCGGTCACGATCGGCTTCTCGTCGCTTCTGACATGCATGATGCTCGGCACGCTGTTCTGCAACCTCTGCCCGCTGTCCGGCGAGATCATGGAAAAATCTGACCGTTGGACGAGCCCGCTGTTCGCCGCGTTTTTCGTCATTTCCGGCGCTGGACTGGATCTCGGCGTGTTCAAGGACGGTATGATCGTTCTCATCGGCGTTGTGTATATTGTAACGCGTTCGCTCGGCAAATACTTTGGTGCGCATTACTCCGCAAAGCTTATGAAGTGTGAGCCGCAGATCTGCAAATATCTCGGCATTACGCTGCTGCCGCAGGCGGGCGTTGCGCTCGGTATGTGCGTAACAGCGCGTTCGCTCGGCGCAGAGGGCGATCTGATCCGCAATATTACGCTGTTCGCCATTCTGATCTACGAACTGGTCGGTCCGCTGCTGACCAAAATGGCCCTGCAGGCTGCAGGTGAGATCCACCCGATGGACGAAGCCGTCCGCAACCGCCGCCAGCACAATCTGGAGCAGGTCAACGCGGGAAAGAAATAATACAGAAGTGCAGCAGCCCCGGCCACGCGGCCGGGGCTGCTTCTGCTTAGCTTGCTTACTTAATAACGCCCTTCTGCAAAATTACATTGGCGTAGATTGCAGTCTCGCCGGACTGTAGGATGCAGTAGGTCTTGCGGGCCTCGTCGTAGAACTCGAAGCGCTCATAGCTGCCGAAGGCGGCTTCGCCACGCGCGTCGTATTTGGCGACGATCTTCTTGTATTCATCCCAGATGGGGATCTCCATGCCCTTGTCCTTCTCGGCTACCTGCATAATCATGACGGGATGCTCAACATACTCGTCAAGCGGGATGACCTGTAAAATCGCGTCGAGCAGTTCGGGCACGCCGTGGCCATCGGCGCGGAGGAAGACGCAGTTATTGGGCTTGGCCATAGAAGCGCCGGGGAAATTGCCGTCGCCGATGCAGATGCGGTCGCCGTGGCCCATTTCAGCCAAAACCTTCAGAAGTTCCGGGGAAAGGATGGGGGGAATGTTTTTCAGCATGGTTCAAATACCTCCTGTTTGATCGGGCCGCCCGTTGACTTCGGGCAGCAAAGGCAATAAAATATGTGCGTTGATTTTTTATTTTAGGAGATGCCGCAATGGACTACGCACAGCAGCTTGCATTTTTCGCCAATATTCTCGAGCAAAAGCGCCTTGTGACCGCGTTGGAGGGCAATGCCTCCATGATTGACCGGAATGCCGGTCTGACATATATCACGCCGTCCGGGCGGATGAAGCTGCTGCTTCAAAAAGAGGATATTAGCGTCATGGGCGAAAACGGCACACAGGTCGGCGGGCGCGGGAAGCGGTCGAGCGAATATCTGCTGCACGAGGCCGTCTACCGGACACGTCCGGACGTAAATGCCGTTGTGCACTGCCACTGCCCGTATCTGACAGCGTATGCACTGCGGTATCAGGACTTCATCGTCCCAGAGAACTGCTCACTGCACGCCGTGTTCCGGCGCTTTGTCTGTCTGCCCTACGGCAAAAACGGAACGCATGAGATCCACCGGGGTATTGAGACTGCACTGTCCGACAGCCCAGTCTGTCTGCTCGGCGGACACGGCGTTGTATGCGTGAGCAATTCCATGGAAAGCTGTATCGGGCTGCTGGAAGCAGCGGAGGGGCTGGCAAAGACACTGTGGCTGGCGGGGCAGATCTAGGTATTTGTAGGGGCCGATGCCAACATCGGCCCGTGAGGCGGTTAAGACCTCGCCGAAGATTTTCGTAAAATCGGTGCATTCTGTTGGATCGATGCGACGCCCGCAGGCTAGTTTCGAGGCGCAACCGCGCATCGCGCGGCTCTTAGCGCCGAAGATGGGCATCGACCCCTACACCGAAACGGGCAGTGCATGCGTATGTGCCGCAGCTTTTCGCAAAATCAGCTGCACTCTGCCGGGCGGACAGAGTCGTCCACCCATACGAAGCAGAACGATATCGATCGTGATAGGACTTTTTTGACACGCTGAGACACGCCTAAGCGCGTCTTTTTTATTGTGTGATCGCTGCACTAAAGATGAACGCGGAGATTTACATTTTCGGAAAGGAAGAAAGTACAAAAGCACACTGCCGAGTAGGGGCTTGACATCCCACATCGATCCCTACTAGGCAGCTGCGAGTTTGCCGAAGGATTTCGCGTTTCGGACGTGCATTCTGTCGGGCCGATGTGGGCATCGGCCCCTACAAAAAAATCGTCGGTGTTCTTGCGAACACCGACGATTTTGGTGCGAGAGATGAGACTTGAACTCACACGACGGTTGCCACACGCCCCTCAAACGTGCCTGTCTACCTATTCCAGCACTCTCGCATACAATTTCCGATTGCTCAGTTATTATACTCACAGCTTTTGTATTTGTCAAGTGTTTTATTTCTTTTTGGCCGGATGTTCCATCACTTTTTTACTTGCGCTTCGTCCCGATATCTGGTATAATACCAGCTGTATGTATACTAAGGAAGGCGGGCGAGGCGGTTGCCGAAGTTTTTTGTTTCGCCGAACGATGTGCGCGGAAGCTTTTTGACGCTTGACGGAGAAAACGCAGCGCATGCGAAGGTTCTCCGGCTCAGGCGCGGTGACAGCGTTCTCGTCTGCGATGGCTGCGGGACTGACTACCGCTGCACCGTTTCTGACATCTCTCCCCAGCAGGTATGTCTGGTCGTAAACAGCACGGAAGCCTCCGGCGCGGAGCCGCTGGTCGCCTGCAGCGTCTATATGGCTTACGCGAAGGCCGACAAGCTGGAGCATGTGATTCAGAAGGCAACCGAACTCGGCGCGTATGAGATTGCAGCCTTTCCGTCCTCCCGCTGTGTGCTGAAGCTTGATGCAGCCTCGGCTGAGAAAAGGCGCGAGCGCTGGCAGAAAATCGCCGCGTCCGCCGCTGCGCAGTCGGGTCGGGGCCGAATCCCGCAGGTGCTCGTGCTGCCGTCGTTTGAAGACGCCGTGCAGCGTGCAGCCGGATGTGAGTTGGCACTGTTTCCGTATGAAAACGAGCATGCGCTTTCCCTGCGTCGCGCCATCGGCAGCGCGCAGGCAAAAACCGTCTCGATCATGACCGGGCCCGAAGGCGGATTTTCCGACGAAGAAGTCTTGTTTGCACAACACGCCGGACTTCAGGTTTGTACGCTCGGTCCGCGGATTCTTCGCTGTGAGACTGCACCGCTGTGCGCGCTCAGCGCCGTCTTGTTCGCCGCCGGCGCGCTGGACTGATACAATGTTTATAAAAAAGGGAATTTTGAATCAAAGGACAGAACAGAATGATGACAAAGAACAAAACTGCTGCAAAAAAGACGGAGGATCAGTCCGTTGTCTATAAAGTCCCCGCCGCATTCGTGCTGATGATCGTTGTAATTTACGCGTTTTGGAAGCTCGGCGGCTATTACAGCACCGTAGAGGGCTTTACGGCGCTTTATCCGATGTTCTGCGTTCAGCGGTATGTGTTTCTGGCGCTGACCGCCGCTGAGCTTGTGCTGTGCGTTCTGCTGAAAAACGGGCTTGCGCGGACGATCTGCCGCTACTGGCTGGCGGCGTTTGCGCTGCTGTTCGTCTCGAGCCTGATCCTGTCCATCTTCTGGACGGGCAACATGATCGTGATCTATCTGCTGCATGCGCTGGTTTACTGCCTGTATATGGTTTGGCAGCTTTATCATTCCGAATTTTTCACCTTCTCGCTGGTCACAGCCTCTGCAGGTGTTGTATTCTATCTCATCGCCCGCACCTCCTACATGGCAAACCGCATTGTGGGCAGCATTCTGCTGGCGCTGATTCTGATCGGCACGGCGCTCACTGTGTTCCTGTGCGCAAAAAATCGCGGCAAACTCAGTCTTGACGGCCGGACGCTGCGGCTGTTCCCGGACGGGTTTAATCCGCTGCTGTTCTACTTCATCTGCGTGCTCTGGGCTGTCGTGCTGGCTGCCTGCCTGCTTTTCGGCTCCGGCTTCGCGTTCTATGCCATGTTCGCGGCCATCGCCGTCGAACTGATCGGTGCCGTCTACTATACCTTCCAGCTGAAATAAAAATCCGCATAGGCACGCCCTCCGCTCCGTAAACATGGAACGGAGGGTGATTTTTTGTTTTCTGGCCGTCAGATCCTTAAAAATACGCTGCTGTTGACCGCTGCGGCGCTGCTGCTGCGGTTTGCGTCCATGCTGTTTCAGGCGCATCTGGCCGGACGTATCGGCGCGGAGGGGCTGGGCGCAGTGCAGCTTCTGCTGTCCGTATCCGCGTTTGCCACGACGCTGGGGCTGGCCGGAATGCGCGTGGCAGCTTCCTGTCTGTGCGCACAGGCGCACGGCAAGCGGGAACCGGAGCAGGTGCAGCTTGCCGCCGCGCACTGCCTCGGCTCTGTGCTTGTAACCAGCACACTTGCGGCGACAGGTCTTTATTGTGCTGCGCCGCTTCTGGCGGAACGCATTCTGCATGAGCCGTCGGCAGCCAGAAGTCTGCGCCTGCTCGCGGGACTGCTCCCAGCCGGCTGTGCAGGTTTGGTGCTGGGCGGGTATCTGACCGCAGTAGGAAAGGTCTGGCAGCTGACCGCCATCGATGCTGGCGAACGCGTTCTGGGACTGGGCTTGAGTTTGCTGCTGCTGCGTTTTGTGCCGCAGACCGTGTCCGGGGCCTGCTTTGCACTGCTGGGTGGGGAACTGCTGTCGTCTTGCGCGGCAGACGCGGCGCTTTACGCGCTTTACCGGCAGGGATGGCGCGGTATCCGGCAGACGCATGCACCCAGCATGGCCCGGCGTGTGTGCGCTCTGGCAGCACCTTTGGCGCTGAACGATCTGCTGCGCGCAGCGCTCCGGGCGCTGGAGCAGTTTCTCATTCCTTGGGGCCTGACGCGTGCAGGTGCAACACGGCTGAGCGCGATGGCGGCGTATGGGACGGTCACGGGCATGGTGTTTCCCGCGCTCATGCTGCCGTCGGCGTTTTTGTACGCACTGGTCGATTTGCTGATCCCGGAACTTGCCGCCTGCCGCGCGCAGGGCCGCCGAGAACGACTCGCCTCCGTAACCGGGCAATGTCTGCAGGCAGGGCTGCTGTTCGCAGGCTTCACGGCAGGACTGCTGTTCGCGCTGGCTGAGCCGCTTACCGCGATTTTATACCAGAGCGAACAGGCTGGTCAGCTTTTGCGCGTGTTCGCGCCGCTGGCGCTGGTCTTGTACATGGATGCGCTGACCGACGGGATGCTGAAGGGACTTTCCGAGCAGGTCGCAAATGTGCGTTACAACACGTTTACCTCGGCGCTGGATGCGGTGCTGCTTATGCTGCTCCTGCCGCGCTGGGGGCTGGGCGGCTACATTTTCGCGTTTACTGCGACGCATTTGCTGAACTTTGCGTTGAGCCTGCGGCGGCTGCTGACCGTTACCGGCTGCCCGCTTCGACTGTGCGCGCCGCTGGGCGTCGGTGCATGCGCCGCAGCGGGCGCGTTTGCGGCGCAGCTGCTGCCGGAGTTAGAAAGCATTCCAGCACTGCTGCTCCGCACGGCGGTCTTTTTCAGTGTATTTGTGCTGGCCGCGTGTCTCAGCGGAACAGCGGAACACTGTCTGCCGCCGAGCCTGCGCAGTCTGCTGCACCTGCCGGAGCGCAGCAAAAAAACGCAGGCAGTTCGTTGACTTTTCTGTCCAAAGGCCCTACAATCAGAATAGAATCTGAAATAAGGACGGGCTTTTCGATGATTTCTTTCCGCAACGATTATTCCGAGGGCGCGCACCCGCAGGTGCTCGCCGCACTTGAAAAAAATAACCTCATCACGACCTGCGGCTACAGCATGGACTGCTTCTGTGACGAGGCAAAAGACATTGTCCGCGCACGCTTTTCCTGCCCGCAGGCGGACGTGCACTTTATGGTCGGCGGCACAATCGCCAACACGACAGTCATTGCCGCTGCGCTGCGCCCGTGGGAGGGCGTGATCGCCGCCGATACCGGCCACATCAACGTCCATGAGACGGGTGCGATCGAAGCCTCCGGCCACAAGGTCTGCGCCATTGAGGCGCCCGACGGTAAGCTGACGCCGGCGCTTGTGCGTGAGGTCATGCGCCGCCACTGCGACGGACAGGACGAGCATATGGTTCTGCCGCGCATGGTCTATATCTCCGACGCGACAGAACTTGGCACGATCTATACAAAATCGGAACTTTCCGCGCTGCATGACGTTTGCCGGGAGTATGGGCTGTATCTGTTTTTAGACGGTGCACGCCTGCCCGCCGCGCTGGTTGCGGAGGGAAACGATCTGGCCCCGGCGGATTTTGCGAACTACTGCGATGTCTTCTACATCGGCGGCACGAAAAACGGCCTGCTGTTCGGCGAGGCCCTTGTCATCACAAACGACAGTCTCAAACCGCACTTCCGCAACATGATCAAGCAGCGCGGCGGCATGTTCGCCAAGGGCTTTTTGTTCGGGACGCAGTTTAAGGCGTATTTTAAAGACGATCTCTGGCTGTCCATGGCGCGCCACGCCGTCTCGCAGGCACAGCGAATTCAGGCAGCAGCCATCGAAAAGGGATATTCCCTCTATGCCGTCTCACCCACGAATCAGGTCTTCCTTGTCCTTTCCCATGCACAGATCGAGCGGCTGAAGCAGGACTTCGCATTTGAACTGAACGGACATGTGGATAAAGACCACGAGGCTGCGCGCTTCGTCTGCTCGTGGGCGACGCGCCCCGAGGCGGTCGATGCGCTGATCGCGGCTCTGTGATGGACAGGCTTTCTCATCCGTTTCCGCCGCTCTATGACGCGGATTCCCGGATTCTGATTTTGGGTTCGTTCCCCTCGGTCAAATCGCGCGAAGCCATGTTTTTCTACGGCCATCCGCAAAACCGCTTCTGGCGCGTCGTCTCAACCGTGCTGGGCTGCGAATGCCCGCGCACGGTCGAAGAGAAGCAGCAGATGCTGCATACGCACCACATTGCGCTCTGGGACACCATCGCCAGCTGTGAAATATCGGGTTCAAGCGACAGTTCCATCCGCGAGGCTGTCCCGACTGATCTCACGCCGATTTTACAGAACGCACCCATCCGGCAGATCTTCTGCAACGGCACGGCGTCTTATCAGCTTTACTGCCGCCACCAGCAAATGCGAACCGGCCGGACCGCCGTCAAACTCCCCTCTACCAGCCCTGCCAATGCCGCATGGAGTGTTGAGCGGCTTACGCAGGCATGGATGGTGATTCTAGATGCGCTTAAATGAGCGCATCCATACACTAAAAGCGCCCCTCTCCGAATCAGAGAAGGGCGCTTTCTGCTGTTTTATACGCTCTGTACGAACCGGAGGAAGGCCTGCCGGCCCTCCGGGGTGCACTTATAGACGCCTGCGTCCTCCAGCACCTGCATGAAGACCGCGCCGACCTCCTGCTTCAGAATTTCCTCCGCGTTTTCCGGTTTGAACGTGTACCGGGTTTTCAATTCCTCCGCCCAGTCTGCATGCTTCTGCAGCGTCTCATCGGCACGCAGATCCCTGTCCTGCAGGATTGCGTCTTTTAAAAGCGCAAGTTCTCTGTCCAGCCGTGACGGCAGAACGGCAAGTCCCATGACTTCAATCAGGCCGATGTTTTCCTTTTTGATGTGGTGCAGCGCCTCATGCGGATGGTACAGGCCCAGCGGATGCTCCGCCGTCGTCAGATTGTTGCGCAGGACGAGATCAAGTTCAAAATCGTCTCCCCTACGGCGGGCGATGGGCGTGACGGTGTTGTGCGGAACACCGTCTGTTTCAGCAAGAATCATAGCGGATTCATCCGTATAATCGCGCCACGACGTCAGAATTTTGTCTGCCAGCTGGCACAGACGTGCAGAGTCCGGGCCGTTCAGACGCAGCACGGACATGGGCCATTTCACAATCCCGGCGCGAATATCGTCAAAGCCCGTAAACGCGACCGGCTGTTCGACCGGCGCTTTTTCCATGGCGAAGGTATAATGTCCGCCCTGAAAATGGTCGTGGCTCAGAATCGAGCCGCCGACAATGGGCAGATCTGCGTTGGAGCCGAGGAAGTAGTGCGGAAACTGCTTCGTGAAGTCCAGCAGGCGCCGAAACGTCGCGTCCGAGATGCGCATGGGCGTATGCGCTGCATTCAGGACAATGCAGTGCTCGTTATAATAGACATACGGGGAGTATTGCAGATACCAGTCGCCGCCATCCAGCTGCAGCGGAATGATGCGGTGGTTCTGCCGGGCCGGGTGGTTCATGCGGCCCGCATAGCCCTCGTTTTCCGCGCAAAGAGCGCATTTAGGGTAGCCGGACTGCGGCGCGTTTTTGGCAGCGGCGATGGCGCGCGGGTCCTTTTCGGGCTTGGACAGGTTGATCGTGATGTCGAGCGTTCCGTATTCGCAATCATACGTCCACTTCTTGTCCTTCGCAATACGGTCACGCCGGATATAGTTAGTATCCTGACTGAAGCGGTAGAACCAGTCAGTTGCTTCGCGCGGAGAGACTTCATAGAGTGTGCGGAAGCGGGTGCGCACCTCATGCGGGCGAGGCGTAAGGGTGCCCATGAGTTTCGTGTCGAACAGATCGCGTGCAACCTGATTGTCCTGACACACACCGCGCAAAACGGCATCGTCCGTCAGAGCCTGCAAAATGTCCGCAAGCGGCACCTCTGCGGGCGCTGCAGTTTCGTCAAAGGAATCCAATCCGAGCGCGTCAAGCAGCGCGTTGCGGCAACAGACCACATCGTCCGGCTGAATCAGCCCCGTGCGCACAGCATATTGGCAGAGCGCAGAAAGATAGGAATCAAGCATAACAGTACCTCTTTTCTGGTTTGCTTTATTATACATAGGAGTCTGCGTGAAAGCAACGTTTTTGCGAAAATCCAGGTGCACCGGCGCATTCTATTGTAATAGACTGTAACAGCCAAAACTTCACGCTATCGGCATGGGTGCAGACAAATTTACAGCTTTCTCGGGGCGGACAGAGTCCGCCTCTACCGAAACCGTGCGTACTTCGTTCACGACATTTCCCGCAGGCGGCTCTTGATCAGGCGGATGGCATAGTACATCGTCTCATAGCGCAGATACTGATCCGCATTCGCGTCCCACAGAACGCGCAGGCGGGGCACAAATTCGTCGTCGCCGTGCCAGAATTGAACAGCGATGCAAAGATCCTCGAAAAACGGCAGGGAAAAGCCCAGATCTGCTCCCGCTATCGGCGTACCGTCGAGGCGCAGGCAGACGCGGCGCAGCCGTTCCGGCTGCCGGTCGTACAGCAGTTCCAGTTCATCCGCGCGGTTCGGCTCCATCAGGCCCCGGTGGACCTGTCCGCCAAAGTCCAGTGTTGTTTTCCAGTCCCCGGCCGCTCTGCGGCCCGGCTTCGCGTCGCAGAGCAGATCGAAGATCGTAAGCGTTTCGTCAAAGCCGTCCGCCGGAAGCCACGCTTCTCCCTCCCGGCGCGCAATATGCCCGCTCGAACGGCTGACGCGATAATCCTCGCTGAGCAGATGCAGATATAAAAAGTCCGCATCTGTCCGCAGTCCATGCGCTCGCGCGACCGCATCCAGATCGTGTGCGCAGAACAGCTTCCGCGCCTGTTCGGCCTGAATCGCATAGTTGTTTCTCCGCTCCATACGCGTTTCAGCCCTCCCGCAGCGCGCGGTACAGCGCATCCATATCGTCGCAGATAGTTTCGGCCCCCGCACTGACAAGCACATTGCGGTCGCGGAAGCCCCAGCTGACTGAGATGCAGGGCAGGCCAGCGTTTCGGGCTGTCTCAATATCAACCTCAGAATCGCCGATGTAGACGGCGCGCAGCGCCTCAGCCCCCAGCTGCTGAACAACCGCAAAGACGGAATCCGGGCAGGGCTTTTTGCGTACGCCGTCCTTCGCGCCTGCACTCGTGGCCAGAAGTCCCGGGAAATATTGCTCGGAGAGCGTTTTTACGGCATAATCCGGCTTGTTGGAGACGACGGCAGAGACGACGCCGTCCGCCTGAAGTTTCCGCAGCAGGTCCAAAATGCCGGGATACGGCTTTGTAAAATCCACACAATGGACGGCGTAATAGGGATGGAATGCTTCAAAGACTGCGTCGATCTGTGCCTCGCCCGTCCCCGCGGGGACAGCGCGCTCGATCAGCTTCCGAATGCCATTGCCGACGAATGCACGCACCTCCGGAAGCGTTCGGGGCGCAAAGCCCTGTGTGGCGAGTGCATAGTTGAGTCCCTGCCGCAGGTCGGCCAGCGTATCGAGCAGTGTCCCGTCCAAATCAAAAATTGCAAGCTGATACATGATCTGATCCTCGCTTTTGTCTGTATTCGATGCGATTATAAAAGTTGCGACCCGCGATTGTCAATGCTATAATACAGCTATTCTGACAAAGAAGGATGAAATGCCATGGAAATTCATCAGATCACCGATTTTAACGCGCCGGAATTGGATATTTATGCCCGGCTGACGGAAAATCAGCTTGTAAACCGCGCTGACCCGGAAAACGCGCTGTTCGTAGCAGAAAGCCCGCTGGTCATTGGACGGGCGCTGGATGCAGGCTGCGAGCCGGTGTCGTTTCTGATGGAACAGAAGCATATTGAGGGCAAGGGCGCGGCGCTGCTTGCGCGTTGCCCGGACGTACCGGTCTATGCGGCAGAACTGGATGTGCTGACGCAGCTGACGGGATTTCATCTCACGCGCGGGATGCTTTGCGCGATGCGAAGACCAAAGCCGCGTGATCCGGCAGTTCTACTGCAAGGCGCATCGCGCGTGGCCGTACTGGAAAACGTGATGAACCCCACAAACCTCGGCGCGATCTTCCGTTCAGCGGCGGCGCTTGGCATGGATGCAGTACTGCTGACAAACGCGGGCAGTGACCCGTTATACCGGCGTGCCGTGCGCGTGAGTATGGGCACGGTCTTTCAGATTCCATGGGCCTATCTTCCGGAGGACTGGCCAACGCTCCTGCATGCACTCGGCTTCTGCACGGCAGCTATGGCCCTGCGGGATGATTCCGTCCGTCTGGACGACGCGCGCCTCGCGGCAGAACAGAGGCTTGCCATTGTGATGGGCACGGAGGGGGACGGGCTTGCAGATGCAACGATCGCCTCCTGCGACTATACTGTCCGCATCCCTATGCACCACGGCGTCGATTCTCTGAACGTCGCCGCTGCCAGTGCCGTGGCCTTTTATCAGCTTGGCCGGGCATGAGAAAAAATGAAAGCCGGAAGTGCATACACGCGCTTCCGGCTATTGATTATGTAAAAACAGGAATTAGTCCTTGATCTCGCGGATAGAGAGGAAGCGAAGCTGGTTGAGGGGCTTTCCAGTCTTGTCTGCGACAATCGCCATGAGCATGGCAGCTGTCTTGTCGGGGACGTCGTGCAGCGCGATCTTACCGGCGGAGCCGGGTGCAGGCGCGTTCTTCGCGGCGGGTGCAACAGGTGTAGCAGTGGGCGCAGCAGCAGGCTCTGCGGCCTTTTTGCGGCTGATGATGGCACCGGCAATCTTTGTGACGTACATCAGAAGAATGAGGCCAAAAAAGACGACAGCCATGCCGAGCACAACGATCAGAGCAGCAGTACCAATGGAGATTTTCTCCATGGCGGCGTTAATCAGAAACATGTTTCTTCCTCCTCACAGGGCGCCGAAGCACCTTGATTTTTCAGAGACAATTATACAGCAGGAACATGTTAATTTGGTGTTAAGGAACAAACGTAGAAAGGGGCTTGCAAAGCAGAAAAAACATGCTATAATACTAAGTAGGAAAGTAAACAAGGCGGGTCGGTTCGCCCGGCATGGAACGGATGCCGGAAGCGGAATGGGGTGCAATTCCCCGCGAGTGGGTCACTGTGATGCGCGCATGCCGCGCTCAGTCAGATACGTCAGAACCAGACCTGTGCTCCTGCCGTCACCGGGAGTCTATGGACGATTGAGTTTGTCCGCACGGCTGGTGGCTGTGCGGACTTTTTGTCTGGCGCTTTTCCTCCCCCGGAAAGCGCCGTCCGGAAAGCTGCACAACCCATGTGCTTTCCGGGCAGTCTGCGCAGATCCCCCTCTGCGGTGTGCTGTCAACAAAAAGAGCCCCCTTCGGCGTTGGGAACCGCCGAAGGGGGATTTTTGCTATGCAAAAACATGGCAAAATAAGAAATGTGCCCTTTCCTTGCCCCTGCGGGGCAACCGGAAATGATGCACAAAACTTCATGCACCGCATTTGTGCATTCCGTGGTACAATGCCCATGCTGAAGTTTTATGTCCAGCAGCGGGAACTGGCCGTCTCCCGCAGGATTTGCTGCATTTGCGGCCACTGCGCTTCCATGTTCGCCGCAAGCCGCAGCTGTGCGCGGCAGCGGTCGAGATTCTGCGTCTGCCGGTCGATCTTGAAATAGACATCACCGTCCAGATAGTCCTTCAAAAAGCGCATGCCAAGTTCAATGGTAATGATCTTCGCGCCGAGCGGCAGGACGTTGATCTCGTTTTCCGTCAGCGCATGCCCGCAGGCATCGAGATATCCTTCCAGATAAGCCCGGTACATGTCAAGCCGCAGGAAGACCTTTGACAGATCTGTCTCATCCTCCGCTGCCGAGGACGCGCCGAAGCGCACTGCGTCGCCGAAATCGTAGGCCGACAATCCCGGCATGACAGTATCAAGATCAAGGACGCTTCTGGCGCGGCCCGTTTGTTCGTCAAGCAGGACGTTATTCAGCTTCGTATCATTGTGCGTCACCCGCAGCGGCAGCGCACCGCTGCGCAGCATCCGGCAGAGCGTGCCGAGTTCCTGTTCGCGGGAGAAAATAAATGTAAGCTCCGGCCCGACCGCTCGGACGCGCCCGCAAGCGTCGGCCTCCACCGACGCGCGCAGCTGGTTGAGCCGGTCTTCGGTGTCGTGGAAGTGCGGAATCGTTTCATGGAGCGTTGCAGCGGGGAAGTCGGCCAGCGCCTGCTGGAACTTGCCGAAGGCGACCGCCGCCTGATAAAAATCGTTGCAGTCGCGCGGCGCTTCAAGACTGAGGCCGCCGGAGATAAAATCATAGGCTCTCCAGAACTCCCCCTGCGCATCGACGGCGTATTTTCTGCCGTCTTTCGCCGGGCAGAGGCAGATCATCTCCAGTCCAATGTCCTTGCGCGCAATAAAGCGCGAAACAGCATCAATGTTCTCGATCAACTCTTCTGGATGCCGAAATGCAACGCGGTTGATGCGCTGGAGCGTATAAACTCTCCCGCTGCTGCAGGTAACACGGAAGGTGCGGTTAATATGACCATTTCCAAACGGTTCGCAGGAGACGGGCGTTCCGTCCAGACAAAACTGCTGTAAGACCTGTTCCATACCTGATCTGACCTTTTCTCTTTGCTGCGTCCCACATGCGGAACGTTCTTTCTATTCTATCCGCTTTGCCCTCGAATTGCAACCTCCAAGACAAAAAACAATAGAAATCCAACCGCAGGCTCCCCAAAAAAGCTCCCCCTTTGGCACAAGGGGCCGATTCCCCCTATCAGGGGGAAATGGCCCGAAGGGCCAATAGGGGTAGGGACGCCGTCAGCGAAGCTGGTTGAGGTGGATGCGAACGTTACAAATTTCAGAGCACTTTGAACCTTGCAACCAATCCCCTCCGTCATTTTCTCCGAAAATGCTACCTCCCCTTGTCGTGCGTCGCACGACAAGGGGAGGCTTGGGGGCTTAGATCTTCTTTTTATCCGGCAAGAGATTTGTCATGCTCTTTAAGCTGATGGCGAGCGTGGATGCGTTGTGCAGAAGGGCTGAGGTCGTCGGCGGCAGGAGTCCGGCCACGCCGAAGACGATCAGGCCGAGATTGAAGCCGACAATGAAGCGGTAATTGCGGTGGATGCGGCCCATGAGGGCTTCGCTGATTTTGCGCAACGTGACAAGTTCAAACAAATCCTCCGACGCGATGGTAATGTCGGCGATCTCCCGCGCAATGGCTGCGCCGGTCGAAATGGCGACACCTGCGTCGGCCTCAGACAGGGCCGGCGAATCGTTTACGCCGTCGCCAATCATGATAACCGTGCGGCCCGCGGCCTTTTCCCGGCGGATGAACGCCGCCTTGTCCTCGGGCAAAACCTCGGCGTAGAATTCGTCAACGCCGACCTCTTCCGCGACGGACGCGGCGGTCCGGCGATTATCGCCGGTCATCATGACGACCTTGCTGATGCCGCAGGCGTGCAGCGCACGGATGGCATCCTTTGCCTCGGCGCGCAGCGGGTCGTAAATACAGATGACGGCTGCAAGTTCGCCCGCGATGCACAGATACAGGTGCGAATACTGTGCGGGCAAGGAATCGAATTTCTCCTGTTCGCCCTCCGGGATGGTGCATCCTTCGTCCTCAAAGACGAAGTGCGCGCTGCCGATGAGCACCTTTTTGCCCTCGACCATGCTGGAAATGCCGTGCGCGACGACGTATTGCACCTGCGAATGATATTCCTCATGCTTGAGGCCCTGCTTTTTGGCCTCCTCCACAACGGCGTTGGCCATCGAATGCGGGTAATGCTCCTCAAGGCAGGCAGCCAGACGCAGCATTTCCGTCTCCTCATGACCGCCGAAGGGCACAATCTGTGCAACCTTCGGCTCGGCGTAGGTCAGTGTCCCGGTCTTGTCGAACACGACCGTATCCGCCTTCGCCACAGCCTCCAGAAACCGTCCGCCCTTGACAGAAATGTGATAGCTGCTGCTCTCGCGCATGGCCGAGAGCACCGCGATGGGCATGGCCAGCTTCAGCGCGCATGAGAAATCAACCATCAGAACGGCCAGCATCTTCGTCACGTTGCGTGTGACGAGGTACGTCAGCACCGTACCGCCCAGCGTATACGGGACCAGCCGGTCGGCAAGGCGCGAGGCCTTGTCTTCAGCGGTGGATTTGAGTTTTTCTGATTCCTCGATCATGTGCACGATGCGGTCGTACCGGCCTCCGCCGAGTGCCTTTTCCACACACACGACGCATTCGCCCTCTTCTACGACCGTCCCGGCGTAGACATAGCTGCCCTCGCGCTTCGGGGCCGGCATGGACTCGCCGGTGATGGATGCCTGATTGACCGTTGCCTCACCGGAGACGACCTTGCCGTCGAGTGGAATAAGATTGCCTGTACGCACGATCATCCGGTCGCCGGGCTTTACGTCGCCGATGGGCACGAGCAGTTCGGTTTCGCCGGACTGGAGCCACACCTTGTCAACGTTCAGCGCCATCGCACCCGCAAGATCCGCGACAGATTTCTTGTGCGTCCACTCCTCCAGAATTTCACCCAGCCGCAGCATGAACATGACGGAGCCTGCGGTGTCGAAATCGCCGCGCACCATCGAGACAGTCACAGCTGTCGCATCAAGCACGGCGACGGAAAGTTTGCCGTGCAGTAGGGCGTTCAGTCCTGCGCGGATATATTTAACCGAGCGGAACAGTGCGATCGCTGTCCGCACCGGAATCGGCAGAAACAGCCTCGAGAACGCGCGGCGGCAGACAGTAAAAACAAGCTTGTCCTCATACTCGCGGTTGAGCGCACGGGACGTATGCTCCGGCAGGCGGGAAAGCGCCTGTTCCGACGTGAACGAGAACGACGCGAGCGCCCGCACGATATCCATGCGCGGGCAGGTATAGGTGATGACCGCGTCCTGTGTCCGATCGAAGACCTTGACAGACACGACGCCGGCAACGCCCTTCAAATCATATTCCAAAAGATCCGCTTCGCGCAGCGACATGCGGCGAAGCGCGAGATGCACGCGCATGCGCCCGGGCGTCTCATGCAGAATGTTACACTTCATATGCTGATTTGTACCTCCGAAAAACAGAAGAGCCGCAAAAACGGCTCTTCCTTTGCATGCTTACGGGTTTACTCCGCGTCCGAAGCGGTATCCTCAATCACCTCGGGCTCAGCCTCAGCTGCGCGGCGGTCGTTGATGGCCTTTGCGTCGGCGTAGACATCATCCGCACCCTCGCGGACGGCCGTCACGGCCTGCATGATGCAGTCCTTGGCGCGCAGGACGGCTGCAGTGGTGTGCGCATAAACGCTCTTTGCTTCCTTGCTGCTGAGGATCTTCAGACCGGCGGTGCCAAACAGAACGCCTGCCGCGAACAAACCAAGATGTTTCATAAAATGTACCTCCTGTTCTGGATTGCTGCCGCACTCAATGTTAGATACGGCTAACAAAAATTAGACACATTTAATTTTCAGCGAGATAATACCACACATTCCCTGAAAACGCAAGCCCATATCCGTAAAAAAACTATGAATTGTGCGAAAAACGCAGCCCTCGAAAGGGCTGCGTTCTGGTCAGTCAGTCCGCGATCAGCGCGGCCATATCTGCGGCGCTGATCTGATAGACCGCGCCGTCGATTCCGTTTTTCCGCAGCGCATCCAGAACAGCAGTCCGGTCGTACCGGCAGCCGGTAAGCGCACCCGCAATCGTCTCTGCGGAAAGCGTGGAGAAAAAATCTCCCCAGACGGACGCGCTGCGGATCACGCCGCGCTGCACGTCCAGCCGGAACGTGAGTTTGCCGCCTGGGAAGCGGCCTGTGCGTTCAAGATTGAAGCGCGGGTTCTTGCCGTAGATCGCATCCCACGCGGCAAATTTCTCCTGTGCCAGCTGTCGGATGCGCGCATCGTCCTCCGGGGTAACGGCATAGGTATCCGTACTGCCGCGCATCAGATGTCGCACCATACAAGATTTAAATTCCTCAACCGAAAGCTCCCGAGGCAGGTGTTCGGAGATATTCGTCACGCGGTCACGCACGGATTTGATGCTTTTGGAGAGAATTTTATAGGGGTCAACCGTGGTGGACGCGACCATCTGCTCAATGTTCGTGTCATAGAGCAAAGAGCCATGATGCACAATGCAGTCGCCCAGTCGGTACTGCGCGTTGCCGGAAAACTTCTTACCGTCGATCAGAAGATCATTGCGGCCGTTGAAACTGGCATCCGCACCAAGTTCACGCACGGCATCCACGACAGGTCCAATGTACTGGGCAAATTCGATCTGCTGGTCGGGCGAATGCTCGATAAATGTGAATTGCCAGCCGCCGAGATCGGTGTAGATCGTCCCTCCGCCGGACATGCGGCGCACGAGATGAATCCCATGCGCATCGGCATACGGCTTGTTGATCTCCTCGAGAATATTCTGGTACTTGCCGACCATCAGTGTCGGCGTCGTGCGCCAGAAGAGAAAAACCGTGTCGGGCAAGCGCTTTTCGGTGGCAAAATAGTGTTCCAGTCCAAAATTATAGTAAACGTCAGTCGAACCCGTCTCAATATAGATCATGCACGTCCTCCAGTGCCTCCCACGCGCGGTAGGAGCTGCGGGCCAGCGGCGCGGAGGCCACATGGCGGAAGCCCTTACTTAGCGCCAGCTGCTTGTATCGTGCAAAGTCCTCTGGTGTCGCGTAGCGGTCAAGCTTCCAGTGCTTTTCCGACGGCTGGAGATACTGTCCAATGGTCAGAATGTCGCAGCCCGTGGCAAGAATATCGTCCATGAGGACAGAGATCTGCTCGTCCGTCTCGCCAAGGCCGACCATGAAGCCGGTCTTGGTTAAAATCGTCGGGTCTTTTTCTTTTACATAGCGCAGAACGCCCAGCGTCCGGTCATAGCCTGCCTGCGGGCGGACGGCCTTCTGAAGTTCCTTGACCGTCTCAATATTCACATTGAACACATCCGGATGCGCGGCAATGACGATATCGGCAGCCTCATGGCTGCCTTTCATGTCACTCGTCAGCGTCTCGACCGTTGTACCGGGGCACAGCGCGCGGATGGCGCGGACAGTCTTCGCAAAATGCTCCGCGCCGCCGTCCGGCAGATCGTCGCGCGTCGAGCAGGTCAGAACAACATGGCGCAGCCCCAGCTTTTTTGCCGCCTGCGCAACATTTTCCGGCTCGTCCGGGTCAGGGGGCAGCGGCTTGCCGCAGGTGACGTTGCAGAAACGGCAATTTCTAGTGCAAATATCACCCAGAATCATAAACGTGGCGGTGTGCTTCTGGTAGCATTCACCGAGATTCGGACAGTTTGCCGCTTTGCAGACCGTGTTCAGCTTCAGATCGCGCATCAGTTCCGCGACCTCGTTCACAGCCTGTTGGTTGTAGCGGACGCGCAGCCATTCGGGTTTCCGTTCCATTATGCTCTCCCGCCTTTACTTTGTTTCGAGAATTGCGACCGGAGCCAGCGCGTCAACGGTGTCGCCTTCCTCGCACAGCTGCCGGCGCAGGATACCGTCCTCCGTGGCTTCGATCTGATTGACAACCTTATCCGTCTCGATCTCATACAGGGCGTCGCCCTTGTGGATCTCATCGCCCTCGTCCTTGAGCCATGCGCACAGGACGCCGCTCTTCATCTCGGGCTGCAATTTCGGCATAACAAGCTGCTTTTCCATATTTTCAAACGCTCCTTTTCGTTACATCAGACAATCCAATAGTTCTTCCGCCTGTTCGCCCGCAAGCGTCCGGCAGAGGTTCAGAAACAGCGCTGGGTCAAGCCGCGCGCCGTTCAGCATAGCGCTCGCCGCCTGTGCATCGAGCACGTCAGAGCGCACCTCCGCACTGCGCAGCAGACCGTGCTTGGCCTCATAGCGTACAAAAATCGGCTTTCCCGCAAATTCGGCAGTCTTCTCATAGGTAAAAGCCGGAGTCTTCCCCCATGTCCAGTCCCATGAATGATAGGTTCCATCCGCCAGCTGCCGCACCTCAGCCAGCTGCTGCTCCGTCAGCCGGATACACGCCGAGCCGGGCGTCAGCAGCTGCTCGGCCAGCCGTCTTGCAAACGTGACGATCTCACAGTCGTCTTTCAGATAGGGCCGCAGATTTGTGACTGTGCAGATGGCCGATTCCGTGCCCTTCGAGCAGAACGCATCGTTTTTCCTGCCGGTCGTGATCTCGTCGAGCAGCGACAGATCAGAATCAAACAGCAATGTCCCGTGGTGCAGGACGCGGCCGCCCGCGATCTTCTGCGCACTGCCGGAGATCTTTTTTCCGTCCACGGCGATATCGCAGGTGCGGTTTTTCTGCGCCGGGATACCAAGGGCATTCAGTGCCCGGATGACCGGCTCCAGGCAGCGGTCGTAGTCAAGCGGCCCCGTCTGGTCGGATATGAGCGTATAGTTGAGGTTTCCAAGGTCATGGTAGACTGTCCCGCCGCCGGACATGCGGCGCACGACGGGAATCCCCCTGTCCAAAAGCGCGCGCACATGCACCTCGCGGCAGATATTCTGATAGCACCCGACGACGACCGCAGGCCGGTTACGCCACAGCAACAGCACGTCCCCCTCGCGGTAAGTGCGGAACACATAGTCCTCAAACGCCTGATTAAAAAACGGGTCATGTGATGTTGTTTCAATTTGAATCATGCGGAAATCCTTCCGTTTCTGATTTCTTTTCTTATCTTATCACAGCTATCCACAAAAAACAACAAAAAAGCTGAAGCTGCCTCTGCCGGCTTTCCTTGGAAGCGTGACGCTTTGGGTACAGGATAATCAGTCAGATCACATACTCATCCGCCGCATCGGCGGTGGTCAGGCTGGAGAGAGGGACGGCATCAAGGCAGGCGGCAATTCTCTCGTCGAGTTGGTTCCAGACAGCGGACAGGCCGGAGGACACTTCGCAGCGCGTAAGCTGCGCGTTCGCGCCGAGGCAGGACAAAGAACCGTCCGCCGCGCGGATGATCTCGCCGACAGAATAATCGGACGGCTCGCGCGTCAGGCGGTAGCCGCCGCCTTTGCCGTGCGTTCCTTCGACCAGTCCCTGCTCCGTCAGCGTGCGCAGGATGCGCTCAAGATATTTCTGCGACAGTTCCTGCCGCTCGGCAATCTGCCGCACAGGGACGAAGCCGCCGCGATGCTCCGCCAGATCCAGCAGAATCAGAACGGCATAGCGGCCCATGGATGAAATCAGCATGCGGCATCCTCCCTTGCAATGATGCCGCCGCCAAGAACCGTATCGCCGTCATAGAGCACGGCGGACTGGCCCGGCGTGATGGCGCGCAGCGGCTCGTCGAAGACGAGGCGCACACCGTGTACCCCTGCCGGATAGACCGTGCAGGGCTGCTCCGGCTGACGGTAGCGCGTTTTCGCGCTGCACCGGAACGGAAGCGCGGGCGCTTCACCGGAGATCCAGTGCATGCCGGGAACGAAGCACTCTCTTGTAAACAGCGCCTCGTTCGGGCCGACGACGACGGCGTTCTGCTCCGGAAGAATCCTCACGACATAAATCTTGCCGTCTGACGGCATACGAAGCCCGCGGCGCTGACCGACGGTGTAGTGGATAATGCCGCGGTGCGTGCCGATAACATTGCCGTTCAGGTCAAGGAATGGCCCCGGCTCCGGCGTTTTGCCGGTACGGTTTTCAATGACCTTTGCGTAATCGCCGTCCGGGACAAAGCAGATGTCCTGACTGTCGTGCTTGCGGGCGTTGATAAGCCCGGCCTCGGCCGCAATTTCGCGCGCCTCGGTCTTGCGCAGTGTACCGAGCGGAAACTTGACTCGCGCAAGCGTCTCCTGCGTCAGATCGTAGAGCACATAACTCTGATCCTTTGTCTCATCAAGGGCCTTTTTGAGAACATACTTCCCCCCTGCCCGCTCGATGCGGGCATAGTGCCCAGTGGCAATATAACGGCAGTCCATGATATCGGCGCGCTCGAACAGCTTGTCAAATTTCAGATAGCGGTTGCAGTCAATACAGGGATTCGGCGTGATGCCGTGCTCGTAGGCGTTTACGAACCGGTCGATCACACACTCGGCGAACTTGTCCTTGAGATTGAAGACGTAATACGGCATGCCGAGGCGGTAGGCCACGCTGCGCGCGTCCTCTACATCGTCAAGTGAGCAGCAGGTGTTTGCTTTCGGAATGCCTGCGTCCTCATTGTCATAAAGCTTCATCGTGCAGCCGATGCACGAAAAGCCCGCATCCGTCAGCAGCTTGGCTGCAACGGAGGAATCCACGCCGCCGGACATGGCGACCAATACCTTTTCAGTTTCCATTGGCAGCCGGTGACGCCTGCATGGCGTTGATCGTTCGTTCCATCAATTCGTCAAGGCTCCAACCGAGCATATCCGCACCGCGTTCGATAACCTCGCGCGAGCAGCCGGCGGCAAATTTCTTGTCCTTGAACTTCTTTTTGAGTGACTTAAGCTGCAGATCCTGCACGCTTTTCGTCGGCAGCATGCGCACGACCGCGCCGATAAGGCCGGTCAGTTCATCCGTGGCATAGAGCACCTTTTCCATCTGGTGCTCCGGCTGCACGTCAACGGTGAGCAGATAGCCGTGGCTGACGACTGCATGCACAAGGCGCTCGTCCATGCCCTTTTCGCGCAGGATTTCCGCCTCCTTTGTGCAGTGCTGGTCGGGATACTGCTCGAAATCCAAATCGTGCAGAATGCCGACGGTCTGCCAGAAGTCCGCCTCATCGTCATAGCCGAGTTCGACGGCAAAATACCGCATCACATCGCCCACGATGCGCGCGTGCAGGCGATGAAACTCGCCTTCATTATATTCGCACAGCAGGTCCCATGCCTGCTCTCTGGTCGGAATCATAGTTCTGCCTCCTGATCGTCCAGTTTTATTTGATAATTATAGCACAGATCGACACCGGTGTACAGGGAAAGTGTTTGATGCGGCGCGGCATCATGCGAAAACCTCCCTTTGCCACAGCCTGAACTGCGAAAAAGGGAGGTAGTATTTGCGCAGGCAAATATCGAGCAGGGTTTGTAGCGGCGAAGCACTCTGCTTCACCTCTTACCGACGCGCAGATAACCTTGCAGCTGCGCCTACTAACCGCATTCGGTCTTCGCCCAGATTGATGTCGCTGCCTTACAGATATGGCCGCATGTCCTTGACAAGCTGGTCCTCCAGCCGGATGAGGGACTGGGCAAGACCGCGTGCATCTTCATCCGCTGTGGGATACTGGTTGCAGTAGCGGGCAAGCGACTTGATGCCCATGGAGCAGCCGGTCGAGATGAGGTCGGCAGTCGTCGCGTCGCCGGGCTTCATGGAAAGCATCGCCTGCGTCTTCAGATACGACATAGCGCGCGCCGCCGGGTCTGCACGCTTCGGCTCCTTGCCCTGATGGCGCAGCCGATCCTCTGCCTGCGCGGCAAGCTGCTCGTGCTGGCGTTTGCTGTCAAGCAGACGCTTTTGCAGCGGGCCTTCCGCGCTGTTTTTCAGCACATCCTCCAACGAACGGATGGCCATATCCGTCCCTGCCGCGCACTCTGACAGCAAATGCAGGGTGTCTTCGTTCATATTGCATCTCCTCCTTCTGCAAGTATTGTGTTCCAAAACGAGAAAAAGTATGATACAATAAAATATCAGATGACGCAAAAGGAGGCGCTGCTATGCGTATGGAACGGACAGTCCGCGAGATCGCGGGCGATTACGCCGTGCTGGAAAACGAGACAGGCGGCACGACAGAGGTTGCGCTGGCGCTGCTGCCGGACGGTATTGCCGAGGGCACGGTGCTGATTTTTGAAAATTTTGAATACCATATAAAGGAGAGTAGTACGCCATGATTCGTCATATCGTCATGTGGAAATTCCGCGAAGGAGAAGAGGAGAACCGCGAACAATTCCTGTCCGGCCTGCAGGCGCTGGACGGCGTGATCCCGGAGATCCGCCATATGGAGATCCACCGCAGCTGCAAGCCCGGCAACCCCTACGATGCCTGCCTGATCGCCGATTTTGACGATCTGGATGCGCTTTCCCGCTACAAAAATGACCCGCGCCATGTCGCCGTGTCTACACTCTGCAAATCCATCCGCGAATCGCGCGGCGCGATCGACTACGAGCTGTAAGCCAAGTATACCGATTTACCGTTTCAGGAGGGAGCTTCATGAAAACCGAACATATTCAGAAGCAGCTGGATTTTTTCGTCCGCGACAAGGCGCACCACGCCTACCGCAAGCCCGCCGAAGACGTGCACGCGCTGGCCGCAGAATTTGCAGCGCAGGGACTTGACGATATGTAGCGCTCGGTCGCGCGGCTGCGCTATGTGCTGGCGCAGGAGACGCCCGTCGTTTTCCCGGACGAGCGCATCACGCTGCTGCGCACCGTGCGCACCATCCCGGAGATCCATACAGAGGAAGAGGACAGGCAGCTGCACGAGACGCACGCGTTCCATGAAAATGGCCGCGTATTCAACATGTGCCCCGACTACGGGATGCTGATGGCGGACGGCTTTACGGAAAGGGCCGAAAAAATCCGCGCGCAGCTGGAACAGGCGAAAACAGCGGAGCAGAAGGAATTTCTGCAGGCTATGCTGGACGTGCTTTCCATCGTGACGGACTTCGCCGCGCGCTACCGTGAGGAGGCTCTGCGCGTGGGCAACCTGACCGTTGCGGACACGCTTTCCAAAATTCCCGCGAACGCGCCCAAAACGCTTCTTGAGGCGCTGCAGTTCCTGCGCCTGCTGCACTACGCCATGTGGTGCAACGGCAACTATCACAATACCATCGGCCGCATCGACCAGTTCCTGTACCCCTATTACCGGCACGATCTGGATGCGGGGCTTCTGACAAAAGACGAAGCACTCGAGCAGCTTAAAGAGTTTTTCATCTCCTGTAACCGCGACAGCGATCTTTACATCGGCATCCAGCAGGGCGACAACGGACAGACGATCGTGCTGGGCGGCTCGAACGAAGACGGCTCCGACGCGTATAACGACCTGTCCGAATTGTGCCTGATTGCCAGCCGCGACCTGTGCCTCATCGATCCCAAGGTCAACCTGCGCGTACACAAAAACACGCCCCTGTCCGTCTACGAATTGGCCACAACGCTCACGCAGAAGGGCCTCGGCTTCCCGCAGTATACAAACGACGAGATTGTCATTCCTGCTCTGCTGCGCTGGGGCTATGAGAAAAAGGACGCCTATAACTACACGCTGGCCGCCTGCTGGGAGATTCTTGTGACGGGGTATATGGATCTTGTCAACTGGGACAGTCTGAACTTCCTTAAAACCGTGCAGGACGCCTGCGAGCATCTGCCGGAATGCAAAACATACGAAGACTTCGCGGCGTTTGTAAAGCAGAATATTGAGGCGCAGGCCGAGACGCTCATGGCGGAGACGAAAAACGTCTACAAGGAACCTTCCCCCCTCGTCAGCCTCATGTGCCCGGACTGCCTCGAAAAGATGCGCGATATCTCGAAGCCCGGCAAATATAATAACTACGGCTTCCACGGCGACGGCCTTGCAACAGCCGCCGATTCCATGGCCGCTGTCCGCAAATATGTCTACAACGAAAAGACCTTCACGCCGGATAAAATGCTTGCCATGCTGCATGCCAATTTCAAGGGCTATGAGCGGGAGCAGAACATGCTCCGCTATGAAGGCCCGAAGTTCGGCAACGACGACGATTACGTCGATTCCATCGCTGTGCAGCTGCTCGACTGGTACGCCGACGCGCTGGAGGGCAGAAAAAACGACCGCGGCGGCTGCTTCCGTGCAGGTACCGCCTCGGCCATGTATTACATCTGGCACTCGAAGGACGCGCCTGCCTCGCCCGATGGCCGCAGCGCACACGAGGCACTGCCCTGCAACTACTCCCCCTCCCTCTTCGCCCGCTGCGAGGGGCCGATCTCCATCATCAAATCCTTTGCCAAGCCGCACCTGACGCGCGTGGCCAACGGCGGCCCTCTGACCGTCGAACTGTCTGACACCATGTTCCGCAATGAGGACGCCATCCGCAAATGCGCCATGTTCGTCAAAAGTTTTATGGACATGGGTGGCCATCAGATGCAGATCAACGCCGTCAACCGCGACAGGCTCCTCGACGCACAGAAGCACCCGGAAAATTACCGCAATCTGATCGTGCGCGTCTGGGGCTGGAGCGGCTACTTCGTCGAGCTCAACGAGGTCTATCAGAACCACATCATCAAGCGCTCGGAAATGAGCCTGTAACATCGAAAGAAAGGAAGCATCACTATGCTGGAAGCACTGAAAGAACAGGTATTGAAGGCCAATCTGGCCCTGCCGAAGCACGATCTTGTCACCTTCACCTGGGGCAACGTCTCCGCCATTGACCGTGAAAGTGGCTTGATCGCCATCAAGCCGTCGGGTGTGGAATACGACGAAATGACCGCCGACGACATCGTCCTTGTGAGTCTGGAAACCGGCGAGCGTGTCGAAGGCCGTCTCAAGCCCTCATCCGACACACCGACGCATGTAGAACTCTATCGGGCGTTCCCGTCCATCGGCGGCATCGTCCACACACACAGCCGCTGGGCGACCAGCTTTGCGCAGGCCGGTGTCGGCATCGACGCCATGGGCACCACGCAGGGCGACTATTTCTACGGCCAGATCCCCTGCACCCGCAGCATGACGCCGGAGGAGATCAAGGACGCATATGAGAAGAACACTGGCCTTGTTATCATCGAGGAATTCCGGCGGCGCGGGATCGCCCCGGCGCAGGTTCCTGCCGTGCTTGTCCACAACCACGGCCCGTTTACCTGGGGCAAGGACGCGGACGAGGCGGTCTACCACGCGGTCGTGCTCGAAGAGGTCGCGTTCATGAACTTCCACGCCAAAATGCTGAACCCCGCCGCAGGCCCCATGCCGCAGGTGCTGCTCGACAAGCATTACCTGCGCAAGCACGGCGCGAACGCCTATTATGGACAGGGCTGAGGCGCAGAAGGCGCTGCAGGCCTGCATCGCAGATGAGCAGACCTATCAGTTCACGAGCTTTTCCCACCGCGACGCGTGGGAGCTTGGCCATGCGCTGGTGGACGCGTGCGAAAAGATGGGCGCGCCGCTTGCCGTGGAGATCGAGATCAATCATGTGATTGTCTTCCGCTATTACCCGGACGGCACGGGCGCATATCACGAGCAGTGGCTGCGGCGCAAGCGGAATCTTGTGAATCTGCTTGAAAAAAGTTCCCAACGCGCCTATTACGAACTGGAAGCAAGCCACGCAGATCAGGAGCATGACTGGCATCTGCCCCGCAGCGACTATGCTGCCTGCAGCGGCGCGTTCCCCATCCGCATCCGGGACGGAAGCGTGATCGGCGTCGCCGCCGTCTCAGGTCTTCCCGACCCGGGAGATCAGATTGCACTTCTGAACGGTCTGCGCACCTATTTTGAGGCCCATCCATAAACCGCCGCGGCGCCCCCGCCCGGGGCGCCGCATTGGTTATGTGAAAACGCTCTTGGTAATGCGCAGGAATGTACGGCACGAAGTGATCTGGTGCGGAAAGGCAAGCTGCCGGAAAAGGATGTGAAATTAGAATGCCTCTTGAAATTGTCCGCAATGACATTACAAAAATGAATGTGGACGCCATCGTCAACGCAGCAAACGAAACGCTTCTGGGCGGCGGCGGTGTAGATGGCTGCATCCACCGTGCGGCAGGGCCGGAACTGCTGGCCGCGTGCCGGCGGCTCGGCGGCTGCAGGGTCGGAGATGCTAAAATCACCGGAGCGTACCGCTTGCCCTGCAGCTATGTGATCCACACGGTTGGCCCCGTGTGGAACGGCGGCAGCTGCGGCGAACGGGAACAGCTTGCTTCCTGTTACCGGACGAGCCTTGCGCTGGCGAAGGAATCCGGCTGCAAAACTGTGGCGTTCCCGCTGATCGCCTCCGGTGTCTATGGCTATCCAAAGGATCAGGCACTGCGCGTGGCGGTAGACACCATCGGGGAGTTTCTGCTGCAAAACGATATGACGGTCTATCTTGTTATTTTCGACCGCAAGGCTTACCAGATCGGCAGCAAGCTGTTTGCAGCCATTGCCGAATACATCGACGACCATTATGTAGACGCGCACACCGACTTTATCCGCTCACGTCCGTGTCCGACTTTTCCCGCAGGCCGGACAATGGCCCCCTGCACGGCTCCCGCGCCGGAGTTCCACGCGGCTTCCACATCTATCCGCAGTCTGGATGATCTGCTGATCCATCTGGACGCAGGCTTCTCAGAGACATTGCTGCGCCTCATCGACCGCAGTGGTCAGAAGGACTCCGAGATTTATAAGAAAGCCAATGTAGACCGCAAGCTGTTTTCCAAAATCCGCAACAATCCAGACTATAAGCCCTCCAAGGCTACAGCGATTGCCTTTGCCATCGCGCTGGAACTGAATCTGGATGAAACCCGTGACCTCATCGCCCGCGCGGGCTACGCTCTCAGTGCCAGCAGCAAGTTTGATGTTATCATTGAGTATTTCATCAAGCAGAAGCAGTACGATATTTTTGAGATCAACGAAGCGTTGTTTGCTTTTGAGCAGAATTTGCTGGGCGCGTAAAAATTGTCGCTTTCCAAGCGACCAAACCCTCCTCCTGATTCGCTACAATGACAGCGTAATCAAACACAGGAGGGTTTTTATTATGACAGAACTGGTTTTTATTTTGGATCGCAGCGGGTCTATGGCAGGGCTGGAGGCAGACACCATCGGCGGCTTTAACTCCATGATCGCCAAGCAGAAGAAGGAAGCGGGCGAAGCGCTGGTTTCCACGATTCTCTTCAGCAACGACAGCGTTGTCATTCACGACCGGCTGCCGCTCAGCGAGGTGCCGCCCATGACGGAGAAGGAGTACTTCACCCGCGGCTGCACAGCGCTGCTCGACGCGGTGGGCGGGGCCATCCATCATATCGGCAATATCCACAAGTACGCCCGTCGGGAAGATGTGCCGGAAAAGACGCTGTTCATCATCACCACTGACGGCTGCGAAAACGCCAGCCACCGCTACAGCTATGAGACGGTACACAGAATGATTGAGCGGCAGAAAACAAAATACGGCTGGGAGTTCCTGTTTCTCGGTGCAAATATTGACGCAGCAAAGGAAGCGGCCCGCTTCGGCATCGCCGCTGAGCGTGCAGTAAACTATAAATGCGACGAGATGGGCACAGCGCTCAACTACGATGTTATCAGCGAAGCGATCTGCACCGTTCGCGCCAAAAAAACACTCGGCGCTGGCTGGAAACGCCGCATCGATGCGGATGTGCAGAAGCGCGGGCGGTAACGAGAGTATCCAGAGCAATTTGGGACAATCAATGTCCCTATAAAAGTACATTTGTCATCCGCATATTGACATGAAATCGCTTTTTTGTTACCATAGCGTCAGATGATATGGAGCGCGTATGCCCCTGTCAGCTGACGCTATGCACAATTATGGCCCCAGACGGGGTATATTGTTTGGAAAGCAGTTAGTTTTATCTAACTATCTGCTTGCAGCCGCAGGTTAGAGCGGTTTAACAGCATTTCAGAGGTGTGAACCATGCAGATTTTGGAGCACGGACAGGAGCAGGAACAGACGCTGCTGTTCTTTCCCTGCACAGCGGAACCCGTTTGGGCATTCACGGACACCATTGCGCTGCTTTCCCAAAAGTGGCACGTTTTTCAGGTGGTATTCGACGGGCACCAGCCGGAGTATCCGGGAGATTTCACCTCCGTGGAGCAGACCGTGGATGAAGTAACTGCGTATTTAAAAAACCACGGTGTTGTCCGGCTGGACGCGGCCTACGGCTGCTCTCTGGGCGGCGCGTGCCTGACCCGCTTTCTGGCGTTGGTCGAGATTCCCGTTGACCGGGCGATCATCGACGGCGGAATCACGCCCTACCAGCTTCCATATCCAGTACGAAAGCTGATATTGGCCCGCGATATCCTGTCCTTCAAACTCGTAGCAAACAGCCGTAAAATTCTGGAGGCGGCATTCCCTCCGGAACGTTTTACCCTTCCCGGACATGACCCCGTGAAGGAGTATTACACCATGGAAGTGTATCTCAAAACCTACTCCAACCGGACGATCCACAATTTTTCAGGAAGCTGATGTATAAAGCATTTCTGCGGGCAAAGTCGGCCTGTGACAAATGGCACGACTATGAGATGGACGTCGCACCTCTCGACCCGGACAAGCCGATCTACTACGAATTCACAGCCTGCCCGGCGGCGGAGTTTGCCATCAAGCACGATCTTACCGACATCATGCCCGCCCTGTGCAACGTGGATTTTGCGTCCATGGAGTTGATCCACGCAAAACTGGTGCGCACCACCACCTGTGCGAACGGCTGCAAATGCGACTATACGATCTGCGGCGACAAAGACCCGTATCTGAACAATCATCCCGCATACCGCGACGAGGCAGGATACAGAAGGAACAAATAGGCCCGGAGGCAGCTATATGCAGACATTTCTCGGAATTTTAATCCCGTTTCTCGGAACGACGGCCGGTGCGGCCTGTGTGTTCTTCATGAAAAAATCGCTCGGTGATCTGGTTCAACGCTCCCTTGCGGGCTTTGCCGCAGGCGTAATGGTGGCCGCCTCAATCTGGAGCCTGTTGATTCCGGCGATCGAGCAATCCGCAGCAATGGGAACGTTTGCTTTCTTCCCGGCACTCCTCGGCTTCTGGCTTGGCGTGCTGTTTCTGCTTGCGCTTGACCATCTGATTCCGCATCTGCATGTCGGCAGTGAGCAGGCAGAGGGCCCCAAAAGCAGGCTTGCACGCACGACCATGATGGTGCTGGCCGTCACGCTGCACAACATCCCGGAAGGCATGGCGGTCGGCGTAATGTACGCGGGTTTTCTTGCGGGAAGCACGCAAATCACAGCAGCAAGTGCACTTGCCTTATCGATTGGAATTGCGATTCAGAACTTCCCGGAGGGCGCGATCATCTCCATGCCGCTTCGCGCCGAGGGTCAAAGGAAGGGTAACGCCTTTCTCGGCGGCGTGCTTTCCGGCGTTGTAGAGCCGATTGGTGCCGTACTGACAATCATTGCTACCCAGTTCATTGTTCCCGCGCTGCCATATCTGCTGAGTTTTGCTGCCGGCGCCATGCTTTATGTGGTCGTAGAAGAATTGATTCCCGAAATGTCACAGGGGCAGCATTCCAATCTCGGCACGGTATTCTTTGCCGCCGGGTTCAGCATTATGATGGTTTTAGACGTGGCCTTGGGATAACAACATGGGAAAAGAGAGGTTTTTGACATGAAAAGAGTTTATGCAAACTCCCAATACGCAAAGCCGTGTGAGCGGTATTGCCGGGAGGTTTACCCGGATGAAGCCGAACAGATCTTCAAAAAAGCCGAGGCGTATTATCTCAAGTTCATGAAAGATATGCCCGACCTCGGCGAAAACATGATGGCGAAGAATATGCTGGACTGGTTTACGATCCTCGCCTTTTATGAGGCAAGTGACCATCGCATGGATGGTGAAACGCTGCTTGAAATCAAGCGCCGTTCGGTTGAAAAGATGAAGTTCCTTGGAAAGCTTATAGACGGGAATAAACAGAAATGGCCGTACTGTGACTATTTTATTACAGGAAATAACGAGTGATAGATTGATGCCATCGATGAGACTTATGTATTCTGCATAAGCGGATGAAGTAGGAAATGGTGCTGCGATTGCTGCACCGCTATCAAGAAACAAAATTAGAATTTATGAGGGTTTGGTATGAAGCGGCTATACTTACTCGGCGGAACAATGGGAGTCGGCAAAACAACGGTAAGCCAGCAGCTGAAACAGGATTTGCCAAACAGCGTTTTTCTCGACGGCGATTGGTGTTGGGATGCCGACCCGTTCCAGGTTACAGAAGAAACAAAATCCATGGTCATACGCAACATCTGTTATTTACTGAACAGTTTTCTCCACTGTACCGCCTATGAGAATATCATCTTCTGTTGGGTCATGCACGAGCAATCCATTCTTGATGCAATCACCAATCGTCTGGACACAGATAATTGCAAAGTCACGAAAATTTCTCTGACAGCTGACGAGATAAATTTGAGAAATCGGTTAGCCTCCGATATCACCCGCGGAATCCGCACTGCCGATATTATCGACAGAAGCGTCGCAAGAATCAACCTGTATTCTCTGCTTGACACCGTAAAGATCGACACAAGCAATAAGACCGTCTGTGAAATTGCAAATGAAATCATAGCGCTTTGAGCCTGACAATTTTTCAGCAACTATGCAAGTCAAATTCTGTTTTTTCCGGAAGAAACTCTGCGCGGCTGCGATTGTGTTTTGGCGCCTGTTTTGTTATTATGAAACAAATCTTGCTAATGTTTGTCAAGAACTTTTTTCTGGAAGTTGCACAGAAAAAAGGGCGTACTAAATGAACCCACCAGATTGCGGGCTTTGAAAAAATGATGTAGAATTAAAGTGGTTTACTTGTAGAGCTCCATTGCTCTGGCGTAGTAGATCCGGAGGAACTTGTTCACGCCAGCCATCTTGGCTACGTTGAAAGGCTTCCCTTCCTGCTCTTTTTTGAGCATAAAGAGGTACACAGGGTCGTCTTGAGGTTTTGTCAGTTTAAGGGCCTGCATTACCTCGTAACAAGCCTTCCGGAGGGTAGAGCTGCCACGTTTTGAAATGTGGTGGTTTCTGCTCTCGAATTGTCCGGATTGATATGGAGGGGCATCGTTGCCGGCATAGGAGTTCAATGCCTTACCGCTGTGAAAGCGATGGACATCACCGATCTCGGCAAGGATAATCGGTCCGAGGCGGTCACCAACGCCGTGCATTGCTCGGAGTACCTTGTATTCCGGAATTGTCTCGGCGATGTTTCTCATCTGAGAAATGATTTCGTCGGCAGCATTTTGTGTTGCGGAAAGCAGGTCAACGCATTGATTTTGTGAGAGCCAAATGTAAGGGTCTTCGCCGCGGGTGGTAATGCTGTCAACAGCGAGTTCGTAGATACTAAGTCCCTTGCTGGATGCACTGCGTTCTGAAGCCTTTTTCGCCAAGACGTCATAGGATGCCAGGAAGCGCGCCTTTCCAATTCTTTGAATCTCATCAAAGGACTTGAATCGTTTGATAAAGAGCAGCAGAGCGCATTTTTCAGGGTTTCTGCTGTTCAGTGGCAGTATTCTTGTGATCCCAGGCATCGTCTGATCCAGCAGAGCTATGAGCTGAACTTTCAGTTTCGCGACATAAGTGATTCGTTGGCTGTACTGACGGGAAAGAAATTTCAAGTCCTCATACTTTTGCTCCATTGAGCTATACGGTACGAGTTTATAAGATTTTTCAAGTGCATAGGCTGCTATCCGAAGCGCGTCCTTCTTGTCCGTCTTCGCCTTATGAATCTCGACATCCCCGTATTTTTTCATCTGGTATGGATTGACAATGCAAACGGGAAACCCTTCGTCTTGAAGCTTCTTGAGCACCGGATAATGGTAGTGGCCAGTGTACTCCATGAGGATGGTCGTGGGTTCTCCAAGTCCCTTCAGATAGGTCACGAAAGCTTCCATCTCCGGCTGCGTATGAGCCATTGTGAATGGACTTGCCAGAACTGTACCGTCTGAATCAATTACCGCAACGGTGCTTTTGGCTTTGGATATGTCGATTCCAACTGCGATCATGAAACTCCTCCTTCGTAAATTGAGATACGATTGGTTCCAGCACTTCAAGATTCAATCAGATTAGTCCGTGAAACGGGAGCAGTGATTTGTCCCAACTTGCTGAATCGAATGCAGAATGATGAAGGCTGGCTGACACATTTGTTTACGGGCGTGGAGTCCCAATCGGAAATTCCGTCAGCCAATCACCTTCATCTTAAAGGAAAAGCGAAGGCTGTAACACCCTCGCTTATATATTACTAATTGGGATTTGTTGCTCCATACGCCCTTGACAATAGTCCTTACAATATACTATAATAGTATTTGTAAATACTATTTGTAAGAGGAGGACTTATGGAAAACAATCATTTTAACGTTGCGTGGGCGAAAAGCACTGCGCTATATACAAAAGCAGCTTCAGTACTTGGCGTCGGATACCCGGAAATGATGGTGCTGTATGCGCTGGAATCCATGGGAGAACTGACGCAAAAGCAGATCGCAGAGAATTTCGGTATGCAAAAACAGACGGTTCATACGGTCGTGAGCGCACTTCAAAAGAAGGGCTATTTACTGTTGGAGGCCAGCGAGGGCGATAAACGTGAGAAGCGGATCGTCTTGACTGAAAGCGGACAGGTATACGCCCACAGAATGATTGCGCCTTTACGAAAAGCCGAGGAGAAGGTTTATAGAACAATCGGGAACGAACGGCTCCAAGCCATGTGTGAAATTCTTGACCTTTTCAATCTTCTCTTTGAAAGAGAGCTGAGAGGAGGTCTGGGCAGTGAATAACAAGCGGACTTTCTTTCAGTATGTGATTCCGTCCGTGTTATCCTTTGCGCTTTCCGGGGTGTATGCCATCGTTGACGGTTTCTTTGTAGGCAACTCAATCGGGGATGCCGGACTTTCCGCAATCAACATTGCATATCCCATCACGGCGGTCCTGCAATCCGTAGGGACAGGAATCGGAATGGGTGGTTCAGTCAAATACTCCATTCTGAAAGCAGCAGGAAATGAGAAAAAAGCACGGGAGTTCGTTGCCGGTGCAACATGGCTGATGCTTCTTTTCAGCGCTGTCCTGACTGTCACCGTTTTCTTCACTTCAGAGAAAATCCTTTCTGCCCTTGGTGCATCGGGCGAGTTGCTTACTCTGGGAAATGAGTATATCAAGGTAATTGCCCTTGGAGCGATTTTACAGGTGTTCGGCACCGGACTGGTTCCGTTTATGCGTAATTACGGCGGTTCTTTGTGGGCAATGATCGCTATGATCTGCGGCTTTGCTACCAATGTTGCTCTTGACTATACTTTTGTGTGGGTTCTTGGACGGGGCATGTACGGTGCGGCATTGGCGACCATTATTGGGCAGGGAGTTACCATGGCGGTTGCACTCGTGTATTGCGCCATCAAAAAGAACCTCACTCTGAAAATCGCACCTGTTGATACCCCGAAAACGGCATTTCAGATATTAAAAATCGGACTTGCTCCATTTGGCTTGACCCTTGCCCCAAATATCTCTCTTGTGATCATCAACCGATTTTCGGTTTATTATGGCGGACAGGAGGCTATCGCCACCTATGCCTGTATCTCCTATATCATCTGCATTGTTTATCTTCTTTTGCAGGGTGTCGGTGATGGTAGCCAGCCGCTCATGAGTCAGTTCTACGGAGCAGGCGAAGAAAAATCGCTCAAACAAACCAAAACGCTGGCGTATGAATTTTCCATGGTTTTGGCGGTAATCAGTGCGATTCTGATTTACCTGCTCCGTGGAAAGATTGGACTACTGTTCGGTTCATCTGCCGAGGTAAACGCAGGGGTCATAAAGGTCATGCCGATCTTCCTTGTGTCGGTTCCGTTTGACGCCATCACACGAGTTTCCGCGGCGGCTTTCTACGCAACCGAAAAAAGTGTGCTGTCCTATGTTCTGACCTTTATCGAACCCATCATCATGCTGGTGTTGATGCTGATGCTGCCGCCGGTGTTTGGCGGTCAAATCACGATTTGGTGGAGCGCCGTATTTGCAAAGGTCATTACCGCATCAGTAAGCATTGTGCTGTCCGTTAGATATAGCGCACAAAGAAATCGATAACTTCCAGTTTGTCGAATCCGCAGCGCAAATCCTGCGCCGCAATAATCAAAGAATAACTTTTTGAAAAAATCGAACAATTTACATAGGAAACCCGCTGAAATCTTATGATTTCAGCGGGTTTCCTGGTCCGAGTGACTGGTTTCGAACCAGCGGCCTCGTGGTCCCAAACAGGAACAGAAAACTTTTTTTGGACGTTTCTAACGGTTTTTTATCGTTTCCGCTCGTATTCCGTTACTCTCGTGACCTCTTTTGAACCCCCATTTCCGCCTGTTCCGCGCGCGTCTGTAGTAATCCATGTGGTCAAAAACGCTTCCCGCTCAAAAGAACGGGAAGCGTTTCTGCATTTATCATCTGCCCTTATCCAAAGAAATACTGTTTCATATCTGAGATGCTGCCGTCCTTATCGCAGAACCATTCGTAATCAGAGTGGCAATTCCGACAATGTGCAATTACATCGAACCCGCTGGGTGAGTGCCAGCTGTCGGCAATGCTCATGATTTCCAATGGTTTTCCGCAGGTCGGACAAGGTCTGATTTTACTTGCCTGACGAGCGCCACGATCGCTCCTCTCTGTTTCAAGTGCATCTAAAAGGTTCTGCCAAAGATCTGGATTCGGCTCGTGTTCTGCGTAGTATTCAAGATGCTGCTGAATGTCATCAACAGCCAGCGCGAGGAACTTATCATCTAGAAGCTGAAGATGGCGTTTGATATAATCAGCGACCACCGATGACATATGGGTTTTCCTGCGCATCGCATATCGCATTGCCGACAGCAGGATCAGACGAAAGTCAGAATCAGAAATTGGGGCAAGCATATCCTGCGGAAAAAGAAAAAACTCCTTGCCATTATTCATGAATACACGCAGCGGCCGCTGCTCCTCTGTCACAAGATTCAAAAGACTGTTTGCCTGATCTTTCAGGTCGTCAACGCTGATTGACGAATAGCCCTGAAAGGGACTGCTTTCATAGTTCATCCTCTAACCTCCGTTCAATTCGTCCTCGCTATAAGGTGTAGGCATTGTAGCTCTGATTGCCCGAAGGTTCAAGTGTTTTGTTCGCAGAGGCTAAGAGACCCAATGATATTCCGCTGAGAACCGCAGATCAAATTCTGCATCGCAATAAGCAAAGAATACTCACTTCCCACAGTATACAGCAATCGCCTTAGATACGAATGTCGCTGTGCCCTCGCCGCCAGCCTTGTCGATGTTCTCGCGAAAACGTTCGTCGGCGACATACATCTCGCCCAGTCCGGCCAGAATTTCCGGTGTGCAGGTGTAGAAATGGTCAGTGATGAACTGCTGCAGCTTGCGGATCGCGTTCTGCACCTCAGGCGTGGCAGGCGCAAGATTTTTCAACTTGCCCAACTCTGTAAACTGCGCCATCAGCCCGGCAAAATCACCGACAGAGCCATCCTTTTCGTGCTGCTGGTATTCCTGATACGCGGCTGTGCCGCCCCACTTTTCCTTGACCTCGGCGGCAAAGCGCGCCTGTTCGGTCTTGTCAAATGCGTCAAATTTCATAGGTGTCACTCCTGTTTTCAAAGTCTCACGGGCGAGGGCGATGAGTTTTCCAAGCTGTTTCCGCCGCAATTCCAGCAGTTTGATCTGGTCTTCAAGCGCGGCAGATTTGTCAAAATTCGGATCATCTAAAATCCGCTTGATATCCTTCAGCGGAAATTCCAACTCTCGAAACAGCAGGATCGATTGCAGCCGTGCCAACGCTGTATCGTCATACAGCCGGTAACCCGCTTCGGTGAGCGCGGTGGGCAGCAACAGGCCAATGGCGTCGTAATGGTGCAGCGTCCGGACACTGACACCGGCCAGCTTGCTGACTTCGTGAATAGTCATCATGGCAACCCCTCCTCCGTGTGAGTTTAGCATACACTATGACGTAACGGGAGAGTCAAGAGGGAAAACGAATTTTATGAGTTTTCATTGCAGCTAAAATTGCACACACGCTTTGTTTCCTTGCTTTCCGCACCAAAATATGCTATCATACAAAATAACGATAAATAACGCCGTCAAGTGTTGAAATTAGCCTTGGCAGTATAGCTGTGATGAATTGAATGCTCTGCCAAGCGGCAGGGCATTTTTGCATATCGGTTCACAGAGAACCGTGTTAGAGAGGAAATGGGTATGGCAAGAATTATCAGGAATGCAATCAGATGCAGAAAGTGCGGAGATATTATTGAGAGCAAAACCGTCCACGATTTCAAATTTTGCAGCTGCGGGGCATGCGCCGTGGATGGTGGTCACGACTATCTCCGCAGGTGCGGCAATCTTGAAGATTGGGAGGAACTGTCCAAAGCTGAAAAAGTGGAGGACGATAACAGATTGGCTTGATTCTGGATTTAGGGGCTGGCGCTGCCCGCTTTTAATTAGAGTTTGCTGGAGCGTAATATAAAATGGAGAGGAGCGGCTTTTCGTGTATTATTCTGAACTTGTGAAAAAGGCGTGCGTGATCATGTATGATGCCCACAAAGAGGATAAGGATAAAGGCGGATATCCGTATGTGTTCCATCCGTTTTACCTGGCGACTCAGATGGATGACGAAGACTCCACCTGCGCAGCGCTGCTGCATGATGTAGTTGAAGATCATGGTTCCAGATATTCGTTTGCATATCTAGAACAAGCTGGGTTCCCGGAAGCTGTCATACATGCGCTTCATCTGTTGACGCATACGACCGGTGTGCCCTATATGGACTATGTCAAGGAACTGGCAAAAGACCCGATTGCCAGAAAAGTCAAGTTGGCAGACCTCAAGCACAATCTGGATGCCAGAAGACTGAACGCAGCGCGACCGAGAAAATATGACCTGTATTTGCAGGCAATTCGTTATCTGGAAGAAATAGAACAGAAACCCGACGTGAAATAAGACAGGAACGTAAAAACATGACCTTTATCTGTTACCCCAAATGCACCACCTGCCAGAAAGCAAAAAAGTGGCTGGATGAAAACCAAATTGCCTATAATTTTCGTGACACAAAGCTGGAGAATCCGACTTATGACGAACTGTCCGCATGGTATCAGCGCAGCGGGTTACCGCTGAAAAAGTTTTTCAACACCAGCGGTTTACTCTATAAATCAATGAAATTAAGAGACAAACTGCCAAAAATGAGCGAAGATGAAATGTTGAGTCTCCTTGCCACAGACGGCATGCTGGTCAAGCGCCCGCTTCTAGTGGGCGCTGACTTTGTCCTTGTTGGTTTCAAGGAAACAGAGTGGGCGGAGCACCTGAAAAACAAATAAAAGAAGCGTTGAAACAGAGGACATCTGACCGTCCCCGTCAATTTTTTATCAAAGTTTGTGGCGCAATAGACAAAGAATATTCAAGCCTGTATCTGCTGCGTCCAAAGCATCTGGATCGCCAAATCCCGGCTTTCAAATTTTCGTATCATCTGATTCCTTCCTGTTTGCTGCTTTCCTGCGAGGTTTTGGCTTAGTCAGTTCATAGCTCACGTCCAGCAGCAGTTTGATCGTTTCCGCCGGCACGCTGCCGTCCAGCGCGGCTGTGATCCAACTGGCTTTGTTCATATGGTACGCCGGAAAAATGCCAGTCTCGCCGCGCAGGGACGAAATCAAAATCGGATCGCACTTGAAATTGACGATATCGAGCTTCTCCGTTCCTGCAAGCCCCAGCTTGTCCCGCGGCACTTCCATGACCAACGCAAACCATTTCCGGTTGCCCGCATGACGGAACACAGCCGCCCGCGGCGTGTCTGCCCACGGATAATCCGGTTGTGTAGCGTAGTAGTTCAGAATATAGACTTCTAATTCCTCACGATTCATTGCAGACCTCACAGCGCCTCAAAGTGATACCTCGGCTGTCCGACGCTCTTTTTGCCGTACTCGATCGCGCTGACCGGGCAGTAGCAGATGCAAGCCATGCAGTGGGTGCAGTTCTTGCCCCAAACCGGCTTGCCGTCTTTCAGCGTGACGTTGTTCATCGGACAGCGCTTCGCGCACTGCCCGCAGCCGATGCAGGTGTCCGAGACAGTAAAAGCATCCGCTTTGACGCAGAATTTATAGAAAATCAGGTTGACCGGCCCGCTCATAAAGCGGTCGTAGAGATTGTTCCGCGTCGGCGCAAACGGTTGATTGCTCTGAATTGACGCGATGACGCAGTCGATATTCGGTTCGGTCTTGGCGACGATTTCCCGCGCTTCGTCCGCCTGCGGTGCGGAGAACATCGCAATGTAGTTCTCCGGCATGACGATCTGTGCCGTGCCCATGCAGGAAAGTCTCTTTTCCGTACAGAGTTCGCGATTGTACTTGTCGGCGTTGCCGATCTCGCTGCCGCAGGTCATGACGAACCACACCTGCTTCGCGCCGCGCAGTTCCGTTTTCCGAAGCCAGTCGCGCACGACGCGCGGAATGCGCCACGCGTAAGTTGGCGTGACAATAATAACCCGCTCGCCGGTTTCAACGGGCGAAGTGTCGGAAGCCTTGATTCGGTCGTTCAGATTCACAAGCGCATCGCCCAGCGCGTCTGCGATTCGCTTGGCGACATATTTGCTGTTTCCAGTGCCGGAAAAATACAAAATCATATCAAAATCCCCTCACAATGGTCAATTTCATGCTGAATGATCTGCGCCGCCCAGCCGGTGAACGTCTTGATGCGCGTCTGGAACTGCTCATTCTGCCACTGCACCTTGATGGTCTGATAACGCTTTGTTTTCCGCGTGCCGGTCAGCGACAGGCAGCCCTCCTCCGCGTCATAGGGCGCGGATTTTTTGACGATCACGGGGTTGAACATGACCATGTACTCACCAATGTTGTCGAACGCAATAATGCGCTTGTTGACGCCAATCATATTCGCCGCCATGCCCACACAGCCGTCCTTGTGCGCGGCCAGCGTGTCCAATAAGTCCTGCGCGATTGCCAAATCGTCAGCCGTGGCCGGCTCTGCCTTTTGGGATAGGAAAAATTCGTCTTTGCAGATATCACGGATCATGGGAAAACCTCCGCTGCGTTTTTTCTTATTGTAGCAGAGAAATGGGAAAGGCTCAACTGCATTTATGGTGGATTCGATAAAGACACTTAATTAATGTTTGCGCATTCGGTACGAATAGCATAGAATTTTCGCGCGCAAAACAGCAATAATTCATGCGTCTTATGAGATGCAGAATTTGCGTGGCAATATACAAAGATAAAGGCGAATTCGATAAGTGGTCTGCGAAATAAAAATCGTTCGTTTTTATCATTTCCTTGCATTTTCCATTCTGTTTTGATACAATAAAATACAACGCTGCAAAGCGCTGTTGTTAGACTTGGCAGCTTTGCGCAAAAGTGTTCTGCCAAGCAGCAGAGCACTTTTTTCATCTGGAGGAATCGACATATGGCTGTAAGTTATAAGAAGCTTTGGAAACTGCTGATTGACAAGGACATGAAAAAGAAAGATCTGTGCGCGAAAGCAGGCATTAGCCCGGCGTCCGTCACGAAAATGGGTCGAAACGGTCATGTCACGACGGAGATCCTTTTGAAAATTTGCACGGCGCTGGACTGCGGCGTGGAAGATATTATGGAAATTGTGCCGGATTCGAGTGAAAACGCATGATAAAGTCCGCTTTATGGGACAGCCAATATGATATGATTACAATGAGCTTGGGAGACCGGCTCGAATGGAGAAGCGAATGGAACGATCTCTGATTTATAACGGAACGATCACGGCGGAACAATTTCTCTTCTATGAAATCCGCATTGCATCGAAGTATTACCTCGACGGGACATCCGTGGAGGATGCTATCGAAGAAATCAAAAAGAACAATCTGTTTCAATACCCGACCGAGCGGCTTGTTGCCCGCATGGTGCGAAGCTGCTATAAGCGCCTGGATGCCTTGGATGATGAGCAACTCCGGCAGGAATTATCATCGGCTCCGGCTGAGATTGCAAAGCAGATCAACCTCTATGCCATGATGCGATACAACCGCATTGTCTGGGACTTCATGGTCGGCGTGATCGGAGAAAAGTTCCGGAGTCAGGACTTCGAGTTTTCACGGAAAGACCTGAATGTCTTCTTCTCCCACTTGCAGGAGCAGAACGACGATATTGCCGGATGGAGCGAGTCAACGGTCAATAAAATCAAGCAAGTGCTGACAAAAGTTCTGGTCGAGGTTGAGATTCTTGACACTTTCAAATCGACGCGGCTCAATCCGCTGTTCCTCTGCGAAGAGCTGGAGGAAGGCATCCGCAGAAATAACGATCTCGAAGCACTCGCAGCTTTTAACTGCTTTAGATAGGAGGCTCTGGCATGAGCGACATCAAGCAAGAGTTGGATAGAATCCGGGACAGAATATCTGACCCCAGTTTTCTTGCCAATAAAGGATTAAGCAACGAAGTCGGCATTCATGTGTTCTGCTATGATCCGGCAGACGAATTGATTGTCAGAGACTTCGTTTCCCGGCTGAAAGCGGAGAGCGGAACGCCGTACCACATTAAGGAATGTGACCTTTACGAGATTTTTCTGAGACTCTTGGAGGACAAGCGTGTTCTGAGATCCGTGGACGGGCTGGAAGAAAAACGCGGAAAGGAATACCTTCTCAAGCAGCTTCAAAAGATTGCAACGCCGGAGGCACTTCTGGAATACATGAAGTACGAGCCGCATGAATACGGCGATGTTCTTTTCCTGACCGGCGTGGGAAAAATCTTCCCGTTTATGCGCTCTCATAAAATGTTGGACAGTATGCAGCATCTCTTTGAAGACATCCCCATCGTCATGTTTTATCCGGGATCGTTCAACGGGCAGGACCTCGGATTGTTTGGAAAGTTTCTGGACGGACACTACTACCGGGCATTCAACCTTTTGTGATTGGAGGAAGGCACTATGAAAATACAAAGTATGTTCCAAAAGGACATCGACCGTCCTATCAACGGCGTTGTTAAGGTCATGCAGGATGACCAGCAGAGCTTAAAGGATGAACTGAGTGAATACATCATCACGAAGGAACTGCGGCGTCATTTTGCCACATTCTTTGATAACTATGTCAAGGCGATTGATACCCCGACCGATAAGATCGGCGTCTGGATTTCCGGCTTCTTTGGCAGTGGTAAATCTCACTTTCTGAAAATGCTCTCCTACCTTCTCTCCAACAAAGAGGTGGACGGCAAACACGCCTTTGATTACTTTGCGGACAAGTTTGATGATCCGATGATGTATGCGACGGTGCAGAAATGTGTCCGCATTCCCACGGAGTCCATCCTGTTCAACATCGACATCGAGGGACCGATCAACAAGGACAAGACCGCCGTGCTGCGCGTCTTTGCGAAGGTGTTCTACAACCACTGCGGCTTCTATGGCGAAGACCTCAAGGTGGCGAAGCTGGAACGCTTCATTGATAAGCAGGGCAAGACGGACGCCTTCCGCGCTGCCTTCAAGGAAGTCAACGGGGACGAGTGGATCAACGCCCGCGATTCTGCTGCCTTCTTTGAGGACGATGTGGTTGAGGTCTTGCAGTCTGTTCTCGGCATGAGCGAGACGGCAGCCCGCAACTGGTTCAACGGTGAAGAGAACGCCGACATGAGCATCAAGCAGCTCGTCTCCGAGATCAAGGAGTATGTGGACAGTAAGGAAGGAAACTTCCGTCTTCTGTTCTGCGTGGATGAAGTCGGTCAGTACATCGGTGACGATGGCGATCTGATGATGAATCTGCAATCGCTGGTGGAAGAGATTGGTGACAAATGCCGGGGCAAAGTCTGGGTCATGGTCACGAGCCAGGAAGCGATTGATTCTGTCGTGAAAATCACCGGCAATGACTTCTCCAAGATTCAGGGGCGCTTCAACACCCGTCTGAGCCTTTCTTCCTCGTCTGTCGATGAGGTCATCAAAAAGCGTGTTCTGGCGAAGACAGAGGACGCAGATCACCTCCTGCAAATGGAGTATGAGAAAGAGGCTTCGGGCTTAAAGAGCCTGTTTGCCTTTGATAATCCGATCCTCGACATCAAGGGCTTTACCAGCGCGGCAGAGTTCAGCGCGACCTTCCCCTTTGTGCCGTATCAGTTCATCGTCATCCAGAAGGTTCTCGCAGAGATCCGCAAGCACGGCAACTCCGGCAAGCACCTTTCGGGCGGCGAACGCTCCATGCTGTCCGGCTTCCAAGAGGCGGCGCAGAAAATCGAAAACAAGGATGAAAACGCTCTTGTGCCGTTCTATCAGTTCTATGACACGGTACATACCTTCTTAGAGAGCGCCATCCGCCGGGTCATCGACCGCTGCCAGAATGCGGCGGATGCCAACGACGGCTTGGAACAGCAGGACGTGAACGTCCTCAAGTTGCTCTACCTCGTCCGCTACATTGAAGATGTCAAGGCGAACATCGAGAACATCGCCATCCTGATGATCGACGATATTCACACGGACAAGATTGCCCTCCGTGCGTCCATTACGGCTTCTCTGGAACGCCTTCTGTCTCAGAACTACATCTCCCGCAATGGCGATACCTATGCCTTCCTGACGGACGAGGAACAGGATATTGCCATCGACATCAAGAATACGCCGGTTGACAGCGCACAGATCGTCCAGAGCATTTCTCAGACGGTCTACGGCGAAATCTATCCGGCAAAGAAATATAAATACGGCAAGTATGACTTTGCTTACGATCAGTACGTTGACGAGACGCTGAACGGTGCGTCCACTGGCGGAATGCGGCTTCGCATCGTCACCGTGGCAAGCGACCTCTACGGCGTTGGGGATCAGCGGCTTATCATGGACTCGCAGGTCAACAACGAGGCAATCGTTGTTCTCTCGGCGGACACGCCCTATTTTGATGAGCTGGAACAGGCGATGAAGATCCGCAAGTATGTCAAGCAGCGGAATGTGTCGCAGATGCCGGAGAGCATCCAGCGAATCATCCGCGACCGCAACGACGAGGCACGGAAGCTGGAAAGCCATGCCCGCAGTCTGATTGAAAAAGCCATCGTCGAGGGCAAGTTCTATGTTCACGGTGAAATCCTCGACCTGAAATACGGCTCTGCGAAGGACAAGCTGGATGAGGCGATGAAGAGCCTTGTCGAGAGCGTCTATTCCAAGCTGAACATGGTCAATCAGTTTGTGGACAGCGACGCTGATATTCTCGCTATCCTCAACGGCGCATACGAAGAAGTCGGCTTCACCGGACTGGGCGCGAACAACGAAGATGCCCTCAATGAGATCAGTCAGTGGTTGGAACTGCAAAACCAGAAGATGCTCAAGACCTCGATGGGCGATGTGCAGCGCCGGTATCAGGCGATCCCCTACGGTTGGAAGGAAATCGACATCGCAGCCCTGATTGCCCGTCTGATCGTCCAGCAGAAAATCCAGATCAACTATGGCGGCGCAGTTGTTGGCAAGGAAGAGCGCCGTTTGGTGGACTTCCTGCGAAAGAAGACCGAGATCGACAAAGCCATCGTCGCACGGCGTATTGCCCCCTCCGAAGAGCTGATCCGTAAGAGCGTCAACTTCCTTCGGGACTATCTGGGCGCGATGGACATCCCCTCCGATGAGGACGGGCTGATCCACTTCGTTCTGAACACCTTTGAAACCAAGCAGAGCCACTATCAGAAGCTCCTTGACGAGTTCTACTCCAAAGAGCGTTACCCCGAAAAAGAAACCGTCACTGCTGCCCGCGACCTGATGAACGATGTTCTGAGCCAGCGTAAGGACAATGTTGCCCTGCTCAAACGGATGGTGCAGCAGCAGGACGATCTTCTCGATTCCGCCGAGGATATGGAAGGCGTGGAGATGTTCTTCAAGGCGCAGCGGACGGTGTTCGACGATGCAAAGAAGCGGCTTGCCAGCATTCTCAAGGAAAGAGACTACTTCGCGGCGGATGCAGACACGTTGAACGTCATCAGCACGATGTCCACGATTCTTGCCATGCCGAAGCCGTATTCCCGTATTGGGGAACTGCCGGAGCTTGTCCAGAAGGTCAAGACCGCTTACGACAGCTTGCTGGATATGAAGCGCGAGGAAGTTGCGGAGAACATCCGCCAGTGTATGCAGGATGTTCACCAGCTTGCCAGCGAAGCGCGGGACGCCGGGGCACTGCTCCATCAGGCGGACGATCATTTCGTGAACAAGCGCGAAGCGACAAAAACTGCGACCTCCCTCACCGAGCTGGACGCTATGATCACGCAGCTTCTCAACTACAAGGACACGATCTGCCGCCGCATGGAGGTCATGTCTGCCTCCCGTCAGCAGGATGCGCAGAAGCCCACGCCCGCAGCGACCGCAAAGCCCGGAACGCCCGCGCCGAAGCCCCCGAAGATCATGACCGTGCGCCGGTATGACCTCTGCTCGGTCAAGCGTCTGCAAAGCAAGGAAGACATTGATAAGTACGTCGAAGCGATCCGCGAAAAGCTCATGAAGACGCTCGAAAGCTGCGACGGCGTGCAGATCAACTAAAGGAGTATCAGAAGATGAACAAGAACGCAATTCAGAAGTTTGCGATCTGGGCGCGGAATGAGTTGATTGCTCAGGTTTCCCAACGTGCCTATCAATATGGAATTGACGAGTCCGGCTTTGGTGACGCCTCTGCGGACACCCTGAATGGGCGGCTGCTGACGGCGGAGGAAAAGTCCCAGCGGCAGGAACTCATCAAGCAGATCAAGGAAAAGGGCTATCAGCAGGTCATGGAAGAGGTTGCCTACACTTGGTTCAACCGCTTTATCGCCCTGCGCTTTATGGAGGTCAACAACTATCTGCCCTCCCATATCCGCGTGTTCTCGGATGCTTCCGGCGCATTCAAGCCGGAGATCCTGAACGATGTGCTGCACCTTGATCTGCCGGGACTGGACAGCGGCAAGGTGGCGGAGTATATCGAGAGCAATGACACCGAAGCCCTCTACCGCTACCTGCTGCTGACGCAGTGCAACGCCCTGAACAGTGCGCTACCCGTCATGTTCGAGCGGATGGGCGGCTATACGGAAATGCTGCTGCCCAACAACATTCTCCGTCAGGACAGCGTTCTTGGTCACATGGTTTCCGACATTCCCGAAGAAGACTGGCAGGATGCCGTCCAGATCATCGGCTGGCTGTATCAGTATTACAACACCGAGCTGAAAGACGATACCTTTGCCCAGCTCAAGAAGAACGTCAAGATCACGAAGGAGCGCATTCCTGCCGCAACGCAGCTTTTCACCCCGGACTGGATCGTCCGCTACATGGTGGAAAACTCCCTCGGCAGACTTTGGCTGGAAGGTCACCCTAATGCCGAGCTGCACGACGGCTGGAAATACTATCTGGACGAAGCCGAGCAGGAACCGGAGGTAGAAACCCAGCTTACAAAGCTCCGCGAGAAATACAAGACCATCAAGCCGGAAGAGATCAAGGTCATCGACCCCTGCATGGGCAGCGGTCATATCCTTGTTTACGCTTTCGATGTGCTGATGCAGATTTATACCTCTGCCGGTTGGGATCAGCGCGAGGCGGCGCAGAGCATCCTCAAGAACAATCTCTACGGTCTTGACATTGATGACCGTGCGGCGCAGCTTGCCTATTTTGCGGTGATGATGAAGGCGCGGCAGTATGACCGGCGATTGCTCACGCGCGGCATTCAACCCCATATATACGCTTTTGCGGAGAGCAACACCATTACAACCGCGCCGCTTCACGATATGGGTATTACACTTTCGCAGGATGAGTATGATACTGCCGTGAAACAGGTGTTACGTCTGTTGGATGAATTGCGGGATGCAAAGGAGTACGGCAGTATTTTGACGGTAACGCCTTGCGACTGGGATTTGCTGAGGCGTTTCGCAGTCCCGAGGACAGAAGATGAGGGCGGGCAGCAGTTGTTGGGAATCCACGGTGAGCAGATTGCCGCACCGCTTCTGCAAAGACTTATCAATATTGGCGAAGCACTATCTCAGCAGTACGATGTGGTGGTGACAAATCCACCGTATATGGCAGTCAGCAACGCCGGGGCAAAGGTCAACGACTATGTAAAGAAGAACTTCCCGGACAGCAAGGCGGATCTGTTCGCCGTGTTTATCGAACGCTGCGGACAGATGGCGAAGAAGAACGGCTATCAGGCAATGATCACACAGCACGCTTGGATGTTTCTGTCCAGCTTTGAGAAGCTGCGGACAAAGCTGCTGGCAGTCGATATTGTCAATATGGCACACCTCGGTGCAAGAGCGTTTGAAGAGATCGGCGGCGAAGTGGTGCAGACCACATCGTTTGTTGTTCGCAAGAGCCACATTGCGGACTATAAGGGCGAGTATTGCCGTCTGATCGAGCCGACTTCTCAGCAAGGGAAAGAGGATATGTTCCTCGCTGGTAAGAATCGGTATGCGGCAGATCAGTCCAACTTCTCCAAAATTCCTGGCTCTCCGGTGGCGTATTGGCTTAGTTTAGCAGCCTTGAAATGCTTTGATGGCGCGGTTTTATCCGATTTTGCAGATACAAAAACAGGAATGCAGACTTGTGACAACAATCGTTTCTTGAGGTTGTGGTTTGAAGTTGATATACAAAAAGAATGCCTTCATAATGCAAACGAGAAGACCACAGTTGAGACAGACGTAAAATGGATTCCTTATAATAAGGGTGGCGATTTTAGAAAGTGGTATGGCAATCAAGACTATGTCTTGAATTGGCAGCATGATGGGGACGAAGCGAAAGCGTATGCAGTTTCTCTGTATAAGTGCGTCACCAGAACAATAAAGAACATCCCGTATTTTTACAGAGAGACAATCAGCTGGTCAAAAATATCAAGCGGCAGCATTGCCTTCCGTTATTATCCAGATGGCTTCATTTTTGATGTGGCTGGATGCTGCATATACTGCAAGAATATAGATATATTGGGACTTCTGGGGTTGGTTAATTCCAAAGTCGCAAAGTATTTTCTGAATGCCTTGTCTCCAACTATCAATTTTGAAGCAGGTCATGTCAACTCAATTCCCATTGTGAATATTGGAGACGGCGATGAGAACTCATCCGTCCTAACGAAGTCGTGTATTTCAACTGCAAAAAAAGATTGGGATTCCTACGAAACCTCATGGGATTTCAAGCGGAATCCGCTGGTGTGAGGTGCGATTATGAACATTGGAAGACGAATTTCTGTAATTGGCGACCATGACGATGATAGTCGGCTCCTAAAGCAGCGGTCGAAAGAGTGGACTTCGTTTTCTCAATATACGGACATTGAATCACTGTTGTGCATACTCAAGAACAGAGAATTGAAAGCAAATTGCATAAAGAATGTTGATGATTTAAAGGAACAATCTTATCTACAGCCCTTGATTGACAACGGTGAGGCGCTCCCGTATGTTTCTTGTTTTGATTATAGTGAAGATGAAAATATCCCATTGTGGAATATGTATTCAGGTGACAAATATGGCGTTAGGATTCAATTTGTAATTCCACATAGTTCTTTTAGTTTTCATAGTATTATAATCGATACAACACGGTATGCAAAAGCTTACCGTCACGGTACAGATTGTATTAATTTTTATCTTATGAACATTAATGATGCTAAAATGCCATATCCAAATGTCTGGATTCATACTAGCACAAAACCGATTGTGTATAAAAATGATTTAGCAATTTCAAGCTACCAGTTGCCTGCAAACAATTTGTATAATCTATCTACTGTTGCTTCAGTAAAGTCTGACAGTTGGGCATTCCAACATGAGGTGCGAATAGTTGCTGACTTTCAATATAGCGCTTCAGCGTTTGAAGAAAAGCAGCCGATAGTTGAACTGCCAGACTTCGAGTATATATTAATACCGATAAGCTTTTCAAGGTTGGAGAAGATAACGATTACATTTTCGCCTTGGATGCAAGAACAGACAAAGCGCATGGTTTCTGAGAGCATTGAGAAATTAGAGCTAAATTGCGAATGCACTGTGCAAAGTAGTCGTTTTGACAAGTTGATTAGGAGAAAGTAATAACAGGAGAGAAACGCTATGCCATATTTAGAAACTGTTCAAGAGCTTCTGGATGATGGCACATCACTTAGCACTAACTTGGTACTATCTTGGA
>ERZ773136.247-NODE-247-length-63178-cov-8.955706_pt1 | contig 63178 bp, 38 predicted proteins | sample MGYA00580855_ERZ773136 | MGnify/ENA primary metagenome ERZ773136 (study PRJEB29015, sample SAMEA2737860) | human gut metagenome | biome: human gut; feature: human-associated habitat; material: faeces | place: China | collected 2012 ... | reverse complement strand
ATGTTCTCATGGTAGTCGGGATGGTTTACTGGATTTCCAGGATATATGTACATCGGGAAAAGGAAAAGATGATGGAGGAACGTAGGGCAAATGCGAGGAGGCAACAGGAACATCTGGAAGAAATGAAATTGCGTTTTTTCACCAATATAAGCCATGAGTTCCGTACGCCTCTCACGTTGATTCTGACTCCGCTCGGATCGCTTATCAAACAGCAGAGCGACGTGGATTTGAAACAGAGGCTGGTCGTGATTTACCGTAATGCGGAAAAGTTGCTCCAATTAGTGAACCAGTTGTTGGATTTCAGGAAATTGGAGATGCAAGGCGAAAGATTGTCGGTCAGTATGGGGGATATTGTCGTGTTTGTTCGGGATGCGGTTGAGGCGTTCTGCGAATTGGTGAAGGAAAAAGGTGTTACGTTGGCTTTTGAAAGTAAGATTGGGCATCTGTATATGAATTATGACCATGATAAAGTATATAAGGTGGTGAACAATTTGTTGTCCAACGCAGTGAAATTTACCCCCTCAGGTGGTCGAATTGCCGTACGGGTGGAAAATTCGGTTCGCAACGGTCGTGAGTACGTAGCAGTGTCAGTCCGGGATACAGGATGCGGCATGGAAGAGAAGGACAAAGAGCGTATATTTACCCGTTTCTATCAGGTGGAGAGTAGCCATAAGAGCCAGTCGGGCAGCGGAATAGGTTTACACTTGGTCAAGGGGTATGTGGATTTGCATGGGGGAGAAATCACTGTGGACAGTCGGCCCGGAGAGGGCAGCGTGTTTACGTTTTTTTTGCCGACAGACTTACAGCATGACGAAAAAGTAACTATAGCGCATGGAGAGGACAAGGAAACAGTTGGTGTTTCCGTTCCATCGGCAGCAGAAGATGGCAGTGAACCATCCGGAGAGAGGAAAAAGCTGTTGATAGTAGAAGATAATGCGGATTTCAGGGCTTATTTGGTCCATGAGTTCAGCTCGGATTTCGATGTGGTAGAGGCGGGGGACGGTGCCGAAGGAGAGGAAATGGTGCGTGAGGAATGGCCCGACCTCGTCATTTCAGACCTGATGATGCCCAAGCGGGACGGCATAGCTTTTTGTCAACGGATGAAGAACGACATACATACATCGCATATTCCTTTCATTTTGTTGACGGCCAAAATGTCGGATGACGCACGCATAGAGAGTTACAAAGCCGGTGCCGATTCGTATATCTCAAAACCTTTTAATTTTGAGATGTTGCAGGTTCGCGTGCAAAAACTTATCGAACAACGAGAAACAAGGAAGGAAACGTTTAAGAAGAACATCGAAATAACCCCGAGTGAGATTACTACGACTTCCTTGGATGAGGAATTCGTAAAGAAAGCAGTAGCTTTCGTAGAAAAAAATATGGATGATTCGGAATATTCATTGGAAGATTTGAGTAGTGACCTCGGTTTGAGCAAGACGCATCTGAACCGGAAGTTGACTGTCATTCTGAATATGAAACCCCTCCAATTTATCCGGTCCATCCGTTTGAAACGTGCCGCCCAATTGTTGGTGGGCAGCCAGTACAATGTGGTGGAGATTGCGGATAAAGTCGGGTTTAACACCATCAAATACTTCAACCGTTATTTTAAGGAAGAGTTCGGCATGACACCTACGCAGTACCGTGAAGCGAACAAAAAGGTAAATAAAAACCCTAAGACTTGAAAATGTCTTGTTTTATTGTCGTATGAGCGCCTTTGTGAATGGGGTGGATTTTCAGTCTGAGCCAAGCGGAATTTTAATCTCAGCCGAATGGAAAATCAATCTCAGCCAAATGATTTTTCATTCGGCTGAGATTGATTCAAGGGATACATGACTTCTTTTTTTATCCTTATATGTATGGATATGAGTGTTTTACATGTGGTGTTACAAATTGCCTAATCATTTGTTATTTTTTGTCCCATATTGTATGGAATGAATCATATAATTTTGGATCGTTGTATTAAAAAAATGAATGCTATGAACAAAAAGAGCGTATTGTCGTTGCTGTTTGTCTGTATGTCTTTGTCTGGGATGGCGCAGGGATTCATACATCCCGGCATATTGCACACGCAGGCGGATTTCGACAGGGTGAAGGAAAAGTTGGCCACAGGGCAGGAACCTTGGACGGCGGCCTACAACAAGTTGATGACCAGCAAACATGTGGATTTGAATTGGAAACCCAATCCCACAGTCAAGATTATCCGTGGAGGATGGAATGTCTGGGAACCGGAAGGTGACAATTATGGAGCCGCCATGAATGATGCGGCTACGGCTTACCAGTGTGCATTGGTTTGGAGGATTACCGGAGATGAGCGCTATGCGGAAAAGTCTGTTGAAATCATGAATGCGTGGGCCAGGACCTGCAAGAAAGTGTCCGGTAATTCCAACGGCAGTCTTGCCTCTGGGCTTTATGGATACGAGTTTGCCAACGCTGGAGAATTAATGCGCGACTATGAAGGGTGGAACCGTGAGGATTTCAAACGTTACCAGCAGTGGATGTTGAGGGTGTTCAGCGATCAGAGTTTCGGTTTCCTACAGGAGCGTCATGGCTGTGCAGATGACCATTACTGGTCGAATTGGGGGTTGTGTAATGTGTTGTGCGAAATCAGTGTGGGTATTTTGTGCGACGACATTTATGTGTATAATGCCGGTATGGAGTATTATAAGTATATGGAGGAGCACCGTTATGCGGAGACTCTTCGCAATCTGGTATGGAAACTTCATAAGGACGACCGTGGCCCCTTCGGTTATTTTGGCCAAATGCAGGAATCCAACCGTGACCAAGGGCACGCTTCCATGGCTGTGGTTTTGGCGGCAGATGTGTGTGGGGCGGGTTTGAACCAAGGTGATGATCTTTATGCCTATATGGACGACCGTATCGCAACCGGTTTTGAATATGTAGCGGCGTATAATACAGGTGAGGAAGGTTTGCCCAATTCTCCCTACACTAATTCCGATGGCACTTTTCCGGAGATGGGATACGGTGGGCGCGGGACAAATCGTTGTGGTTGGCCACGCATCGTGAATTATTATGAGAACATCCGTGGCGTGGATATGCCTTATTCGCATAAAATCATGATGATGCATGAGAATGGAATTGATGGCGGTGGGGGATTTTACGGCGGAAACAGTGGCGGATACGACCATTTGGGATTCACAACATTGATGTGTTCCTTGGATCCGTTGGAAGACGAAACCCTTGTACCGACCGTTCTGAAAGGAAGTATTGAGTATGGCGGTGAGGCTTTGGACCGTACCTTGTTGAATGCCGTTCCGAGAGGGGCGAAAGTGACACTGAAGGTGGCTTTACCGGAAGGTGAGACTGATACCGGTAAGTGGGCGTGGGATGATGATGCCTCTTGCATTTCAGCCGAGCGTGAGGTGGAAATGGATACCTCTTTCGTGTACCGTGTACGTTATACGAATTCGGCAGGAGTGGTAAGTACGCAGATGTTTTCCATACAGGTGGCGGGCGAGGCATACGTGCGTGACTGCACGCCTTATTGCAAATATGCTTACCGGGAAAGCCAGGACACTTTGATTTACGTGAAGAAGAACGAGAGCGTGATTTTAGGTATGGATTACGGTGGATGGCATGTCAGGTCATGGCGTTGGGAAAAGAGTACGAACGGGGAGAATTGGTCGAAGTTGAACAACGCGACAACCAACCGTTTTGAATTGGCCAGTGTGGCTTCCAGTGCCTATTACCGTGTGACGATGGAACACAAGTCGGGAGTGTTCAAGTCGCAGGTGTTCCGCGTGGAGGTTTCCGAAATAGATCCTTTCATTATTTATAATGGTGAAGAATATCCCGGTACATCCTTGGTGTTGCCGCAAGGGGCTTCTTTCAGCCTTTATGCTAAGCCTACGTCCATATTGAGCCAGTCGGTGAATTCAACGCGCATTTACAAATGGGCCGTGGCCAACGATACCATCCAGGCCGACACGTTGACTTACCATTTGGATGATTTGGGCGTACAGGTGGCCGATCTGAATGATACCCTGCATGTATCAGCCATGGACACTAGTTTTAGTGTTACTTTGGTGTTCCAACGTTTTTCATCTACAGGGAAAGAGGCTCGCACGGTGTACCATTTCGATGTGCCTGTATATGAGACCAATGCTTTGTCTCCTTCTGATGAAGACAACTACTATATTCAAGAGGCTTCGGGTAATCGTTATCTGCGGAATACGGACGGGCAGTTCATGACCTATTCTGAGGATACAGATGAAGAGTATTTGTGGCGTATCCGTCGTCTTCCTTCTACTTATGGTTCGCGTTACATGTTCATCAGCCGTACCAACAGCGGACAGCATTTATCAGAAGATGGGCGTTTGAGTTCGGCGAGCGATTATTCTCGGCATTCCTTTAATTTGTGGCATAAATGCGGCTCGGACGACTTGTATGCCATAGAACGTTCTTCGTCTGTGTCTGGTGGTTTGTGGGAAATTGTTCCGGAATCGTCTGTTATATCGGTGAACCAAGGGCTTTGTACTTCATTCCCGTTCCGTTTAGTGAAGAAGGAAGACGGTTCTTCTGTAAGGGATGTCGTTTTGGAAGATGAGGAAAGCATCCCGTTGTTGGAGGTTGGCCGTTGTGGCAAAAGTGCTCTGGAAGTATGTGTGGACGAAGAGGGCTTGTTGAATATTTATATGCTTGAAGGCAGCTTGTTGCGCAGTGTCCGTTGTGTACCGGGTACAAACCGTGTGGATCTGCCGTCGCGGAAGGGCATGATGATTTTGCGTTATGTGACGACTTCAGGTCGTTGCAAGAGCCTGAAGATGATGTAGGTCTATGTGTCGGAATAAGTATGGGACGATAGAATGATGGTGCTTTTTTACGTTTTGTATGTATTGAAAATCAATGGTTTTTGTGCTATGTTATAAAATGTCTAATCATTTGTTATTTTTTGTCCTATACCTTTAAATATATAGTGTCTACCTTTGAAAGCAGTTGGATAAAAAAACGCTTTTGCAGTCAATAGGTTCGGCTGTGATATGCGATAAGAATAATGAACCTTAAAACTTATGAACATGAAAAGAAGAGCGACGAAAATTTTTTCTGTCCGGTTGGGCAAACGCTTGCCGGTGGCTTTGATGACCATGGCATTGGCGGCAGCCAACATGGCTTTTGCCCAGGAGGAAAATCCTTGGGTGGGTGAGGCTCTGCCAGCAGAAGGTGGTGAGTTTTACCTTTATAACAAAAGTGGTGACGGTTTTCTTTTGGGAGCCAATACCTGGGGTACACAAGGTTCCTTGGGACAACCGGGATTATTGTGCACGGTAGTCGTGTCGAATGGCAAATACAAGATTGTGACCCGTTGCAACGGTGACAACAGGGGCTTGGGCAGCGATGGATATATTGATAATGGTAACCCGGCTGAATATACCTTCACTGATCCCACACCGGATGATGGCCTTAATGAGTATGTGATGAACTTGGATGCCAACAAATGGTTTTATTATGGCGGGGAAGGCACGGTGTTAAATTTGGACGGTAACGGAAGTGCCACCGATGCGCAATGGTTGTTCGTTTCGAAAGCACAACGTGAGCAAAGACTCAATCAGGCTACCAAAGACAATGGGGTGGATGCTACGTTCTATATCATGGGAGCCAGTTTTGTTCGCACAGAACCTCACAATTGGAAAGAGGTGCATAATGGCGGAACGGTTAGTTTAAGTTCTCCGAGTGGAGCTTCTGGAAATCATTTTTATTGTGCAGAAGCGTCCAATAATGACAATTTCGATATTTACCAGGAACTTACCGGTATCCGTAACGGGCGTTACCGTTTGACCTGCCAAGGTTTTTATCGCGGTGACGGTTCGGTTCGGAACGCCATGTTGTATGCAGGTTTGATTGAATCCCCTCTTCTTTTAGCCGAGAGCGAGGAGGATGTTCCCACGGATGCCAATAAGGCTGCGATTGCCTTTGGGGATGGCCGTTATGGCGGCAATACGGTGGAAGTGATTGTGCAGGACGGTACTTTGCGTCTCGGTGTGAAGAAAAATGCACATATCAAAAATGATTGGGCCGTTTTTGACAATTTCCGTTTAACATATTTGGGAGAGGCAACGGCAGAAGAAGCCTTTACTGAGTTGATGGGGTCATTCCAGAATCTGATTAATGATTTTAATGACCTTGGAGCTGAAGCTATAAAGTCAGAGCTTCAGGTCGTATATGACAAGTATGTTGGAACCACAGGCGATGTCACGGAGGCGTTGCAAGTTGTATCAGAGACTGTGAAATCGGCTAATGCCGCACGTGCATTGACCATGGCTTTGAACAATGCCGTGAAGGGGGCCGAAGCATATTGGGCAAAAGTCGAGAATGGGGAAGTCACATTGAATACAGCTTTAAAGACTTCTTTGCAGCAACAGATTTCGGAAGCTAAGAAACAACTTGCGGAGACCAATATGGCTGATATGGTTGTTGGGGCAGAAGAAAGTACCACAAAATTGAATGCAATGGTGGTTTCGGCTCGGAATTGGGCCGGATTGTCATACGCTTTAGGAAAAGCAAAGGCTTTGGCCGACCGGTTGGGCGGATTGGAGAACACGGATGAGTATAAAAAAGTGTTGGCTGATTTGGATGCTGTGGAATTGACATTTGACGATGCAATCTTGGATGTGGCTGCTTTGAATGCGAAAATCCAAGAAAAACTGACACCGGAATTCTTGGCTACGGTTACAGAAGAGAACAAATTGGATTTGACGAGCTTTATTACTAACCCGAATATTTTCAATAATACTGGTGTAAAGAACCAAATGCCTGGGGGATGGATTCTTGGTCGTAATGATGCGCGTGACAACACAGAGTGGTGTACGGTGACTGACGGTGATGGTGAATTGCATGCGGGTAATTGGTCTGGTAATAAAGGTAATGATGTGACAGGAGTACATTATTATCAGAAAATAGGAATTGGAGATGGCTCTGTCAAATTGCCGGATGGTTTGTATCAGTTGGCGGCTGCTACTTATTCTGACGGTGACCCGAATAAGATTGTACTGTATGCGACATCTGACAGTGTAAACTTCGATACAGTGTATTTTAACCGTGATAGGATGCTTTATGATGAAGCTCTTTCTAAGACAGATGTGACCAGTACGGTGGAAGATGTCGTGGTAGTTGGTGGCCAATTGTATATAGGTGTAAGGGGATCCGATCCGGAGAATAACCATCAAGGTGGTAATGGTAAGAATTGGTATGCCGATAACTTCCGTCTTTATTTTGCAGGAAAGGATGTGCTTGGGGCTTACCGGGGACGTTTACAAGACCGGTTGGATAAGGCTGTGGTATTGCACGACTCCTTGACGGTCTACGGTATAGACGACAGTGAGTCCTACGGTTTTGCCTTGGATCCGGAAGAGGGTTATTATCTTTTCTTGACGGAAGGGACTTTGGACGACGTTTCTTATGCCATAAATGACTTGGATAAGATGAACGCGGATGCCGAGAAATTGATTGCGAATTATTTACTTTTGACTCCATTGGTGCAGAATGGAAATAATTTCAATAATCAATTGAATGAAGGGGTTCTGTTTGCTCAACCTACAGCAAAAAAAACATTTATTGCGGCTTTGGAAACGGCGGCGGAAGTGGCTGAGGATATGACTTGGGACAATTATTTGTCAGACGCAGTGGTTGAACAGGCAGAGGCTCTAAAAGTGGCCACTACGGAGTTCATGAATTCCGTGGCACTTTGCTTCCCGATGGGGACAGCCAAAGTTTTGGCAGACCAGATAGGAGGGTTGGCACAAACAGAGGCCTACCTTAACGTAATGACTTATCTTGCTTCGGATGAGTTGGATCCTTTGGATGTTGATTTGGCAGTACAGGCCTTGCAAGGTGAGTGTATCAATGCCATGACTCCAGAAGTGTTGGCACGGGCAACAGTTGACGAACCGTTTGATATGACGACATTTGTTGTCAATCCTAATATCTATCAGGATGCCACGGATGATGAAGGCAATCCGACTGATATAAGAATCAATGGATGGACTTTGGAAACGAATGCAGATCGTGCACCGCGTACAGGGGCCACGTCTGGTGATACTTGGATGTACACGACCAGTCATTCCAGTAATGATGCTCATAATATTTCTTCGGCTACGGATTATCGTCAGGTTATCGGTACGCAACCCGAAGTGTCTGCTGAGGGCAAGTATGGATTACCAACCGGTGCCTATCGTGTGGAGGCCGCTACGTTCTTGAACCATGAATGGGACAAGATGAGGCTTTATGCGCAGACGAACAGTGTGGAGGTAAGTACGGTGACCGGAAGTGCCGGGCAAGACAGTACCGTGTATGCCTATACTGAAATTGAATATGCAGACAGTGCCTTCAACGGAAAGCAGGATGTATGGGATGCAGCACAGGCGACTTTGGGAACGACCACAGTGGTTCCTGAAATCTATGTGGAGAATGGGGCCGTGACTATTGGAATACGTGGTAATGGACGAGTTGGAGGAAATGATTCTTGGTTCCTGGCTGACAATTTCCGTCTCTATTATGTCGGTACGGAAAGAGGTAGCAATATCGGTGGTACCATGGTTGGCCGCAACGATAATTTGTCGGAACTTGTAGATGTATATGATATTACCGGCAAGCTTGTGCGCAAACAAGCGAAACGTGCCGATGCGGTGAAGGGCTTGAAGAAAGGAATCTATATTGCAGGCGGCAAGAAATATGTAGTGACAGGCAATTAATCTAAAACAAAACGGGACGGGGCACCGTCGTGTGCCGTCCCGTTTTCCCATTTAGGGTTGAAAGAAAAACATAATTTTAAAACAAGGTTTTATGCTAAAAAAGGTATTACGTGCAAGGCCGTATAGGGTACTGATCTCCACCGGTATTTGGGTTGGTGCATTTTGCATGATGCCCTCCTGTTCGGATGATTATGAATGGGCACAGGAGAAACCCTCGTGGTTGGGGCAAAGCATTTATGACGAGTTGGCACGCCGTGGCAATTTCGGTATTTATTTAAAGATGGTGGACGACTTGGGGCGTACCGAATTCTTAAGCAAGACCGGTAGTGTGACGGTGTTTGTGGCCGATGACGATACTTATCGCGCTTATTTTAAGGCGCAGGGAGTGGATGAGAATCATATCTCCACCCCGATGAAGAGGTTTTTGGTGAACACTTCCATGTTGGAGAATGCCTACGTGCTTGATTTGTTGACCAACCAACCGTCAGGAGACAATATATTGAAAGGGCAGGTGATGCGCCGTACCAATACGCAATGGTCGGTGTATGATTCTATTCCGGCTGTGTCCGTGGCAGAACTGCCCGAGGCTTCGGTGAGTGCAGATTACTGGGGGGGATTGCGTGGAAGGCATCAGTCCGTGTATAACCTGATTGAAGAGGGGACTGTGCCGATGGTGCATTTTATATGGCGCCAAATGATGTCCAAGGGCATTACTAAAAAAGATTTTTCTTACCTTTTTAATGGAACGGAATTCCAAGAAGAGGATGTATATATAAATAATGTGAAGGTGCGCGAGGGGAATGTGACGTGCCAGAACGGATATATCCATATTATGGAAGGTGTGCCGGAACCTTTGCCTAATATGGCCGGTTATTTGCGCACGAACGGGAATACCTCTTTGTTCAGTAAGTTGATGGATCGTTATTCAGCCCCTTTTGTATCAGTCCTCCTTACCAATTCTTACAAGGATTTGCACGACCTCTATGCTAACCAGAATCTTTATCCGGTATTGGCCGGAGGGGACTCCATATATGGACGGCGTTATTTTTTCTCTTCGGCCGATGGGAATTCACTGACTTCGTACAACGGATCGGAAGTGGACGGTGTGCTGAAATTCGATCCTTCGCGAAACGATTATGCGGAAGGGAATATCTATACTATAAATGGGGTACAAACGAATAATGTCAACTTGGACATGGGTGCCATCTTTGCTCCTACAGATGAGGCGTTGAACTCGTATTGGAATAGTGAAAACGGCTCTTTCTTACGTGAACGTTATCCGAGCGAAGAGCCTTTCGAAAACGTTCCTAACAATGTGTTGGCGGAGTTCTTGAACAACCACATGCAGTATTCGTTCTTGTCTTCTTTGCCCAGCAAATTCAATTTGGTATTGGATGATGCCAAAGACCCTGTCGGACTTGACGAGGCTGATATTATAAAAGGAAGCACGGCTGTGTGTAACAATGGTGCTGTGTATGTGATGAAAAAAGCCTATGCACCGGCATCGTTCCGTTCCGTGTTGGCTCCGACGTTGGTCAATGAGAATATGAAAATCATGAATTGGGCTATTAGAAGTTTGGAGTTCAGACCTTATTTGTTGTCTATGGTGAGTCATTATGATTTCATGATATTGACGGATGAGGCCCTTTCACGTTACATTGACCCCGTGTCGTATAACGGAACGGATCCGCGTTGGTTCAAGTTTTATTATAATGCGGAGAAGAACCAGGTGGAAGCATATTCTTACCGCTATGATAAGAAATTGGGTGGATGGGACGGCTGTACAGAAGATGACATGCGCATATTGGGTAGCACGTTGCAACAAGATAGTGAGGGTAATTCCTATTATCAAATCAATCCTGTGGTCGAAAATCGTCTGACCGATTTGCTGAATTTCTGTATCGTTCCTCGGGATGTGAACGGGGGCAATTATGTGGGCAATGGTTCTGTATATTATCAGACAAAGGATGACGGTCCCATGAAGATTGAAAAAGTGGGCGGGCAAGTGACTGTGGCCGATCAGTTTTCCGGAGCAGAAGTAACAACGCAGGATTTTGTAACGATGGATAATGGGGTGTATTATGTGCTTGACCAAATGGTACAGCCTACATTCCATAGTTTAATGCAGGAGTTGGTGGAACATTCAGAATATTCTGAGTTCTACGAATTGCTTTTGGGAAATGAGGAATGGACTACCAACGAGTCGAACCTATATTCTTTGATTTCTACGAAATCTTTGAATATGAATGAGGACAATGCTGCCATACAGACTTTCAGTTCTTATCATTATACGGTATATGTACCGGACAATACAGCCATGGAAAAAGCTTACAGTCTCGGGTTACCGCGTTGGAAAGACATCAACAATCTGGCCAATGTGTATGCCGGGACGGATGTCAACGTGGATTCTTTGAAACAGGCTTATACCCGACGTGTGATGAACTTTTTGAAGTATCATTTCCAAGACAATGCGGTTTATATCGGTGGGGATGCCCGTAATATGTCTTTCGAGACTGCGGCAACTCATTTGGACGGTGCGGACAAGGGGTTGAGCTATACCTTGCGGGTGAATTCTGACGCCGCGGGTATTATGGTGACAGATAATTCGGAGAAGACCGATGTGGTTCATATAAAACCTGAAAATCCAGGGTTCTATAACCGGATGACGCGTGAATATACATTCTCGGAAAAAACGGAAAATGGTAATATCAACGCTTCTTCATATGTGGTAGTTCATCGCGTGAATGAACCTTTGATATACGATGACGAATGCTTCTGCCTGAAAGATAATGAACGCGTTCCGGAGGATTAACAATACCATGAATCATAAAAAAAGAGGTTATGAATAAAATAAAATATTTGATAGTATTTCTATTCTGCTTATGTCCGCTGTGGGCCGTCGGGCAGAACCAAGTGGCAAGCGGTACCGTGTCGGACGACTTGGGTCCTCTGATGGGAGTGTACGTGGGGGAGATAGATGCAGCCAACCGTATTGTGTCTGCTGCTGTGACCGATATGAACGGGCATTTCACTCTAAAAGTACAAAACCCTAAGAATAAGTTGCGTTTTACTTATATGGGGTACAAGACGGTTTTGCAGGAAATAGGAAAGCGGGCGGTTTTCGATATCATGATGGAGGAAAACAGTAAGGTGATGAAAGAAGTCGTGGTGGAAGCCCGTCCGAAGATTGCCACCGGAGGATTGGAAATACCGGAGCGTGAACAGTCTTTTGCTCAGCAGACGATCAAAATGACAGAATTCGAAGGTTTATCTTTCACTTCTGCCGATGAGGCTTTGCAAGGACGTATTGCCGGGTTGGACATTATCGCTTCATCCGGAAACTTGGGTTCCGGTACGACGATGCGTTTACGCGGTGTGTCAACCATTATGGGAAATGCAGAACCGTTGATTGTTGTGGATGACAATATCTTTGAGACCAATGCTAATGATGATATCGATTATACGAGTATGACGGATGAAAGGTTTGCCGAATTATTGTCTATCAACCCGGAAGACATAGAGAGCATTACGGTGCTGAAAGATGCGGCGGCTACGGCTATTTGGGGCTCACAAGGTTCTAACGGGGTCATCAATATCGTAACCAAGCGTGGCAGGCGTGGCAAACCCCAATTTACTTATTCTTTGAGATTGAAGGGTACTTATCAGCCTGAGGGTTACAAATTATTGAACGGAGATGAGTATACCATGCTGATGAAAGAGGAGCTATTCAATGTGAACCAAAACCCCGAAAGTCAGCCGGAATTGAATTATGACCCAACCTTTTCTGAATACGAACAATTCAATAACAATACTGACTGGAGGGATGCTGTGAAGCAGTTCGGGCTGTTCCAAACGCATTATGTTTCTTTGTCGGGAGGTGGAGAGAAAGCAAATTATCGTATTTCAGCCGGTTATGACCATCAGATAGGTTCTATTATCGCTCAGAAACTGGATCGTTTTACCACCCGTATGGCATTGGATTATTTTGTAAACGACCGTATCAAGATTTCGAGCGACTTTGCATTGACTTATACGGATAACCACATGAATAGTGATGATTTGTTGAAGGTAGCTTATACGAAGATGCCCAATCTGGCTATTTATGACGAGGATGCGTACGGTAATTCTTTGGGTACGTATTACATGCAACCGAGGTTTGTGGAACGGTACCAAGGGGACAAGGATGAACTTTCGTCACAACGCGGTAAAGTGAATCCGGTGGCTTCGGCATATTTGGCAAAGAAAGAGGAACGTAGTTATAACATCCAACCCCAATTCGATTTCCAATACCGTTTGTTAGGACTTGACGAGACTTCTCACCAATTGACTTATAAGGGGACTGTGGTATTGAGCATTTATAACAAATACAATGATTCTTACTATCCTTGGGAGTTGAAGAATGTGGATTTCAAGGAGAATGAGAAAGGGATAAATTCCGCTTCTTCGGCTTTTGAAAAGAGTTTCGGTTTTAATACACGTCATCAGTTGACATATATCCCTTATATCATGAACCAAGACCACTCGGTACGCTTGTTCTTTAAAGGGGAAATGGTTTCCGGTACGTCCAGTTCCCAGTTCTTAAGTTCATACTTGTTGCCCAGTGGAACCATCACTTCTGGAACTGCCGGTGGCTTTTTGAATGAGACGAAAACAGGAGCCGGTCATTGGCGGAAGGCCGATTGGGTCCTTCAGGGGCATTATGCCTACCAGTCCAAATATTCCTTGGATTTGGCCTTGCGCGGAGAAGGAAACACTCGTTTTGGCCAAAAGTATCGTTGGGGGTATTTTTATTCCGCATCCGGTCGTTGGAATATTTCGGATGAAAAATGGATGGAACCGACCAAAAAATGGTTGAGCATGTTTGCGGTCCGTTTCGGATGGGGTGTGACGGGTACGCAACCTCCTAAGGAGGATACCCATTTCAGTGTGTATGGTGTAGATGGGGGGTATATTAATTCCATCGGGATGCGGCCGAACAATATCCGCTTGACGGATTTGCGTTGGGAAAAACAGACTGCGTGGAACCTAGGGTGGAACATCGGTTTGTTTGATGATTTGGTAACGGCGGATATCAATTTGTATTCCCAGAAGAAAACAGACTTGATGACCGAACATGCTTCTATTCCCACAACGACCGGTTTTTCAGAGTTGATTGTGGAGAATGGCGGAGACATGTTGAATAAAGGTTATGAAATCAATTTGAACCTGAACCGTGTAAAATTGACGGGGGATTTGGCGGCTACTTTCAATTTTACATTCGCTAATAACCGGAATACTATTACGGCCATGACACCTACGCGTCTGAATGCCATTAATGGAACAGGGGTCAAGTTACCTAAAAACGGGGAGTATATGTCCCGTGTGCAGATAGACAACCCGTTTGGTGCGATTTACGGCTTGCGTTATAAAGGTGTGTACGCTTACAGTTACGACCAGTTTGACAAGGCACAGGCGTCCGGCGCGACTTGCCCGGTGGCGCGAGATGAAGCCGGAGGCATCATTTATGGTGCTAATGGAGACCCGATGCCCATGTATTATGATTATAACGGTACGAAATATGCTTTTACCGGTGGTGACGCTATTTATGAAGACGTGAATCACGACGGGAGTATTGATCAATATGATGTGGTCTATTTAGGCAGTTCATTGCCCAAATTGACCGGTGGTTTTGGGTTTAGGTTGTTCTATAAAGGATGGAGTTTGAATGCACAGTTCAACTACCGTTATGGTAACAAGATTGCAAATGTGGCGCGAATGATGGCAGAAAACATGCATGGTGCAGACAATCAGAGTACGGCGGTGAACTATCGTTGGCGTAAGGAAGGTGACGGTGCAAATGGAGGGCATGTGTTGCCTCGGGCTTTGTATGGTCAGGGGTATAACTGGATGGGCAGTGACCGTTTTGTGGAAGACGGTTCATTCTTGCGCCTGAACTATTTGCAACTTTCTTATGGGTTTGACTCCAAGCTTGTCAAGCGCATCGGGCTTTCTCGTCTGAACCTTTACGTGAGCGGAGAGAATCTGTTCTGCCTAACGAAATACTCAGGCGTGGATCCCGAAGTAAATTATGGTAGTATGGGAGTGACTAAAGATGAGGCGATTACCCCTCGCGCAAAGTCTTTCACATTCGGGTTGACAGCAACGTTCTAATGACATGAATAAACAGAAGGAAATATGAAAAAGATATTGAAAACCGGAACATTGGCCATGGCCGTTTCCCTTACCGCTTTTATGACTTCTTGTGGTGACTTCTTGGATATCACGCCCCTGAATGCTGTGGTGGTAGAAAACTATTGGGAGAAGAAAAGCGAAGTGGAGAGTGTGATAACTTCTTGCTATTTTCACATGCAGGATAAGGGCTTTTCGCAACGCGTGATAGCCTGGGGAGAGTTACGGGGTGATAATTTGACGGAAACTTCCACAATGGCTGCAAAAGAAAAGGAACTTTATGACTTTTATACGAACAATATCATTCCGGATAACAGTTGGACTTCGTGGGCGGATTTCTATAATGTAATCAATTTATGCAATACCATCTTGCATTATGCACCTGGAGCCCAAGCTAAGGATGGAAATTATTCAGTAGACGAATTACGTACGCATGAAGCCGAAGCTAAGTCGATTCGCGCCTTGTGTTATTTCTATTTAATCCGTACTTTCAAAAAAGTGCCGTTGGTGCTCCAGGCTACTATCGGTGATGATGTGGATTTCAAAGTACGTGCATCCTCTGAGCAGGAAGTATTGGAACAGATTATTGCAGATTTGGAATGGTCGAAAGATTATATATGGAATAAAAAGTTTTTTGGTGATGTACGCGAAAGGAAAGGACGTTTCAATAAATTATCTGTGAAAGCCCTTTTGGCAGATATTTACTTGTGGAAAGGGGATTATGCCAGGTGTGCGCAGTATTGTAAGGAAATCATGGATGAGAAAATGGCAGAGTACAATGCCATCAAAGCAGCAGAATTGGAGGGGAATTTTATATCTTCTTCTACAGAAGGTTCTCTGACCTTGTACAATGGCTATCCGCTTTTGGATGAATCTTATTCATCTCATTATCCTTATACCATGTTGTATGAGCGGGGAAATTCATTTGAAAGTGTTTTTGAGCTCCAATACGATTATGATAACCGTAAGGATGGCAATGAAGGTGTTTCTTATTTCTATGGGAATCATAAAGATCTCTCAGGAAAGGTCAATGCAGCGGCTTATTTGACCAATCAGACGGCTGGTGCCTTGTTTGCAGACGCATCGGATTTGCGGTTGGAAGAGAATACCGGATATATGGGTGAACCCTCAAACAGTTATCCTATCTATAAGTTTCGTTTCTTGTATTTCGGAAATGATGAAAGAGGGTTTCGTTCCACGGCAGAGAATTGGATTGTTTACCGTTTGACGGATGTGATGTTGATGCGTGCTGAAGCTTTGGCTTATATGGGAGGGGATGAAAACAGTCAGGAAGCTTTTGAGATTGTGAAATCTGTGAACATGCGGTCGTGCAAAGGGCGTAGTTTGTTGGTGTTTGATGCCGATAAAATAAAGAATATCGTTTTGGATGAACGGCAACGTGAACTGATGTTTGAGGGGAAGCGTTGGTATGACTTGATGCGAATGGTACGTCACTCCGACAATCCGGTGAATGCGATGTCCACTTTGCGTAGTACATATTTGCAACGTAAATATGGAACAGGAGGACGCGATGCCGTGGCTCGAATGGGATCATTGGATAATTTGTATCTGCCTTTTTATCAGAAAGAGTTAGATGTGAATCCGTTGTTAGTACCGGATCAGAATCCGGCTTACATCATTTATTAATCAAGAGTAAATAGAAGTAATATGAAACGTAACATATATAATAAGGTAATAGGATGTGTGGTTTTGGCAACAACATTATTGGGTTGTTATGACGACGGTGTGGAAGGTGACAGTTATTATGTGTTTCAGGGACAGACGATTGGTGATTATTTGGATGCAGACGGGAAATATGGTGAGTTTTCCACTATTTTGGAACGTGCCGGCATGAAAGGTTTGATGTATGCTTATGGGGATTACACTTGCTTTGCACCGACCAACGAGGCCATAGACCGTTATGTGGATAGTAATTATCCGGGCTGTACGTTGGAAACTTTGCCGGATTCAGCTGTGGTGGCTTTGGCCAAAAGTCATTTGATAGACATTCGCTACTTGACTTCAGATTTTTCAACAGGCTATCTTCAGGAGTCTAACATGTACGACCGTAAGGTACAAGTGACCATTGAAAAAGAGTTCGATGCTGAAATAAGCGATAGTATGACAGTGTATGTCTTGAACGATTATTCACGGATTATCCAAGCTAACGATACTGTGAGCAATGGGGTTGTTCATACAATAGATCGAGTGTTGGAGCAGTCCAGTTATGTGTTACCGGATTACATGCAGTCCAAATGTGAGATGTTGGGTTTTACCCTGTTTATGGAGGCTTTGAAACAGACTCATTTGACGGATTCCATGTTAAGGGAAAAAGATGAAAGCCCGGAAATGTTGTCCCGATTGGCCCAATATGCTTCGAATTCGGAGTACACTACGGCTGGGCATAAAGTTCCTCCGGCCCGTAAGTTCGGTTATACGGTACTGGTAGAGAAAGATGAATTGTATAAAACGGTCTATGATCCGCAAAATATGGGTAAGCCTGTCTATACAGGGGATCTTCAGGCGGATTTGGCATCCTTGTTTAATTATGCAAAGGATATATATGACAAGGTATATCCGGATGATAAGGGGTTGTATGATGATGACTATACTCATCCCAAGAATCCTTTAAACCGTTTTGTTGCTTATCATATCTTGGACCGTAATGCAAGCTATGGGGATTTGGTACGTTCTACTCCGGATTGGTCTGTGCAGGAAGGTGGGGATTTTGTGGAGTACTACGAAACCATGGCCGGTAATTTGTTGCGTGCCCAAAAAGTATCTCTTTTGGGAGACGGGATATACTTAAATCGCTGTGATGATGTGAATAGGGCTGACAACAGGATGGATGGTGCGGAAGTCCTTCCTTCCGGAGGTTCTTCAACAGTAAATGGCAATTTCCAATTTCTGAGCAGTATCCTTTCTTATAATGAAAATGTCGTGAAAATGCTTCGTAGTGAACGAATCCGTATTGATACGGGGGTTTTGTTTCCTGAATTGGTGAACAATGATGTCCGTTTGGATCCGGATGGAGATATGTTATGGTGGCATTTCCCGGAAGGATATTTTGATGATGTGCGTTATGACAGCCAATGCGATTGCAAATATAACCGTTGGCCTAATCCTCAGGGAACCGGAATGGGGTCGCACTATGATTTGGCAGCATTCCGTACGGATAATATGAATTTTGCGGGGGAATATGATGTGATGTTGCGTTTGCCTGCCGTGCCTGCCGGTCAGTATGAGATTAGATTAGGGTACGTGGCTAATGGCCTTATGGGGATTGCGCAAATTTATTTTGGACAAAATAGTGAATACATGCAACCCACCGGAATCCCTTTGAATTTGGGATGGGGAGGGGGAATGCCCAAAGTGGGAATGATAGCAGACGATGCTTTGTTTGATGATATTCATAATGACGTGTCGAATAATTTCGAAGGAAAGACAACCATCACCGAAAATGATAAGGCTATGCGTAATTTGGGGTATATGAAAGGGCCTGCCTGCGTGTATAGAGTAGACAATGACAGGGTTTCATTACGTGCGAAGTTGGTTAACGATTGGTGGTATATACGTAATATCGTCACCACTCAGACTTTGGAAGAAAAACCTTCTTATTTACGCCTGCGTAAAGTGGATGAAAGAACCGGGCGCATGTTGAATATCGATTTTATCGAAATTGTGCCGAAAAGTGTGTATAATGGTGCTATACCAGAAGATAGAAATTAAATTAAAAGCAGAAGATTATGAAAGATACTAAAAGATATACCAGGGTAGCTATTTGTTGCGTGGCGGTATTGGCTACCGGATTGGTCTTGTCTTGTTCGGACGATTGGGATGCACATTATGATGGTCTGCCCCGTCCTACAAGGACTTTGTGGCAGGAAATTACTGCCCGTCCGGAGTTGGCGGATTTTGCAAAATTGCTTAAAAGCCATGGTTATGACAAGTTCTTGGATTCGGGTCAACGTTATACGGTTTGGGCGCCTACCGGTACTATAGACACGACATTGGTGACCGGTGAGAACATGACTTCGGATGAAGTGATGGAACAAGTAGTTAAAAACCATATCGCCCGTGGAGTTATTGCGGCGTCGTCTGTTGTGAACGATACTATAAAAGTGTTGAATGGGAAGCCCATGCCTTTTGTGTCAGAAGGGGGTGTGCCTCATTTCAATGGCTCGCCGGCCAAATCTTTTAATATTGAATGCAGTAATGGAGATTTGCATATATTAGATCACCAGGCGGTTTATAATAACAATGTTTGGTCTTATTTGAGACAAGATGCTGATTTTTCTAATATTACCAATTATTTGTATAGCTTTAATAAATTGGAGTTTGTGCCTGAATTGAGTACACCGGGCGGTGTGGTGAATGGGGAACAGGTGTATACGGATTCCGTGTTTGTCTTAACAAATGAATTGTGGGGGCAGATTGGCTACTTGAATGACGAGCAGCGGAATTATACGATGTTGGTTCCCGTGAATGATTGTTGGGACCGGTTGGTGGATAAGTTTAAGGGCTTTTATCATTATTCGGAAGACGAAGAACCGGAATTGGCAGACAAGTATGCGTGTCGCAGCATATTGGATGCTTTGGTTTTTGAAACCCGTAGTCAGTCTTCGACATCCGATTATTGGGAAAGTACGTCCGGAAAATTGTTCTATCGTCCCCAAGATGCCGGGGGCTTGTTTGAAGGGACCGAAGCCATTGGTTGTAGCAATGGACAAATATTGAAAGCGGCCGATGTGAATTTAAGCCCCTATCAGGTCTTAAACAGTGACATTGTTGTTGAAGCCGAAAATATCGGTGATTATCTGCTTGCAGCTAATTATTACGATGAAAATCAGGATCGTCCTGTGTTTGTTGCCGCAGCAAATACCGGTGTGTCATCTAGTTATTACATGAAGTTTACTTCTACGAACATGTTACGGGGCGCCACCGTCACTTATGCTATCCCAAACGTATTGTCTTGCGCCTATGATATAGGGATTGTATTTGTTCCGATGAATTTGACGCGTAATGGTTGGTCTTCTTCCATTGATACAAAAAAAGGGCGTGTGGATGTCGAATTGAATGATAAATACACGAATGAAAAGCTGGCAGTGGGAGGGATTGAAATACCAGGTGACAAGGTTGATACGATATGGGTGGCACAAGGGTATCATTTTGCTTATTGTGATTATTTCCCCGATCGTGTTTCTATGGAAGATGCTAAAATCTCTTTAAAAATCGTTAGTACGCCTAAACGTAGTGAGTCGGATTATACACGTGATTTATACATTGATTGCATATTGTTGAAACCCTCAATTGATGGAGATTTAAGTGATGAAGAATAAGAATCTATATAGTATATGTTTTTGTATGGCCTTGGCAGGCAGTCTGCAAACGGTCTATGGGCAGGTGGATGCGGAAGGGATGATAGATTCCACGTTATCGGCCGCAGGAAGAGAAACCGATTCACTTCAGATTGTAGTGCAGAGAGAAATGAATAAGCTTCCCACGGTGGTTTATAAGGGGACATTGGTCGATGCTGCCACAGGTGGGCCAGTGCAGGGCGGCATCATACAAGTAGCCGGAGACGAACGGTTCAGTTCCATTTCCGACGAACAGGGTGCTTTTGAAATAAAAGTGCCGTTGTATGCCAATCAATTGTTGGTGCGTACACCTACTTATGCTTTGGCTAGGGTACATTTGGTTGGAAAAGGAAAAGAATTAGTAGTGAGGATGTATTCAGAATATTTTTCCGATGGTTATGCCAATGAAGTGAGGGTGACGAATAAGAGCAGTGTCGGAGATTTTTCTCCAAATTCGTCATTGACCATTGAAGACGAAATGGCTAAAAAGCTTGGTGCTGATTTACGTGTATTGCTTCGTTCGGGTAATCCGGCTCAAGGAGCGAACATGTTTATTGGAGGATATAATTCGTTGAATGGAGGCGGGCAACCTTTGTTTGTAGTGGACGGTGTGATTCTTGATACTCAAAACGGGCGTTCGTTAATGCACGAAGGTTATGTCAATAACGTGCTTTCAGCCATTAGTGTTAATGACATTGAGAAAGTTACAGTGTTGAAAAACGCCACTGCATTATATGGGGCGAAAGGTGCCAATGGTGTTGTGATGATTGAGACAAAACGTGCAAAGAGTATGGCTACACGGATTGATGTAGATATCTATGGAGCGGTTGAATTGTTACCGAAATTGCCTTCAATGATGAATGCCGGGCAATATCGTTTGTATGCAACGGATGTGATGGGGAACGTGACGGAAACTCCGGATTTTTTGGATGATTTTACAACGGACAAGCAAAAGTACGCCATGTACCATAACGATACGGACTGGAAGGATTATATTTATCATGAAGCTTTCACACAAAATTACGGTGTAAACGTGCAAGGTGGTGACGATGTGGCTAATTACAATCTCTCCATAGGCTATGCAAATGCGCAAAGCACATTGAAGTATAATGATTTCGCAAGGTTGAACATGCGTTTCAATACAGATGTGAAGTTTATGAAGAATCTGGATTGCAGTTTGGATGTAGCTTATTCCAATACGACCCGGAATTTACGGGATGACGGAATGGGCAATGGGCAGGTATTGTCTCCGGGAATGTTGGGCCTGATTAAATCCCCCGTATTGGCTGCATACAATCCTGACCAATATGGCCGGTTTACGGCATCCATGGCAGACTACGATTGTTTTAACTTGTCCAATCCCTTGTCCATATTGGAGAATGGAGACGCGAGTAATAAAAACCGGTTAGAGTATACTTTGTTTTCATTGAGTGCCATGCCGAAATGGAAAATCAATCGAAACCTGACACTGTCTGAAAAGGTAAGTTACGTGTTGAACAATGTCACGGAACGTTCGTTTATTCCGGATGAGGGGGTACCGACTTTTACAGAGAGCGGTGACGATATGACAGCCAACAGGTCAAGGGCTTATTCCAGTAAGCAATTGTCCGTGGCGAGCGATACCAGGATTGATTGGTCATGCCGTTATGGCGGACATGTGATTCATCTTTTTGGCGGTTTCCGTTATTTAAGCGATTCATTTAATTCGGATGCTATTCGTGCAGACAACAGTGCGGGAGATAAGTTGCCGAACATCACCAATGAAATGAAGAACCGTAAGGTAGACGGTATTATTGAAGAATGGAAATCCACGGCTGTGTATGTGAATGCGGATTGGAATTATGCGGATAAGTATTTTTTGCAGGGAACGTTGACTGCGGAGACATCTACGCGTTTCGGTAAGAATGCCACAGGGGGAATGAAACTGGGCGATTATGTCTGGGGGGTATTCCCGTCCTTACAGGCGGCTTGGGTGGTTTCCGCCGAACCTTTCTTTCAAAACGTGAAAGGTATTGACTATTTGAAACTGAATGTCGGCATCGACCAATCGGGCAATGATAATATTGATTGCTTTGCCTCCCGGTCTTATTTTGCTCCAAGTGCATTCTTGAATCATACGTCGGGTTTGGCCTTGGCCAATATCGGTAATGATAAACTAAAATGGGAGACTGTTACGCGGATTTCTGTAGGTTTGGATATGTCCGTTTGGCATGACCGTTTGTCGCTTGGATTCAATTATTATAAGTCTTATGTGAACAATATGTTAGCTTATAAGACATTGGGAGGGGTGAGCGGATTGCGTAATTATTGGAGTAATGAGGGTAAGATGGAAAACCAGGGCTTTGATGTTGCGGCAGTGGCTAAAGTCATGGCATTAAAGGATTTCTCATGGGAAATTTCTGCAAGTGTCGGCCATTACAAGAATGAGGTGACTGCGTTGCCAGATAACGATAAGACGATTTATACTTCGGTTTATGGCGGTGAAGTCATGACTAAAGTCGGAAACCCAATCGGTTTGTTCTATGGTTACAAGACACAAGGGGTGTTTGCCACTTCAGAAGAAGCTGCTAAAACAGATTTACGTAATGGAAGTGAAAATGGAAGTGCTTTCCGTGCAGGTGATGTGCATTTCTCCGATTTGGTAGCTGATGGGGTGATTGATAATAAGGACAAAGATGTAATCGGCAACCCCAATCCGGATGTTTTCGGTAATTTCGGGACTAGTCTGCATTACAAAAATTGGACATTGGATGCCTTTTTCAGTTATTCATTGGGAAATGACATTTACAATTATCAACGTGCCGTATTGGAAAGCGGAAATTCTTATTATAATCAGACCACAGCTATGTTGAATCGTTGGACTTCAGAGGGGCAGCTGACTTCAATCCCCCGTGTGGAATACGGTGATAGGATGGGAAACGCACGTTTTTCTGATCGTTGGATTGAGGATGGCTCTTACTTGAAACTCAAGACTTTAAGTTTGAGTTATCATTTCCCTTTCAACTTGACGTTTCTACAAGGGATTACAGTTTGGGGAGCTGCAAATAATCTATTTACGTGTACAAAATATTTGGGTAGCGATCCAGAACTTTCCATTTCAGGCAATCCGATTTATCAGGGGATTGACCGTGGTTTGTTAGGGCACGGGCGCAGTTTCGTTTTAGGTGTTAAAATAAATCTTTAACAAGGATATGAAGATGTTAAAAAACATATTAAAGTTGACCGCCATTTGGATGGCGGCTACGGTATCTTTCACGGCTTGTGAAGTGGATACTACTACGGTGATGTTTGAAGAAGACCATGACTTTTTTCAACCGGGCGATACCGTGTTCTCTGTGTTGGGTATATTGGACAAGGTTCAAGACGTGGTCGAAAAAGGAGTGCTTTTAGGTGAATTGAGGGGAGATTTGGTAAAGCCTGTTCCTTTAGCCGGTGCAAGTAATGCTTGGGTGGATTTGGCTCGTTTTGAGAATTTGGAGGATGCGACTTTCAACCGTTATCGGGATTACTATGCCATTGTGAATAATTGCAATTTCTATTTGGAACGTGCGGATGCCGAGATGGAGCGTCGCGGGCAGAAAGTGTTCCTGAAGGAATATGCAGCTGTGAGTGCCTACCGGGCGTGGGCTTACTTGCAATTGGCCTTGCTTTATGGCGAAGTCCCGTTCTATACTCAGCCTTTGCTGTCTTATTCTGAAATAGAGCAAGTGATGAATGATCCTTCCAAGCGGAAGGGATTGGGTGAGATTTGTTCTTATTTCATTGATGATTTGCTTCCTTACGTTGATGTGCCGTTTCCCAATTATGGGAACTTCACTTATGATCAGAGTAGTTCAGTAAATAGTAGTGATTTTTTTCTTCCAATTCGTTTACTGAGAGGTGACCTTTATTTATGGCGTGGTTCATTGGATGGTAATAAATCTGATTTTGCTAAGGCTGCACAAGAATATCGTGATTATTTATTGTCTGAAAAACGATTTGTAAGTCCTGATGTAAAGGTGGCTTATCGGACTGTGGATATGGATGGTGCCCAAATTGTGGATCGTTGGAGTTCCGTTTTTCTCGGAAACAATTATAATGAAAGTATTAGCCTCGTTCCATTTGCAGGCAATTCTCAATATGGAAAATTGGGAAGTTTGCGGCAATCGTTTAGGTCTTTCATGGGGTCTGATGCTCTTCAGAAATTAGTGGATGAGTCTTATTATTGTTACGTGATGTATACAGAAGAATCAGAATCGGGTGAAAGTGAGTATATGTCTCGTTTTACGGGTTTGGCAAAGGATACCTTATATTACGGGACAAAGGAAAATCCTCAGTATTATTCATATATCACAGTACCGGGCACACCGCAATATTTCATGGGCGATTTGCGTTTCAACCGGGATTATCAGGAGGGATACGGGTTGAGCATCAATAAGTATTCCTCTTCTTGGCCGCATGTGACCACCTATCGTACGGGAGCGGTATACCTTCGTCTGGCCGAGGCCATCAACCGTGCGGGTTATCCGTTGACGGCTTTCCATGCGTTGAAGTATGGTTTGAGCCGTGGCAATTTGATACAATATGATGCCAATGGGGAATATCGCCGTCTGATGCAGTCCGGTTATACGTTTTACGACATGTATGACAACAAGGATAATATTGGTTTGCATGCGCGCGGTTGCGGTAACGCGGAGATGGACACGTTGCATTACTCGTTGCCTGCCATGGCTTCGCGTCCGGACAGCATTCAGAAAGTGGAGGATATGATTTGCGACGAAATGGCTTTGGAGACGGCCTACGAAGGCAACCGTTTCTATGACTTGATGCGCTTTGCGTTCCGTCGTGGAGAAGATTTTCTGGCTTCCCGTGTGGCACGGCGTAATAATCCGGATATGCCGGACCAGACGCTTTACAACAAATTGAAAGACCGCAAAAACTGGTATTTGCCGATGGTGGAGAATTGAGAATGGTATATTGAGGAATGGCAGGCATGGAATTACGCTTATATCGTGGTTTCCATGCCTGTTTTTTCTGCAAAAAATATGAAATGGGAAAAAATGACATACGTTTTGTCGATAATTGCCCTATCCTCTTTGGGTAAGGTGGCTTAATTTTGCGATTAGAAAACTAAAGAACCCAATATCATGGAAATATTCACGGAAAGTCAATTCTCAGCATGTTATATACATTACCGGAGGCGGGTGAGAGGTTATATCTTGTCTCGGGTTTCCGACCGTGAAGAGGCGGAGGATCTGACTCAGGACGTATTTGAAAATATATGGAGATGCAGGGAAGGGGTACGCAAGGAAACGCTTCACAATTTAGTCTATACGGTTATGCGGAACACCGTGATAGACTATCTGCGCCGCCGTTATATGAAAAAAGACAAGATGGACATATACACCTGCTGTGAGGAGGAGGGCCGCAATACGGTAGAAGAAGATTATTATTACAAGGAGCTTCGCGTGGCGCATAGGAAGATGGTGAAACAGTTGTCCGAGAAACGCCGTCAGGCATATCTTTTGTATTTTTACAGGGGGATGTCGTATGCTTCCATTGCCGACAGGCTCAGTGTGTCCGAACGTACTGTGGGCGGACATCTGGTGAGTGCGTTTAGGACGGTGCGTCTGGGGGTGGATGGGATATACCGGTATAAGGCGGGGTGAATGGAACCGGAAGTCCCGTTTTTGACAATATGTACGCTTTTTCGCTTTCCGGCATGCAAATGGAAAGGGAAAAGGCTTTCTTTTCGATGACCGGAAGAGTTTGAAAAGCCTGAAATAGGTACGGAAGAGGCTTTTTAGGAATACTTTTTTTAAGGTTTTATGGCGTTTTTTATGTTTATTCACCAAAGACATGAATCGTTTGGAGCAGAATGAAAAATCGTTCGGCTGAGAAAACATTTTTTTTCTCCGCGTGACGGTCGGAAGTCATGCGCTTATCGGTGGAACAAGTGCCTTAAAACCGTGGTTCAACCTGCTGCGGATGCCATTATTTTCTCTATTTGGAAAGGAAAAGCCCGCGGGTTCGGAGTGTCTTTTGGTAAGTTGGAACGCCTTACAGGTTACGCCATTCTTTGGGGGCTGCGCAGAATGCGCCATACATTTTTCATTATGATGACGGAACGCTTTTCCGGCTTTCATCTTGCCTTTTCCCGACGGTGCGAGAATCGCGTATTTACGGCGGACATCCAAGTGGGGGACGAATAAACGAGTCACGCACCATCGGAATTGACTTTTTGCCATTTTGTAATTGGAGGTTTTTACAGACGTAGGATTTGCTCTTTGCTTAAGAAATCCAGAAACTCCCGGTAGGCCGTGCAATTCCGGAGCAGCGTTTCGTTTCCGGTCATGAAAAATTGTTTGCGTGCCCGGGTGAGAGCCACGTTGAGCTTGCGGTCTATTTCCCGTCCGTCTGTCATGATCGGTTCGGACAGGATGGAAAGTTGGTACGGACGGCTGACGGTGGTGCTGAATATGATGATGTCACGTTGGCTGCCTTGGTAACGTTCCACCGTGTCGATGGTGATGTCGGCCGTGTCGGGAATGTGCCGTTCAGCCAAGGCTTTGCGTATCATGGCGATTTGTGCGCGGAAGGGGACGATGATTCCGATTTGCTTGCAGGGACTGAAGGGTATGCCCGAACGGCTGTGCAGTTGGCAAAGGGTGTGTACCAGGCGTGCCACGGTCTCGGCTTCCCGCTTGTTGCTTTTGGATGAATCGCCCACGCTCGGCAGACCTTGGGCAAGCTCGGTCTGCTCTTGCTTAATCTCGATTTTCGTGTAATATTCTGCTTCGTCGGCTTGTACGGAAATAAATGCCATACGTGTACCGGCCACGAAGGCGGTCCATCGGTCATCGTCCGGACGGGTGCCGAATGCCAGTGGTTCCTGTTGATGGGGGAGGGGAATGGCATCCAGTCCGCCGTTATAATAATTACGGTTGACAAATTCGCAGATGGACGGATGCATGCGTCCTTGGCGATGAAGCATTTCCACGATGTTTTTCGTGCCTTGCAGGCTGCTCAGCCGGTGCAGGCGTTCAAACAGGGAGTTACGGCAGTCGGTCAGTCCGATGGCTTGCAAGCTGTCCTCGGTCACCCGTGACATTTCCCGGGGTTGGCTCACAACGGCGGGCAGTTGCTTGTGGTCGCCGATGAGGATGAACTTCCCGATGGCCAGACGGTTCAGGTTATAGTCTCCCCGGTTCACCGCAGTAGTGGCGCATAGCACGGGGAGCAGTTGGGGCTCGAGCACTTGTGAGGCTTCGTCGATGATAGCCACGTCGATGACTTTCAGGCTGAATAGCTCTGTCTGGCTGCATAGGCTGCTGATGGTGCCGGCAAACACCCTGACGGGCGCCAACTTCTCGTAGATTTCTTTTCGGGAGGTGGCATCCCCGATGACGTGCTTCATGAGCCGTGGCCGGAAGTCCGGGGCGCAGTTCAGTTCCTGCCCGATGCGGATATATTCCGGAGCAGGGTTGATGGCAGACAGCGTATGGCAGATTTCATCCACAGCCCGGTTGGTATAAGCCATGAGCAGGAGGGTCTTTTGCGGATGGTCCGACAAGAACTCTTCCACCATGGATTTCAAGGCTACCGACGTCTTTCCTGTCCCCGGCGGTCCGACAAGCAGGAAGTAATCCCGGGCCTGTTTGGCTTTCAGGACGATACGGTCTATTTCTTCATTCAGGTAATGTCGGTGGAGCCTTACGGACGGGTCGGTGGCCGGTGGCCGTATGCCCAACAGCAGCTCTTTCCGTTCCCGTGGGGCGGTGAGCAGGCTGAACAGTCCCGAATAGGCTTGGTTGAATGTAGCGTCCATGTAACCCGGCTCTACGGCATAAAGGCTGTCGGGGCGGAAAACTCCGGCATTCCGCTGTTTGTAAGATAGTTTCAGCAGCATGCGTTCAGGATGGATTTCCTCTATGGTGCAACGGAAGAACTGTTTGTTTGTCACGTTGTCCCCTTCGTGGTTCCGTTCGTAGAGCATCACCATGTCGCCCTGCCGGAAGTTCGGGAGGAAGTCTTCGCCGTATTCCGGAAGTTTCAAATCCAGCCGCACGATGGCACCTTCCTCGTCGGGGACGGGATGCAGTTTCAGTCCGGTCAGGATGTTTCCGTTCTGTTGTTTGGTCAGTGTGTCGCAGCACCATGTTTCGGAGAACCCGCCCGGCGAGTCCGCCCGGTCGTCTCCGACTTTGGCGCGGAATTGTTCGCGAGCGGTAAACGTCAGGAAGCGATGGAAATAATCGGCTTCCGCGCCCCTCATGCCATGAAGCGGTGTCAGTATTTCCATCATGCGGGGGCGCAGGTAACGGGTGTAGAGCCGGTCGCCCCGTCCGTCCACGTTGAGCCGTTCTTCCGTCAGCTCGCCTATCAACGCACGGGATTCCCCCTTTCTCAGGCGGTGCTCTATGTGCAGGATGGCATTCCGCAGGGCCATGACGCGGCGGATATGGCAGCGCGGCACGTCGACGGCATAAAGCCCGGGATAGCGTGAATAGAAGAGGTAAGACTGTACCTGTTCATGCCTGCGGTCCAGGTTATAATACAGGATTTCTTTGTACAGGGCCATTTGCAGGCGGTGTTCGTCCTTCGGGCTGCGGTAGGGATATTCGTCCGCTTTTCCGCTTTTCAGTTCCACTAACTTGTCGGCGTTTCGGGTGAGCAGGTCCATACGTCCTTGCAACCCGAGGGCTTCGCAAAGGAAAGACGGCTCCAGTTCCACTTCCGTTTTCCGGATGTCGATGCCTGCGGCACTGAAACTGTTGCGTACGGTTTGCCGGATGTGGTGGAATTGCATTTCGCAGCGGTTGAAGAAATCGCGGTCGATGTCCGGCAAGGTGGACCAGGCAAGAGGGGAGAGCCGGAAGGAATTCTGCATGGAACGCAGGTAGAGTTCCGCTTCCGCCGTCCCGTCTGCGTTTTGGATAAATCGCTCACGTTCGGCAGAGCCAAACCTGAAAACTTCGTTTTCGCTTGTCTTTGCTCTCTCTAAATCGCGATTTTCATTCACGCAGTCGTCCAGAAACTGGTTGGCCGCATTTCCCAACTGTATGGCCGCAGAGCGTGCCGGAGGGGCGAATTTGTTCAGTAAGTGGGTGTAAGCCGAATACCCGTACGGTTTGATGCAGGCGCACAAGGCTGTAATGTCAATCAGGAAATCCGGGTCGAGAACCAACATCTCGGGTTTTAGGACATAAGGATATGCGCCTTCCGCCTTTATGGTTTTGACCGATAAGAGATTGAGCTGCGCCCCTTCGTACAGTTGTTCTTTCAAGTCGGCGAACGTGCGGTCGGTTTCGTCGGCATATTCCACTTTCAACAGTTGTTCCGTGGGATGCGTGTGGTCTTTTCCATAAATGAAATGCTCGTCCCACCGGTGCACCGTGAGCCGGATACGTTTGGCCTGCGGTACTTTTTCGGCAGGTGCGGGAGCGGGTCGCCAATGGCGGGGCAGGCGTTTTTGCACGTCTTCCGGAACATGGGTTTGGTAAAAAGCTGCCAATCCTTCGCAGACCGCTTTTAAGTCGTAGGCTTCATCCTCTCCGTCGGGCAGGAAAAGCCCTTTTTGTATTCGTCCGGCCCGTGCACGGAACACTTCCAACGGGTGGGACGGATGGCCGGTTTGTTTGCAGAGCCAATATAGGCGTGCGGCTGTGTGGGTGAAATCCACCGGACTGTGGCGGGTCCGGTCTTTCAGCGCACGGAGCAACAGCGCGTCGAGGGCATGGTAACGTGCGGTACAGTCCATGTCCGGCTGCATGATGTTTCTGATTTCATCGAATATGTCCTGAATCTCTTCCGTCATGGGTTATGGCGTATTCTGTTTGGACTTGGCTTCCAGTTCTTCGGCACTCAGTACTTTGCTTTTGAATCCTCCGCGCGAATTCTTGCGCGACGGGGCAGGCGCGGCACCGGTCGTGCCGCCATGGACGGCAGCACGGTAACGTTGCCAGCGTTCACGGATGGAAGTCACGTAGCCGTAGGTCTCTTCTCCGCGCAGATAGCCGTAACGCACTACGGGGTCGTTGTAATATTGCGGTTGGCTCAGGCGGAGGATGAAAGGAGCCACATCGTTCCACAACTGCGGGTTTTTGCCGTGTTTACGTGCCAAGGCCATGGCGTCGCGAACGTGTCCCGTGCCTCCATTATAGGCCGCCAGGATAAAGTTTATACGTTCCGACCTGCCGGGGATGTCGCTGAATTTACGTTCGAGTTCACGGAGGTACCGGGCTGCCGCACTGATGTTCTTTTCGGGCTGGTGCATTTGGTCGGCGGGCAAACCGAGATGTACGGCTGTTTCAGGCATAATCTGCATCAGTCCGCGTGCTCCGGCCCACGATACGGCCTCTGGGTCGAAACCGGACTCTTGGTAACATTGTGCGGCCATGAGCCGCCAGTCCCACCCGATGGCTTGGCTATGACGGATAAAATGAGTATCGTACGGCGAGATAATGCCCTTGGCGCGATTCTGGAAGGGGGCACGGACACGGCGTTTTACACTTCCGCCGGGAGACAGACGCAACTGTTCCCTTTTTTGCAAGAAAGACCGTGTCTCGGGGCTATACCATCCGTCCAAGGCTTCGGCCAGGAAGGGGGCATCCTTTCGTACGACCCATCCGGTTTTGACTGCGGCCGTGCTGTCTGACGGACACGACCGGACACCGGAGAATTGCAGTTCCGTGTCTGTCATGTGGTTCTCCGGAATTTCCAACGCGATGAGGTCTGCCTCTCCTTTTTTCAGTCGTTGGAAAAGCTCCGCCGTATCGCGTACTGCTTCCATACGGAGCTTGGCACCGATGGACACGGCAAAGTGTTCGGCCAATTCAAATTGCAGTCCGAATCCTTTTCCCTTATATTCATAATAAGTGTCGGGACCGGACAGCGTGACGGCTATCAGTTCGCCGGCTTCCTGTATCTGGTCTAAGTCGTAAGCTGTTTCCGCATATTCTTCTTCCGTGATACCCAAAGGGGATATTTTTTTCTCCTCTTTTTCTCCGCAGGATACGAGATTGACGGCAAGGACGGTCAAGAGACAGGCCAGCAGATAGTGTTTCCATAAATCGCTCCCGCTCGGCAGAACGGAGCCTAAAAACTTCGTTTTCGCCCCGCTCTGCCCTCGCTTACTCGTGATTTTCCATAAATCCGGTCGTTTTCGGCATAGCCGGAAGCCGGACTTCCATCCGAATTCGCTTATACGGACTTTCATAGAGCTTGCCCCGTTTGTTCCAAATGGAGATTGAGATGGTGTAGGATGTAAGTACGCATGATTTCGATGGCTTTCTCGTTTTCTCCTCCTTGGGGAATGATAAGGTCGGCATAGCGTTTGGTCGGTTCGATGAATTCCAGATGCATGGGTTTGAGTACGGCCCGATAGCGATCCACTACCATTTGTACGGTTCTTCCCCGTTCGATGATATCCCGTTCGATGACACGGATGAGGCGTTCGTCGGAGTCTGCATCTACAAAGATTTTGATGTCCATCAGGTCCCGGAGTTCTTTATTGGACAAAGCGAGTATGCCTTCTATCAGGATAACCTTTCGGGGTTCTACGTGTATGGTCTCTTTCAACCTGTTACATTCCAAATAGGAATAAGTCGGTTGTTCGATAGCCCGTCCGGCTTTCAGTTCTTTCACCTGACGGATCAAGAGCTTCCAGTCGAAAGCGCAAGGATGGTCATAGTTGATTTTGCGGCGTTCTTCCATGGTCATGTCCGTGGCGTCGATATAATATGAGTCCTGCGGGATGAGGGCCACTTCGCCTTTCGGGAGACTCTCAATGATTTTTCGTGCGACCGTGGTCTTTCCGGAGCCCGTGCCTCCGGCTATTCCGATAATATACATGGGCATTCTGTTTTTGTTTTAGTAAACATCTTCGTTTCCGGTAATTTCTTCCGATGTGAGCGGTTTGCGATCCATAACCTTCCACACGTATGCGATGTAAGCCACGACTACGGGAAGGAGAAGAGACACGTAGGCCATGGTTTTCAGGGTGAATAGGCTGGAGCTGCTGTTTGTCAAGGTCAAAGAGCTTTGTAAATCCGCTGTGGAGGGATAGTAAGCAGTATGGTTATAACCGACACACAGGAGCAAGGATAATACGGTCAGTATGGTTCCTGTACCTGTAAACCAAAAACCGTTGCGACTGGTGTGGCAGAAGATACCACGAATAAGTCCGAAAAGCACACCTGTCACACCTAAAAGGAACAAGACAAGCAATATCGGCATATCTGTCAAGTTGTGGAAATACTTGTAGGGTTCCATGAAAATGATGCCGGTTTCCGGATGGACGGCAAAACCGTCTTTCAATAACGTATGGATCACGAAAGCCAAGAAAAACAGCAGGAATGGGACGCTGTCTCCCAGCAATTGGCGGCGGCAACGGGGAATCAGCTCTGTGTCGCGAATGCTGCGGATGAAATAAAGGCAACCTAAAATACGAGCCAGAAAACAGACAGCCAGTCCCAACATGAGATTCCAAGGATTTGCCAAAGCATCCAAGCCGTGCCATTCGTTACCCCAATGACTGATGACGGGGATGGCGGCCTCTGTCAGATTGGATTTGCTGACAAGAAAATCAGACCCGTTGAAGAATGTAGCCACGGCCGCTCCGAGCAGAACCGGACCCATGACTCCGTTGAATACCAAAAAAGATTGGTAAGTACGTTTGCCTAACAGATTCCCTAATTTCGATTGGAATTCATAAGAAATAGCTTGTAGTACGAAACTGAAAAGTATGAGCATCCACAGCCAGTATGCTCCGCCGAAGCTTGTGCTGTAAAACAAAGGGAAAGAGGCAAAAAAAGCTCCTCCGAAAGTGACGAGCGTGGTAAATGTAAACTCCCATTTACTGCCTGTCGCGTTCACCAATAAGGCACGTTCCGTTTCATTCTTTCCCAAGTGGAATAGCAATGAGTTGCCCCCTTGTACGAATAATAAGAAGACCAATAGTGCCCCTAACAGGGATATGATGAACCACCAATAATGCTGTAGAAAAATATAGGTCGATTCCATAGTTTTGATATTTGACAGTGACTAATCTTTTTTATCGGTTTCGTTCATGATTCAGGTCCTTTTTGGATGGCTTTTACCATGATACCTATCTCGGCAATGAATAAAATAGTGAAAATGGCCAAAAAGATGAAGAATGTCGTTTGTACCACTCCTGCAGACAGGTTGGATATGGCGGCATTGACCGGTAACAAATCCTGGATGGCCCAAGGTTGTCGCCCGACCTCTGATACGACCCAACCGGCCTGGCTGGCTACGAAGGCGAAAGGAATGCTCCATAGGGCGATTCGGTGCAGCCATCTTTGTCCGTACAGTTTATTTTTCCATGACAGGAAAAGGACCAAGGCGAAAAAAGCAATGAAGTACATCCCGAAACCTACCATAATCCGGAATGTCCAGAACGAAAGTCCTACATTCGGCACAAGATCGTCAGGGTTTTGAATATAACCGTAACCGAAGTATGGCATGTTTTCTTCCAATGTGCGGCGGGACGCGTCCATCTTATCTTGGTCGCCGTCCTTTTGAGCCTGCCGGAAATCCGATAAGGCCGCGATTGCCATTTTGCCTCTCGTGATCTTTTCTGTGGCGGACAGAGCCTTGGAACCGTCGTTTGTCGCATGTCCTCCAGCCAGGATATTGTGGATTCCCGGTACGTAACCGTCGGGATTCCGTGTGGCCAGAAAAGACAGCATAGTCGGGATTTTCCATTCGCCGACTACCGTTAACGGCTGTCTTGTTCCACCTTCGTAAAGTGCTTCCATTGCAGCCAGTTTCATCGGTTGGTATTGTGCGACTTGATAGGCGGATTTATCTCCGCTATATAGTGTCAATAGTGAGGCGACCATACCTGTACATGCTGCAATTTTCATACTGGCCAAAGCGAATTCCTTCTCACGCCGTTTCAATAGGAACCAACCACTAACCCCAATGACGAACACAGCCCCTACAATCCAACTACTGAGCACCGTATGCAAGAACTTCATTACGGCTACAGGCGAAAAGGCTACGGCGAGGAAATCAACCATTTCATTGCGTACCGTTTCGGGGTTGAATACCATTCCTACGGGATATTGCATCCATGAATTGGCCACCAGAATCCACCAGGCAGACAAGGTAGCTCCCAGACCGGTGAGCCATGTAGAAGCCAAATGGAATTTCTTGCCTACTTTGTCCCATCCGAAAAACATTACGGCCACAAAAGTAGCTTCCATAAAGAAGGCTACGATGCCTTCAATGGCAAGAGGGGCTCCGAAGATATCACCTACGAACCAAGAATAGTTGCTCCAGTTCGTACCGAATTGGAATTCGAGAATCAGTCCGGTCGCTACTCCGATGGCAAAATTGATTCCGAACAGTTTCATCCAGAAACGGGCTGTTCTTTTCCAAAAATCATGACCGGAAATGACGTACCGTGTCTCCATAACTCCCATGATGACAGCCAGTCCCAGCGTGAGCGGAACAAACAGCCAGTGGTACATTGCCGTCAGGGCGAATTGTGCTCTTGACCAGTCTATCATTGTCTCCATATTGTCTAACATAAGCCTTGTTTTTATTTCAAGATTAAGGATGAATAGCTCTTTCTATCAGTTCATTTCCTACATAGTCTTCCTTTTCTTCGGTCGATTTGCCTTTGAGGAAAGGCGGGAAGAAAAAAAGTTTCAGGATAAAGAACATGATGAAAAGTTTGATTAGAATCACGGCCCACAACGTACGTCCCAGCGTCATACTGCGGAAACCGTCGCGGTAAAATCTCCAAATTCCGATGATTCCTTGTCTTATCATAGTGAATGTATAAGTGTGATAAGGCAAAGGTAAGCAAAAAACAGTTGGAAGCGGGTGCCGTGAACGGATTTTTTGCTAACTTTGGATGAAAATAATATAAAAGACGTTGTATTATTATGGTGAAACATATCGTATTATTTCAGTTGGCTTCTGAAATGGAAGCCGAGCGTAAGAAAAACGTGATGGACGCTTTCAAAAAAGGGATAGAGGCTCTACCTGCCAAAATTCCGTTTATTCGGAAGATTGAGGTCGGGTTGAATGCCAATCCGGAAGAACAATTCGACATCGCGCTCTACAGCGAGTTCGACACGATGGACGACGTAAGGGCTTATGCGGCCCATCCGGCTCATTTGGCCGTAGCGGCTTTGCTGAAGGATTGCAAAAAAAGCCGTTCGTGTGTGGATTATGAATGCGAAGCCTGACCAAGGAGTCCTTGCATGCCGGACGCACCCTTCCCCTACATAGGAGTTTTGCAAAAAGAGCCTTCATCCTTCAGGATATATGGTAATCCGTTCATAATATTGGTGTTACGGGCTGAAGGATGTTTCAGGTATCTTTCAGCTATGCTTCATTCCGTTTGGCGCAGAACGAAAAATCGTTCGGCTGAGATTGAAAAATCATTTGGCTGAGAACTTTTTATCGCTTTCCGCAATGAACGGAAACTGAAGGATACCTGAAACATCTTTCATTCCGTAACGTGTTATGTAATAGCTGCTTATCGTGCTGCCTGAAAGATGAAAGGTCTTTTAAAAAAACTCTTGGGGGGATGGTGGATTTTTGCAGAACGTCTGTAGTGGAACTTATCCCTTAACACACCATCAATAACAAAATACGCCATGGAATCGTACAAATCAAACCGACCTGAAAGCAAGTCTTTATTTACAGCCGTCATGACACTATCGGTTGCCTGGTATTTCATCAGTATCATGCCACTTTCCGCACAAGAACGTGTGGACATTGACACCCTATGGTATCGTTACCATAATCCGGAGCAAGACCATTATCCGGACTTGCTTCCCGAAGACTGTTATATGGAATTGTACTTGGAAAACGGCATATTGAAGAACGGGTACTTTTGGGGAACGACTGACGAGTTTGAACAAGCTCGTGAAGGCTACGAGTGCGGCTATTTCGTCATGCCCATGACGGATATAAAACAAGACAAAGACTCCATTTCATTCCGTTTGGACATTGTCACGACCTCAAGCGGTGAAAAGGTCAACAGTTTCGTCAAAGCCCCCATTGACCGTCATATCCGTTCCTGGAAGGAAGCCATGTCGCGCTATCAGACGTGGGAACCCTTTACCGACCGGATGGAGGATGAGATACAAATGAGTATCTCCTTTGCCCGGTGGTTGGAAAATGACGTTGTACGGTACGGCATGTCTCCGATGAAAGATTCTATAATAGTCAAGAATCTGACCTGTCCTTACAACGATAAGAACGGTCGGGGCTTCGTCTTGCTGAAAGGCAAAATGGAACGCTAAAGAAACGCATTGTAATCATGGAACACGCCATCTTGATTTTAGCCTACAAAGGACAATTTGTGAATTTAACTTATTTTGTACATAAAAGGTAACGAAAATATTTGGCCGTCTCGTATGTTCTCCGTATTTTTGGAACGACCTACATAATGAAAAGCAAATGAAAGACCTTACCATTTGGTGTACATACCACAAAGATGAACAAATTGAACAATTCGGATTGCTTGAAGACGACGTAATGCGCCTCTTCAAGGGTAATGATACCGGAATAGAGGGAGAGAACATTAACCACCTGAATCCGTTCTATTCCGAAATCGTCACTTTATATTATGTATGGAAAAACGGAATCCAAAGCCGGAGAGTGGGATTCTGCCATTACCGCAGGCGATTCGGACGAATAGCGGATGTGGAATCCGGTATATGTCAGGTATTGGCCATCAACCGCAATTGCCATGTCTTCGGTCACTACAAAGGTGCACATAATTACCAGGATTTCTATGATGCCGTGGACATCCTCAACGAACGTTACGGTGAATGCAACAAATATTCCCATTACATGTTGGAGGGACGGACTTTCATACCGTTTTGCAGTTTCGTCATGATGTGGGAAGACTTTGAGCGTCTCTGCCTTTTCCTTTTTCCCATACTCGAAGCATTCGACCGCAAGAACGGGTTGGACATGCAGCCCGAACGTTATATGCAAAAAGCCATGAGGGACTTTCGCTATGACAATGTCATGTACCAACGGCGGGCGGTTTCATTTTTGGCAGAAAGACTTATCAGTTGTTTCCTCGCCTGTGAAATGAAAGTTTTCTGCGTCAATGAGATATAAGGCAATGCAAAATGTACAGCCTATAAATAATAACCATTTAAAAAGAAAAACATCATGAAAACGATTAAACCTTATTACGGTGTCAGCCCGATGAGCAGCTCAAGCGGGCCGAAAGGAAGTTCCGCCAATCCCTACACACAAGATGAGTTCGACCAAATGGTAGAAGCCGGAACATGGGAAGGGGGATACGTGGAAGGTATGGGATATTGCATGGGGCAAGTTACTGTCACGGCCTCTTATCCGGATTCCAGTTCAAGTGGTTCGGATGACTCATGGCCTTCGGAAGACTCTGAAGACAAGAACGACCATAATCCTCCGGTTCCTCCTATAACCGGAGGCGGTGGAGGAGGTTCTTCCCATGGAGGGGGAGGTACCGGTAGTGGAAATATAGGTGGTGGTAACGGAGGAGGTAAACCGTTGTCTCCCAAAGAAAAAGCACTAAATAAAATTGATGCTTTTAGTAAAAGTGGTGAAGTGAGCAAGTTCTTCACAAATTTATCCAAAGATAAATTTGTTGAAAGCCTTAAACTCCATATAAATAATCCCATAAAAATAAATCAGGGGACAAATGGGACATGCGGAGCTGCGGCTATTTGCAAATACTTGGCTGAGTTCTTACCTGAACAGTATGTTGAAGCGGCAATATCTTTATATACGACAGGTAAATATGATGGTTGGGAACTTGAATTGCCAGATTCATCCAAATCTGGAACGATAGAACAAGTCCAGAAAATTAATACTACAATAGCCGATGTTCTTATGCAGGGAGCAATCATAAACTCTTTCAACTATTATTTGGATTATGACCCGTTTGTGGATGGATCGGGGGCGCGTTCATTCATGTGGCCGCAGTGCATGGATTCATTCTTTGAGAAAATCGGTAAGCCCGGAAGTTTTTATTGGTGGACTGATGTTAAGGACATACAGTCTATAGATTTTTCACAGAAGAATGTCATTGCAGGTGTTGAAATCAAAATCATAAATGACGATAGAAACGAATGTCGATTTGTTCGTGAAAGTCTTACCCCTAACCATTACGTCCAAATCACAGGTTACAAGAATGACTCCGTTTATTTTTGGCAATATAAGGAAGAGTACCACTCTAAAAATTGTGATGCCTACTTCATCTATGTCACACCCAAATAAATAACGAATGAAGCTGATAATAAAACTAATAAAGATTGTCGTCCGTATTTTTGCGGCGATAGTGCTTTTGCTCATCCTGATCGTGGCAATAGGTTTAACCATACAGCATTTCACCACAAAAAAGGCATACAAATACCATATAAGTCAAATACAAGCTGAACGAATCGCCTTGTGCGATTCGTTTGCTCATGGCATCAACTTATATAAGTTGTCATTCGAGACTGTCCCGACCGGTTATAAACATGGACTCTTCGTTGGAGGAATTGAACCTTATTTAGAGGGATGCGCAGACAGCCTGACGAATATTACATTCATGACCACTCCACAGGCTTCAGGAAACGTACTCATTCCTCTACAAATAAAAGGAAATAAGGTAGAAGCATTGACCCTACAAGAATATACCGGTAACGACACCATTGACGGAGACTTCTATGACAACACCAAGGATTTGGGAGCGTTTTTGCAAAAAGGAAGGCCTCATCTAGAAAATTACGCGCATAGCAGTCGCATCTTACATGGAGGTACCTTGTTTATCGCCACGCCCAAACATGTTGGGGCACTGCATCGCATCATCATCCGATTTGAGAATGGACAACTTATATGCCAAGTCCGCCAAGGCACGCCCAAAACCTACTTTATCAAAAGCATCGTAACAAATACACCTGAAAGACTCCCAAAAGTTATCAACCTGAACTCAAACAACCAAGAAATGTCAAACGAACTATAAATGAATAAAAGAAAAACATACCTCTTCGACGTAAAAAGCCCTACTTGGATAGCAATTACAGTGTGCCTTGCATTTTTTGTAACTGTAATCCACGGATGCAAACATTCCGATGAAACTCTCCCGTCAGACAAGAAGGCAAAACGAGAGCGTTTTCAAGCCGGAATGCGTTTAGATACATTGTTATGCAGGAGGGATTTGGAAAGCGCGCTCCTACTCATTGACACACTGCACACCCAATATCCCCGCGACCCTCAATTCTATTTCGGCGAAGGATGGATATACCAGATGAAAAATGACAGCATCAAGGCACGCTCTTGTTTCACGAAGGCTGTGGCTATCTACGATTCGTTGATAGCGGTAAAAAAGGATTTTGGAGATGAGATAAACCGTGCCGTAATCATTCAAATCCTGTACGGAAAAGAGGCATACGACAAAAGTCTGGACGAAATCCTGCGCACGGCAAAAAGTACCCATGATTCAGTTGTCATTGAAGAGATTTACAGGAAACTCATCTATAAAAAGGAGGATTTGTTCAAGCCTGAGATGCTGAGGACTTTCCCCGATTCAATCACACAACGACATTAAAGCCATGAAACATGCCATTTTAATCTTAGCCCACAAAAACATCGGCCAGCTATGCAGGTTGGCCGGATATTTCGAAAAGGATTGCGACGTATTCATCCATATAGACAAAAAGCAACCCGTCACACGCGAAGAGGAAGAAAAGTTGCGTAGTTACCAACAAGTGAAAGCCGTTTCGCGTGAATATGACGTGAACTGGGGCGGCACAAGTGTATTGGAAAGCGAAATGCACCTGTTGCGCATGGCTGTGCAACGCAGTGATGCCGATTACTTTCATCTTATCAGCGGGCAAGATTATCCGACTCGTCCGTTAGATTATTTCCTGGAGTTCTTTAACCGGAATGCGGGAAAAGAATACATCGGATACCTGCATTTGCCGCATCCGAACTGGGAAGACAATACTTTCCGCCGACTGCAATATTATTATCCATACGACTATGCCGCAGGCAAAAGGAATCCGCGCGGGTGGGTCAGGGAACAGGTAAGGCAACAACAGGCCAAAAGGGCAAAACGCCCCATTCCCGATGAGTTCGACCATCTGTACGGCAGTTCGCAATGGTGGTCCATTACCCGAAAGGCTGCCACCACCTTGTTGGACTATACTGACCGCTTCCCCTCGCTTTATGGCCGGATGTGGATGACTTTCGCACCGGAGGAATGTTATGTGGCCACCGTATTGGTCAATTTAATGGATAAGGAAGACATCGTGCCTTGGAACCACCGCTTTATCCGTTGGAAACATGAAAACGGCAACCGTCCCGCCAATTTGGGATGTGAACATTTCCGTTACCTTTTGGAAAACGAATACCTTTTCGCCCGTAAAATCGAACTGCCTTGCAGTACGGTACTATTGGACAGGATAGACCGGTATCTGCTACAAGACAGGGAGATTGGCCTGACAAAGACCGGAGGTTGGACGTATGACGGTTTCCTGAAGTACGGATACGACAAAACATTTTGCGATTTCGTCACGCAAATGTGGTGGGACATAGGGGCACGGACGGGGATAGATATAGGATGCGGTGCCGGTTACTATGTCTCGCAATGGAGGAGCCGCGGACTTGCGTTTGCCGGATATGACGCGAATCCCCGCACGCCGGATTTGTCCGGTATGCTCCTGCCCGAAGGGGATGCTGTCTGCGAAGTGGCAGACCTCACGGAAGAACTGGATATTTCCACTCCCTTTGATATCGTGGTATGCAAGGACGTGCTTCCCTATATCCCTGAAAAATCGGCATCCATGGCCATACGTAACCTCGCACGCCTATCGTCGCATTTCATCCTGTTAAGTTGGAACGTACCGGACTCCGTGGCCGCTTTCCCCCATCGGGACATGACAGATGAAGACATTGTCCCTCACTTTGAAAACGAAGGCTATACCGTAGAAAAGTATATGACGGCCAGGCTGCACGTCGTTTTAAAAAGGAAAGACTGCTGTGTGCTCACCCGGCGGAATTTACCACTCATCAACTACTGAAACAACTGCTTTTCATAAGAAAAAGAACTGCCGATTTCGTTGCCCAGTGATAACTTCTTCGTAATTTTCTTGCGAATTTGTTGTTTATTTGCAGATAATAATTTAACTTTGCCACAAATAAAAGAGAAAATGAAGAATATTGCAACACGCCACCATCATCATCCTAACGGTTAGAAATCGGTAGGCTGTCCCGCGTGTGCCAATAGAAGGATAGAAATGAAGGCTTGCCGATATGAACGGTGAGCCTTTTTTGATAGTTTAAGAATACTTCATTAAAAAAACAGATATGCTTAGAATTGCAGTACAGTCGAAAGGACGTCTTTACGAAGACACCATGGCGCTCCTGGCGGAGGCCGACATCAAAGTGAGTTCATCCAAGCGCACCTTGTTGGTGCAGTCCTCCAATTTCCCCGTCGAGGTGCTTTACCTGCGCGACGACGATATTCCGCAGTCCGTGGCGGGAGGAGTGGCCGACTTGGGTATCGTGGGCGAAAATGAATTTGTGGAAAGAGAGGAGGATGCCGTGGTGGTACGCCGTCTGGGCTTCAGTAAGTGCCGCCTTTCGTTGGCCATACCCAAGGCTGTGGATTATTCCGGCCTTTCTTGGTTCGAAGGTAAGAAGATAGCCACTTCCTATCCCAATATCTTGAGAAAATTCATGAAGGAAAACGGAGTGGAGGCGGACATCCACGTCATTACCGGTTCTGTGGAAATCGCGCCCGGTATCGGGTTGGCCGACGGTATTTTCGATATTGTAAGCTCCGGTTCCACCTTGGTAAGCAATAACTTGCAGGAGGTGGCCGTCGTCATGAAGAGCGAAGCGTTGCTCATCGCCAACCGGAATATGGACGATGCCAAGAAGGCGATTTTGGACGAGTTGCTGTTCCGCATCGAGGCGGTAAAGAGTGCGGAAGACAAGAAATACGTACTGATGAACGTGCCGTCGGACAAGGTGAAAGATGTCGTGTCCGTATTGCCCGGAGCCAAAAGTCCCACGGTGATGCCTTTGGCGCAGGAAGGGTGGAGCAGTGTGCACACCGTCATCGATGAGTCCCGCTTTTGGGAGATTATTTCCAAACTGAAGGAGTTGGGAGCGCAGGGCATTCTGGTCGTTCCCGTGGAGAAGATGATTCTTTGAGCCGGACAGGCCGGTATTTTCATGTCAAAAAGAGGAGGACAGCAAATGAATGTGATAAAATATCCGCAAAAAGAAGAATGGGACGAACTGTTGAAACGTCCCGTAATGAACGTGGACACGTTGCGTGAAACCGTATGCAGGGTGTTGGACGACGTGAAGACGGGCGGCGACCGCGCCGTCATGGCCTACGAAAAGCAGTTCGACCATGTGGAACTGGAGCGTCTGGCCGTCACGGAAGAAGAAATGGACGAGGCCGAACGTCTGGTGCCGCCCGAACTGAAGGATGCCTTGTGCTTGGCGCACGACAATATAGGGAAGTTTCACGCTTCCCAACGCTTTGAAACGATGAAGGTGGAAGTCCGTCCCGGGGTGACCTGTTGGCAGAAAGCCGTTCCCATAGAACGGGTGGGGCTTTACATACCCGGAGGGACGGCACCGCTTTTCTCCACGGTGCTGATGCTGGCCACACCGGCCAAGATTGCCGGATGCCGTGAAATCGTGCTTTGCACGCCGCCGGGACGTGACGGCAAGGTGCATCCCGCCATCCTTTGCGCGGCCCGTGTGGCCGGAGTGAACCGCATTTTCAAGGCGGGCGGCGTGCAGGCCATCGGTGCCATGGCCTACGGTACGGAAAGCGTGCCCAAGGTGTATAAGATATTCGGTCCCGGCAACCAGTACGTCATGGCTGCCAAGCAGCAAGTGTCGCTTCATGATGTGGCCATCGACATGCCCGCCGGACCTTCGGAGGTGGAGGTATTGGCTGACGCCGGTTCCAATCCGGTGTTCGTGGCGGCCGACTTGCTTTCGCAGGCCGAGCATGGCGTGGACAGCCAGGTCTTGTTGGTGACGACCGACGAAGCTTTGGTCGGCAAGGTACAGGACGAAGTGGAACGCCAGTTGGCTGCCCTTCCGCGCAAGGAAATCGCGGAGCAGGCATTGGCCCACAGCAAACTCGTCGTGGTGCGCGATATGGACGAGGCGTTGGAACTGACCAACCGCTACGCGCCCGAACATTTGATTATCGAAACGGCCGATTATATGCAGGCCGCCGAACGGGTGGTCAATGCAGGCAGCGTGTTCCTCGGTTCTTATACGCCGGAGAGTGCGGGGGATTATGCTTCGGGTACGAACCATACGTTGCCCACCAATGGTTATGCCACGGCTTATAGCGGTGTCAACTTGGACAGCTACCACCGTAAGATTACGTTTCAGGAACTTACGCCGCAGGGGGTCCGTGCCATCGGTCCGGCCGTGGAACTCATGGCGGTGGGCGAGCATCTCGACGCACACCGCAACGCCATGACCGTAAGATTGGAATCCATTAAAACCGAAATGAAATGAGCATGAAACCTTTGCAAAAACTGGTGCGCCCGAACATCTGGGCGTTGAAGCCGTACAGCTCGGCCCGTGACGAATACAAGGGTGCGGCGGCTTCCGTCTTTCTCGATGCGAACGAGAATCCTTACAATGCCCCGTACAACCGCTATCCCGACCCTTTGCAACTGGAGGTGAAAGAGATGTTGGCTCCCGTCAAAGGCGTGAAGCCCGGACAAATCTTTCTCGGTAACGGCAGTGACGAAGCCATCGACTTGGCATTCCGGATTTTCTGCGAACCGAAGACGGACAACGTGGTGGCGATAGCTCCTACTTACGGTATGTATAAAGTGTGTGCGGACATCAACGACGTGGCCTATCGCCCCGTATTGTTGGATGACGGTTTCCGGTTGGATGCTGGCAAATTGTTGGCTGCTGCGGACGAACACACGAAACTGATATTCCTTTGTTCGCCGAACAACCCTTCGGGAAACGACTTGGAACGGGAGGAAATCGTCAAGGTGCTTGAGCGTTTTCCGGGGATGGTGGTCATCGACGAAGCCTACGCCGACTTTTCCGAACAGAAACCGTTCCGCGAAGAACTGGATGCATATCCGAACCTTATCGTGCTCAACACGTTTTCCAAGGCATGGGGGAGCGCGGCCATCCGCTTGGGCATGGCCTTTGCCTCCGAAGAGGTCATCTCTTTATTTAATAAGGTGAAGTACCCTTACAACGTGAACCAACTGACCCAGCGTCAGGCCGTGGAGATATTGAAGAAGCGTTTCGATGTGGACAAGTGGGTGAAGACGTTGCTGCGCGAACGCGGGCAGGTCATGGCGGCCTTTGCCGAACTGGATATCTGCGAGAAGATTTATCCGACGAATGCCAATTTCTTTCTGGCGAAAGTCAAAGGAGCCGATGCAATATATGCCTATTTGGTGAAGAACGGCATTATCGTGCGCAACCGTTCGAGAGTGGAACTTTGCGGCGACTGCCTGCGCGTGACCATCGGTACGCCGCAGGAGGACAACAGCCTGTTGGGCGCCTTGCGTTCTTACAAACCGGAGACGATAAAATGAACATCATGAAAAAAGCCTTGTTTATAGACCGCGACGGCACTTTGATAAAAGAGCCGGCGGACGAGCAGATAGACGCGTTCGAGAAACTGGCGTTCGTGCCGGGCGTGATGCGCAATCTGGCATTTATCCGCCAGAAACTGGATTACGAGTTTGTCATGGTGTCCAACCAAGACGGGTTGGGCACGGATGCCTTTCCTGAAGACACTTTTTGGCCGGTGCACAATCTGATGATGCGCACCTTGGAGGGAGAGGGCGTAACGTTCGACGACGTGTTGATAGACCGCAGTTTCCCGGAAGAGAATTTGCCCACGCGCAAGCCGGGTACGGCCATGTTGGGACGTTACACTTCGGGCGATTACGACATGGAGGCCTGTTGGGTCATCGGCGACCGTGAGACGGACGCGCAGTTGGCCCTGAACCTCGGTTGCCGCGCCTTGATCCTGAAGGAGAGGGACGAGGATTCTTTTTCGGACGAGCGCATCCGCTACGTGGACAGTTGGGACCGCATTGCCGAAATCCTTTTTGCCGGAGAACGTAAAGTCCGTGTGCGCCGCACGACCAAGGAAACCGACATTGAGGTACGCTTGGATTTGGACGGTAGCGGCCGGTGTGATATCCGTACGGGATTGGGATTCTTCGACCACATGTTAGAGCAGATTGGCAAGCATGGCGGAATGGATTTGTATATCCGCACGGAAGGCGACTTGCAGGTGGACGAACACCACACGATAGAGGACACGGCCCTGGCTTTGGGAGAGTGCCTGTTGCGTGCTTTGGGCGACAAGCGCGGCATCGAGCGCTACGGCTATTGCCTGCCCATGGACGACTGCCTGTGCAGCGTGGCTCTCGATTTCGGTGGACGGCCTTGGTTGGTGTGGGATGCCGAGTTCCGTCGCGAGAAAGTGGGTGAGATGCCTACCGAGATGTTCCTCCACTTCTTCAAGAGCCTGAGCGACGCGGCGCGGATGAACTTGAACATCAAGGCCGAAGGCGTGAACGAGCACCATAAGATAGAGGGGATTTTCAAGGCTCTGGCTCGTAGCCTGAAGATGGCGGTAAGGCGCGACATCTATCATTACGAGCTGCCTTCAAGTAAGGGTGTCCTCTGATGTGAAGTTCATATCTTTTACAGAAAGGACGGGGCTACGGAAGGCGTGACGCCGTCTTGCTGAGAACGGAAAATCGTTTGGCGCAGAACTGTAAATCAATCGGCTGAGATTGATTTACAGTTCTGCGGTTGTTTTTGGAATATTGTATAGCACTGAGTATGAATGTGTTATTGGGCGTTAACTTCTTTTCGAGGAGAAAACTGGGGCTTTTTGATTTTATTGACAGAATTAAAAAGTTTAGGTGAAAAGTCTCCAAACATGGCAGTCTGTTGAGTTATTTATGTATTTTTGTATCATCTTATGGATTAACCTAATAAAATAGAACCCATGAAAAAGAACCGGATTTTGTTTTTTGCTTGCTGCTTGGCTTTAGGAGGCAGCACAAAGGATTTGTATGCCCAACGTACGATGGACAAGTTGGGACGCGGACTCGTGGCAACCGTTACTCAAAGCGGAAGCGGAAACTTCGTGAGCTGGCGTGTGCTGGGCGAAGAGTACTACGATGTGACTTACAACCTTTATGCCGATGGTGTGTTGGTAGCCAAAGGACTGTCTGCAAGTAACTACGTCCATACGGGAGGGACGGCTGAAACCCGATATACGGTGGCTCCTGTGGTGAAAGGCAAGGAGGGGGAACAGTGCGACCCCATCACACGTTTCACGGAATTCAGTTTCTATCCCCTTACAGGACAAAATACAGGATTCCTCAGAGTTCCGGGTGCAGAGATGAAAGGACGTAATGGCGAGGACCTGACAGAAAACTATATGTTCAATGATGCCGTGCTGGCCGATGTCGATGGAGACGGGATGCCGGAGATTATCGCCAAACGTCTTTATACGGGTACTCCCGGGGTGACGGACGTGGCCAATACTTCGGCTTACAACCGCATCGAGGTGTACAACGTCAAGGGAGAGCGGCTATGGTACATTGATATCGGTCCGAACATGCAGTCGGGACCCGATGAACAGTTCGATGCCGTAGCTTTCGATTGGGATGAAGACGGCAGGGCTGAAGTGCTGATGCGTGGGGCGGACAATATGATTGTCCATCATCCGGACGGCACGGTCACGGAAGTGGGCAATATGTCCCATGATATCCGTAAGATTAACAATACCGAATATTCCATGCCCGATAACGAATATTTGCTCTATATGGAGGGTGCCACAGGCAAATTGTACGAAATCGGGGAAAACGGAGAGAAATGGATGCCTTACCCTTGCAAACGGTTGGAACCGGGCGAGACGGACTGGACGGCCGCTTGGGGCGACGGCACGGGGCATCGTGCCACCAAACACTATTTCGGTGCGCCTTATCTGGACGGTAGGCATCCTTCCATTTTCGTCGGACGCGGTTGCTACACGCGTCACAAGTTTTATACTTTCGACGTAGACCCTGCTACGCATAAGCTGACGGAACGTTGGAATTGGGTATGCAGTGTGGGAGGTCCGTGGTTCGGGCAGGGTTACCACAACTTCGGCGTGGCCGATGTGGACATGGACGGACGGGATGAAATCGTATTCGGCTCGATGGTAATTGACGACAACGGAAAGGGATTGAGTACCACCGGCCTCGGGCATGGCGACGCACAACATTGCGCCGATTTGGATCCTTACCGTTTCGGGCAGGAGATGTTTGCCTGTAATGAAACTTCCCCGGCCATGAATTACCGGAATGCCACCACATCGGAACTATATTACCGTTTGCAAAGTACCAGTGACGACGGGCGTGCGTTGGCCGGCAAGTTCTATAAGGATTATCCGGGTTGCCAAGGGGCAAGCAGCCAGTCGGGCGTCATCAGCCTCACGGCAGACAAGCCGTTGCCCGATGTCGCGGGATGGGACTTGAATTTCCGTATCTATTGGGACGGCGACCTTTGCGAGGAGGTGCTCAACAGTCCCGGAACGGCGCGTCAGCCCAAAATCGACAAACCCGGAGTGGGGCGTATCTTCTTGGGGAACGGTGCCATGAACAATGGGACTAAAAACAACCCATGCGCCACGGGTGACCTCTTTGGTGACTGGCGTGAGGAACTGCTCGTACGCGACGGGAAAGACTTGCTGATTTACACGACCAACTATCCGACGGATTTCCGTATCCCCACTCTCTGGCACGATCATCAATATCGGCAGGGTATGGTGTGGGAAACCATCGGTTACAACCAGCCTCCCCACCTGAGTTATTTCTTGGGCGAACTGGAGGGCATCACCGTGGCTCCGCCGCCGCTCACCACGGAGGGGCGTACGCAGATTGCGAATGGGGGCAATATTACTACGGCACACAACGGTAGTCAGGTGCTTGTGTTCGACAATGCGGACACGCGAGTGGCAGTGGAGTCCGGTGCCGAACCATGGGTGGCTGTGTTCAACGTGCCTTCGTGGGTGAAAGGAACGGCACCGAGCGATTGTACCACGAAAGACGTGCCTATCGATTATGACTATTATACTTGTACGGTGACGGGTAGCGGGTTCAGTGGGGCCACACGCTTGGTCAAGCAGGGCGAAGGTACATTGGTGCTGCCGGACGTGGAGATGACCCATCGCGGCAATACGGATGTGTGGAACGGGACGCTCGTTTTCAACGGGACGATGAAACAGTCCTCGCTTTGGCTCAATCGCCATACGACACTCCGCTCCTCCGGTACTTTCCGTAGCATCAAGGCGGACTATAATGCCACGGTCTATCCGGGCGGTGACGGACAGATCGGCACCATTACGACGGACTCCGCGACGCTGGGTTTCGGTTCGCGCGTGGTCTTTGATTTGAAGAATGACTTTACTTCCGACCGTCTCGATGCTAAGGTGCTTACCATCGAAACGAAGTCGTGGAAATACGGGCCGAAGTATTTGGCGCCGGTATTTGAGTTCCGGGGCGAAGATGTGCAGCCCGGACGTTATCCGATAGGCACGGCGGCTATGGTCAAGGGTGAACTTTCCAGTATCCTCATCGAGGGTATCAGTTCGCAAATGAGTGCCCGGTTGGTGTTGGAAGACGGTACGCTTTATCTTGCCCTAAGTGACGTGCGTGCTGCATCCGATGTGGTTTGGAACGGTTTGAACAGCAATATTTGGGACTTTGGCCAAAGCGAGAATTTCACCTTGGTAGAAGAGGCCGGACCCGTATTTTTCGTGACGGGCGACAGGGTTTTGTTCGACGATACGGCCGAACGCAGGAGCGTGAGCCTTTCCGGCAGTATCGAAGCCGAGAGCGTCACTGTGGACAATACTTTGAATTATGCTTTCAGCGGGACGGGTGCCCTTGCGGGCCATACGGCATTGGTGAAACGCGGCAGCGGTATGCTGACCATCAGCAACGACAATACGTATACGGGCGGTACGCGCATCAGTGGCGGTACGGTATCGGTGAATATGTTGAGCAACTCCACACGGGCTTACGGAGGTCTGGGCGGAGTGGTGGAATCGGCCGACCTCTTCGTCATAGAGAACGGTGCCACGTTGCGGACGACGGAGACTGTTACCCAAGGCTCTCCCATGAAGATGGAAGGCGAAGATGGCGGCTGCGTCGAGAATCTCAAGGATTTCATCATCGAAACCCCGGTGGAGGGTACGCTGCTCACCAAGAAAGGAGACGGATGGATGAAACTGAACACGGCCTGTCCTTCGTTGGAACGCCTTGCCCTCGATGGTGGTACCGTGCAGTGTGTGGCTTGTGACAAGCCTGCGCGGACGGTGGAGTTCCGTTCCGGCACGTTGTATGAAAATACAGGTTCAAGTTATGCCATTCATGTGCCGGAAGGCGGTAGCGGTACGTGGTCGTTGGCCAACCGTTCGACTTATACCAATAAGATAACGGGCGAAGGTACGCTTACGATATACTGTGCAGTGGAACACGGTAATGGTTGGTTTGCCACCCGCACGCCGGTGGCTGTCAATTTGGCCCAGTTTACAGGGACAATCAATGCCACGGCAGACATGGCCGACACTTATCCGCGTTTTACGCTCAATACGTCTTCGGGTATGCCGGACGGAACGCTTAATATCGCCGGAGGAGTAACAGTGCAAAACACCGGGCGGACTTTCCGTATTGGGAAACTGGCCGGAAAAGGTGCGTTGGGCGGTTATGCTTCTTTTGCCAATGACGGGGCTACGGGTGTCAACACGTGGCAAGTGGGATGTGACGATGATTTCGCTTGGGCCGGAACCGTGACAGCCAATTCTAAATTAGAGAAAGTGGGCAGCGGCAAGATGACGGTCAGTGGAGTATGGGACAATACGGGCGAAGTGGCCGTAAAGGAAGGTACGCTTTGCCTGAATGACCGCTCGGCAGAAAATGCTATGCTGGGAAGCGGAGAACTCTCGGTTGAGGACGGTGCGGTGTTGTGTGGCTTGGGTAAATTGGGTAATGCTTCGGTCACGGTGGAACGTGGCGGACGCTTGTATTCCGGAACGCGTGAGGGTGCTTCTTCCGGAGCGTTGGATTTCTCAGGCAAGAGGCTCACGATCAGTGCCGGTGGGGAGGTAATGTTCAATGTGGCCTCCAAAATACGCTGTACGACCTTGGAAGGAATAAGCTCGTTCTCCCTGCGTGGTACGCTGAAAGTGTCGGTACGTGAAGGGCTCGAACTGGAAGCCGGGGATGAGTTTCAACTGTGGACTGCAAACCGGACGGTGCTCTCTTCCGCCTGTACGCTGGATTTGGATAGCCCCGGGGAAGGATTGGAATGGGATACTTCTGCGTTGGAAGACGGTGTCCTGAAAGTGAAAACTGCGACGGGTATTACGGGGGTGGTTTCCGGTGAACCGGTAGATTGCGTGGTTTATACGTTGGATGGAGCACGTGCGGGATATTTTACCTGCATGCCGTCGGAAGTCAGGGAGTATATGGAAGAGAATGGATTTAAGTCTGGTATGTACATGGTCAAGATGACCCAAGGTCAGCGGACGGTGAGCCGTAAAGTAACTGTGGACTGACGGGCTATGCCGCACAGTTTCCAACTGTGCGGCATAGCATTCTTTAACATAGAATTAAGGAAAATACACTGTAATGATTACAAATATGAAGGTTTTTATCCGTATCTTTGGATCGTTAGAAAAGTTATAGATTTAAATTCAAAGTTTTAAAAAGAAAATTATGGAGAAGAGTATTAAAGGTACGCGTACGGAAAAGAATCTGATGATTTCTTTTGCCGGTGAGTCTCAGGCCAGAATGAGATACACTTACTTTGCCAGTGCGGCAAAGAAAGAGGGTTATGAACAAATTGCGGCTATATTTACGGAAACGGCCGACCAGGAAAAAGAACATGCAAAACGTATGTTCAAGTGGCTGGAAGGCGGTATGGTAGAGATTACGGCCAGCTATCCGGCCGGTGTAATCGGTACTACCATGGAGAACCTGAAGGCTGCGGCTGCCGGAGAACACGAAGAGTGGTCGTTGGATTATCCTAAGTTTGCAGACATTGCGGACGAAGAAGGTTTTCCTGCCATTGCTGCGATGTATCGTATGATTTCTGTGGCGGAAAAGGGTCACGAAGAGCGTTATCTGGCTTTGTTGAAGAACTTGGAGGAATTCAAAGTGTTCGAGAAGGACGGTGAGACGGTATGGCAGTGCCGCAACTGCGGTTATATCCATGTGGGTAAAGAAGCTCCGCAGATGTGCCCGGCTTGCTTGCATCCGCAGGCTTACTTCGAAGTGAAGAAAGAGAATTATTGATGTGCCCCGTATGCCGGTCAGACGGGCATGCACCGGATATGCTTTGGCGCCTTTCCTTACCCAAAAAGGAAAGGCGTTTTTTTTATTAACCTTAATTTTTAGATGGATTACATCGCTTAAAATATAATTGTTGTGAAAAGTCTTCTCTTTTACGCGTCTTTTTGACCAAAATGAGTACTAATCGTATTATATTTGTAATGAATACAAATGTAAGGCCGCAAGCTTGCATGCGTAATCGGGATTGTAGGATTTTTAAATTTACGTATACAATGGAAACAAGAGATTTTGGTATGAAGAAAAAGTATTCTGTTCCGCAAGTGGAAGTCGTTCACGTATTGATGCAGGGGCATTTGCTCATAGATTCTCCGAGAGGGAACGTTTCTGCGGATGATTTCCAGGATGGTGGAACCTACGGGCGTGGAAGTTCCGTGTGGGGAGACAGCGAGTGGTAGATGAACGGGAATGTTTTAATCTGGATGAATATGAAACGAATGGTAAAGAGCGGTGTTTGTTGGACGAGGCTGATCTATGCGGTTTTTGCCGTGTTGTTCTTGACGGCTTGCGGCCAGGATGAGTTGGAAGTGGTGACGGACGGTGAAGCGGACGCGCCCACGCGTTATACTTTGCGCCTTGCGGCGGGGATGCCCGAAGGGCAAGGTCCGTCCACCCGTGCGGCGGTGTCCGGTGCCGGAGGCTTTTATTGGAATGAGGGTGATGGCTTGAATGTGTATTTTGAGAAGATGATGGCTTTCGGTGGCCCTACATTCGAGTTTAAGTGTGGAACCGAGGCTGAGGGGCGCAGATCTGCGGACTTTTCTTGTGAACTGACGGAAGATGACATGAGATGGGTTCCAGGACTTTTGGAAAAGAACACGTATTTCTATGTGTCTTATCCTTCTACGGAAATGTCGTCAGAATTGCAGGCTAAAGTTGGGCGTGCAAGCGAAGAGACATCCGAGGTTACCAATTATAAGGAAAGACAAGAGGTACGGGGAATACCTGAAGAAGTGACACAGGTGGGGAAAAGCACCTCCCATTTGCGTTCTTATCTTTACATGGCATCCGGTCCTGTGGACATTGTGGGCGTGGAGATGGACGGAAACAATCTGGTCATGCCTTCTGTCACGATGCACCATAAGACAGCCTTGTTGAGGTTCATGTTGTCTAACAAGCAACAAACGCCCCTTCAGGTCAGTGGCGTGACGATCAGGGCACTCCAACCGGACGGGACGGACAAGAGCCTGTTCGTGAATAGTATGAAAATTAACATGGTCACGTTGAAAATGACCCAGAATAGTTCGAGGGCATTCAGCACGCAGTCTGTGCGGATTGTGGACGAGACGCGGGATTGCTACACCTTGCAGCCCGGCGAGGAAATGCCGGTATATTGCCCGTTGTTTCCCGTGGATTTGGAAACGGCTGACTTGGTTTTCATCGTCCGCACTTCGGACGGGACGGAATACAAGACGTTGGCCGTGCACGGGAGCGACATCGCTGGGGCGGCGTTTGAAGAAGGTTATTGCTATACGTTCCAGTTGGATGTGGACTACAACGTCACCCTGCAAGGATGGAGCGAGGACTGGATGGGCGACGTGAACCTCGGGCAGAATGCCTTTAGCGTAGACCGTGACGTGGTGGACATCCCGTTGGAAGGCGGAAACGCTACCCTTACCGTCAAGACTACGCAAAGCACCGGATGGCAGGTGGCTCAACTCCCAAGCTGGGTGTCGGTTGCATCGCCTTCGGGGCCGGACGGTACCACCGACCTCACGTTCAAGGTGGAGGCCGCCACGGCAGCGCGGAGCGGCGAAGTGGTCTTGGTGTCGGGCAACCTCAGGAAGACCGTCAAGGTGAACCAAGGGCCGGTGTCGGCAGGGAGCGACGCGCTTTATTTCACCAAGGCGGACATGGAGGACGAAAACACTACCACCTATATCCTGACGGACGATGAAGACCCTTCGGTGTACTTCGACCGTTCCTTGCGGTCGTTCCGCACCACGTCCCCGCTCCAAGTCGAAGTCACTGCCGAACAGGAACTGCACCTCCGTTTTTATTCCCCACGCAAGCTCTCGCATGTGCGTATATGGGCCTCCATGCCCGGTGTGGAAGAGTTCTTGTTGGCGGAACTGGAAGAAGTGGCGCCTTTTGCCGACATACACCGCAGGTTGCCTTTCCTGGACAAGGACTGCCAACTGCTGACCCGTTCGGGCAAAAAGATAACCATCAAGGCCAACCCGCATTTCCAGGTGAAGATGCTGTCGCTCTCGGCATCCAGTTCGTGTCCTTATTGGCAGACGTTGCAGGAGATTAAGGTGGACTGGTTGGTGGGCTTTGCCTATTATGACGAGGTATATCCTTCAGGGTCGGCCTACGGCGAATATTTCAGTGCCAGCCGCAGGATGCGCCCGCCCCATTGCCGCGAGGCCGTGGCGTTGGCCTTGAACAATGCGTACCTGATGTCCAGCCAGACCTACCGCGACAAGTTGTTCTCCCTGCAAGGGTTGCTGTACACCGACGATGCTGCACAGAACATTGTAGACACGCGCAGCCTTTATTATAACAACATCATGGGCAACAAAACGTTATGGATGGGACTGACCACCAAGGCCGGTTTGGGCGGCGGATGGGTTTGGAACGGTTCAATCTGGAGCTTTTTGGAGTCGGCTTTCCTGACGCACTATGCCGATGACCTGGGAGACCCTACCCATAGCGTGGTATGGCATGAGTTCGGGCACATTCTGGGTTATGGGCATACGGGCAATATGACCTTCGAGAAATATGGTGTGGGTTGGTCGGAGATGACGACGGTCATGTATTTTCAACTGGGCGCGGAAAAGCGTTTGCCGGTTTATTCCCGCAGGTTCATGCACACGAGGGAGAAGGCGGCTTCGTTGCTCTACGAGAACTTTGGGAAAGTGGACGAGTGGCACAGTTTCGGGACTACGGAAGAGGACGATCCCGAACTTTACGAGATAGACAAGGGGCAGCTTTGGCTGTTTTGATTGATGAACCCGATAAAAAGCAAGATGAAAATAAAGATGAAGTATTTGGTTTCATATAGCGTGTTTGCCGCCCTTTTCGTGTGGGCAGGCATGATGGTGGGCTGTTCGGATGAGGCTATGCCAGGGGGTATGGAAGAAGCTGGGCATGGAAAAGTTTCTTTTGTGCTGGAGGTGCCACGGGAAAGTGAGGTCAGGACAAAGGCTGTGTCTGTGACCCAAGCCACGTCCGTGAAGAACCTCTATGTGTTGGCTTTCGCGGATGGAGGAGAAGGGAGCGAACCTGGGTTCGCCTATGCCCGCAAGGTAGAGGGGCAATATACAATAGACGGTGGGGAGCATTATTTGTGCAGCTTCAATGCCGATTTCACTTACGGCGAAAGGCAGTATTTCGTTTTTGTGGCCAATGCGGGGGAGGCCGTGGAAAACCTGTTTCCCAGTGCTTCGGGGAAGGGCATGGACGAAGTGGCGGAAAGTTTGGCGTTCGAGAATTGCGACTGGGTGGCGGCCCACAAGGCACTTCCCTTATGGGGGAAAACCTTGGAGGCTTATACGCAGGAAAGCGTTTCCGGAGGCTCGCTTAACCGTGTGCGCCTGGTGAGGGCTGTGGCTGCGGTGGACGTGGTGGTCAATGGCGACGGCACCTTGGTCAACGGCTTGGAGGATTTCAAGATAGCCCATGTGGAAGTGAGGGACGCGCCGGGCAAAGGAAGTGTGGCACCGTATGCCGGGAATTACGAGCACCGGAACGACACTTGTTTCATTACGGCTCCTTCCGTGCCTTCGGATGCGGGGAGCCCACGCGTGGAGGCTTACAGGGTGGGCGACGGCAGTGCCGTCAGCGAGCTGAGGGCATCAGTCTACCTGCCGGAGTGGAAAGCCCCCGCAAGCAGCAGTGCGGCAGGCGACATGCCGTGTTTGCTGATTGGGGGGTACTATGGCAAAGGGAATGTGAGTGAAGAGACCTGGTACAGGGTGGATTTCGTGCAAGATACGGGGGACGGGCTTCGCTATGCGGATTTGTTGAGGAACACCCGCTACGTGTTGAACATCTCCCAAGTGTCCGGCAAGGGGCATGCCACGGCAGACGAAGCCTACCGCAACGCGTCGGAGAACATGAGGGCTACCTTGGATTTGCGTCCGGACGAGGCTGAAGGGCTTACCTGTGTGGTGTATAATGCTTCGGAGTTTTTGGCTACGAACACGGTTTCGCTGAATGTAGGCACGGGTTTTGACGAAAGCCTCGAAGTGCTGACCAATGCGAGTGGCGGATGGCAGCTTGCGGATGTCCCCGAATGGCTCGAGGTGTCTGCCGGGAGCGGTGTGGTCGGCGAACGGGCTTCGCTGAAGTTTACCGTCAAATCGGAGGGCGACGGCGGTTTGCGCGAGGCCGTGCTTACGTTGTCGGCCGGCAGGCTGAAGCAAACGGTGGCCGTGACGGAGCGCGAAAGCCGTGAAATATGGTATTTGTCGGCTTATGCCAAGCGGGTCATCACGCCGGAGGAACTCGGCTTCGATGCTTCGAAGTTCATCCTTTCCGGGGGAATTGCCTTGCATGGGAAATATCTCGTGGTGGGGAATTCGTACAGCAGCAAAAGCGGGTCGGTCTACGACGTGAAGCCTGTCGTGGCCATTTACGATTTGGAAAACAACAAGGTTGTAGCCACCATAGAAGAATGGGAGCACGACGGGAACAAGCTCAACTTTGCCGGGGATGCGAATTATTCGGATTACATAGACGACATTGCGGTGGACGAAGTGGATAACTACCTTTATGTCGTGCGCCGCCAAAGCTGCGTGGATGTGTTTGATGTTTCCAATCCGGAATCCCCTACCTACGTGACGCGCATCGGGAAATTACTGAACACCGCTTCGGGATGGACAACCATCCGCAACAGTTCGGCTGTCGGCTTTTCCAAAGAATTCGTCTTTTTGCGGACCAACGCGGAACTCAACGCCTACTACCGGGAGACCATAAAGAGTGCCGGGTTCGGGGAGATAGCTCCAAGGGCGGCAGATTTGAAGATGCCTGTTTTGGGTTACCAATACCGCCAGTTTGCAAAGGATGAGTCCGACGGCACGTTTTGGTTGACGGAATATGGAAACGATTCCTTTATGGGGGTTTACCAGCTTTACCCGGAGAAGGTGGATGCGGATTTGGGTTCGGACCTGCAATTGTACCGTGCTTACAATTTCCGGCAGCATCCGGTGCAGCTCGATTTCCACCCGACAGGCATGTTGGTGGACGGGGAGAAAGTGTATATGACGAAAGCGGACGGGACGATTACCGTGTTGGACCGTGCGTCGTTCTCCGTTACGGCCAATGTGAAGGCGCACATCCCCTTGAAGCGCACCGAGTCCTCCGTGGGCAATTACCAGTTCGGGCGCATGGCCAAGATTTACAAGGACAGCCGAGGCGAGTTCTGGACTTGCGACCAAGGAAAAAGCAACATAGTTTGTATCGGATTGGAAATGAGTGCCGTGATTCTGTAATGTAAGTGCAAGTGCTGTTGCTGCAACCTTGCGGCAAGCAACGAATGTGGGATGAGGATTTAGCTTTCTTCATCCCACATTCGTTTTTCCTTACCATTCCGGGAGAAATGCCCCTATGACGCAGAAGAGGACGCGTATTCCTGAAAAATGGGTAAAATGAACAAGCCTTAAGATGCCCGAGTGTGGGAATGGGGATTTAATTTGTTCTTTTACACTCGTAAGCAATATGGATATAGATTTATGATACCAGACGAGAAAACCATCAAATCACGCAGTATGAGTGTTTACAAGGCATTGTCGAATTTATTGCGGTGTACGTTCGACGAGTTACAAAACCAATGTAAGTTAGGAACTACGGAATTGTGCCTGAGCATTGCCCGTCTGATGCAGGAGCGTAAGATTCGGCAAGAACGCGAAGGGGACAATGTGTATTATATGTTGGCGTATTGATAATTTTGTGATTGCATAAGTACGCAAGCGGGAAAGGATGGGCTTTTCCCGCTTGTGTTAAAGTCTGATGGATTTTAAGCAGTAGCCGTTATCCTCGTCTATGAGTAAGAATAAACGGTGGATGTTTGGGTTATAAGCGATAAGTTTTATATATTTTTCTGTAATCCAACAGCGTTTGGGTGTTCCGTTCCAATCCAATTCTATGATATGTTTTCCCATGGTTACTTTTTCTTTTTCCTTCAACGCATTCTCTAATAGTTGTCCGCTGAAAAGAGCAAAAATACGTTTGTCATCGTTTGTAATGGATGTAAACCCGATGGTCGTTTCTTTCTCAAAGATGGTTTGTTCGCCTAACGCATCCATGTGATATTGAGGCAACTTGAAAATTTGTGTATGAAGAATAGCCCCTTGTCCCTCATAGGAGGCTATTTGGTAGGCAACGCCATAATATGACATCCATGCAAACCGTTTATGGGAATTGTTGATTAACATGTTTCCTTGTAGGATGATTCTGCCAGCATGGGGTTCTACATCAAAATCCTTGTATGTCCCGAGCCATTTTTCTTTTTTGTTGGCTTTGTCGTAAACTTTGTAACGATGGTCCGTTTCAACACAGCATCCTATAAGTAGCGAGCTATCTGTTGTGATTGAAAAATAGTCGTCAATTACTTCTTGCCCTTTTAATTCAAATAACTTTGAGGCATTCTGTGACACTGACAAGAGTTTTCTGGAGAATATGTCGTAGACGTAAAACGAGGATGTATCGCGTACTATCATTTGATGAATATCTAACACTTCATTTTCTCCGTGTCCTTTTTGCAAGAGATGTTGTATGTTTCCTGTACTAAGGTCTAAGATGGTGAGCATGTAATCACTCCTGTCTTGTGCTATCACCACGTAGTTCCCGAAAGAAACCATGGCTAACGGTCTTCCTATTTCACAACTGTCTGGAAGTGCAACTGAGGTCAAGGAGCCTTCTATGTGTTTTTTGTCAGGGATTTGAGACAGAATGTCATCGTTGTTTTTCTTATGGGTGCAAGCGGTGATAAAAAAAAGCGAGATTAAAACGAGGAAGTACTTTTTCATATATTTTTGATTTAAAAAAATGAGGGGAATTCTTCTTTTCCCCTCATTACCTTGTTTTTAAATGCTGTGTTTGGTTACTTGTTCAGAGCCAAAGACACGTTTACGGCACAAGCTACCGTACAACCTACCATCGGATTGTTACCGATACCCAGGAAGCCCATCATTTCTACGTGAGCGGGAACGGATGAAGAACCTGCAAACTGAGCGTCTGAGTGCATACGGCCGAGCGTATCCGTCATACCGTAAGAAGCCGGACCGGCAGCCATGTTGTCCGGATGCAAGGTACGGCCTGTACCGCCACCTGAAGCTACTGAGAAGTAAGGCTTGCCTGCCAATACGCGCTCTTTCTTGTACGTACCGGCTACAGGATGCTGGAAGCGGGTCGGGTTGGTAGAGTTACCCGTGATAGATACGTCTACGTTTTCCTTCCACAGGATAGCCACACCTTCGCGCACATCGTCTGCACCGTAGCATTTTACCTTAGCACGAGGACCGTCTGAGTAAGCGGTTTCTTTCACTACGTTCAGTTCACCCGTGTAATAGTCGAATTTCGTTTGTACGTAAGTAAAGCCGTTGATACGTGAGATAATCATGGCGGCATCCTTGCCCAAGCCGTTCAAGATGCAACGCAACGGGTTCTTACGAACTTTGTTGGCCATTTCGGCAATCTTGATGGCACCTTCGGCAGCAGCGAAAGATTCGTGGCCGGCCAAGAAGGCGAAACACTGCGTCTCTTCGCGGAGCAGACGGGCTGCCAAGTTTCCGTGTCCGATACCTACTTTACGGTCGTCGGCCACAGAACCCGGAATACAGAAAGCCTGCAAACCGATACCGATAGCTTCGGCAGCGTCGGCTGCATTCTTGCATCCCTTCTTCAATGCGATGGCAGAACCTACCACGTAAGCCCACTTTGCATTTTCGAAGCAAATCATTTGGGTTTCTTCGCAAGTCTTGTAAGGATCCAAACCAGCCTCTTCACAGATTTTGTTAGCCTCTTCAATATCTTTGATACCGTTTTCGTTCAATGCAGCCAAAATCTGCTTGATACGACGGTCCTGACTTTCAAATTTCACTTCTCTAATCATAATCTGGTTCCTCCTTATTATTCTTTACGTGGGTCAATAGATTTAACAATTCCCTGTTCCGGTTTTGTGCGGCCGTATGTACCTGTTACAGACTTCAAAGCTTCGTCTGCGGGTACACCTTTCTTGATGGCCTCCATGAATTTACCCATGTGTACGAATTCGTAACCACATACCTGGTTGTCCTTGTCGAGGAACATTTTGGTGATGTAACCTTCAGTCAACTCCAAGTAACGTGTACCTTTGGCCAAAGTACCATAAAGGGTACCGGTCTGGCTACGCAGTCCCTTACCCAAATCTTCCAATCCGGCACCGATCATCAAACCGCCTTCAGAGAAAGCAGACTGTGTACGGCCGTAAACAATCTGGAGGAACAATTCGCGCATGGCTGTGTTGATGGCATCGCAAACCAAGTCGGTGTTCAATGCTTCCAGAATCGTCTTGCCCGGAAGAATTTCAGAAGCCATAGCTGCTGAATGGGTCATACCGGAACAACCGATAGTTTCCACCAGACATTCCTGGATGACACCTTCTTTTACGTTCAGCGTCAGTTTGCAGGCACCCTGTTGGGGGGCACACCATCCGATACCGTGAGTCAAACCTGAGATGTCTTTGATCTCTTTTGCCTGTACCCATTTGCCTTCTTCAGGAATGGGGGCTGGTCCGTGGTTCGGGCCTTTGGCAACACAACACATGTTTTCTACTTCGTGTGAATAAACCATAATTATACTAATTTATTATAGGTAATATAATGAGATTCTTATTAAAAACCTTCATCTTTTTGCGCTGCAAAGATAATCAATTTTTGGTATTTCATTAAAGGCCGATACCAACTTTTTGGGGCTGGTTTATGATTTTTATCACTTATATGAGGTATAGGGCGCTTGGGCGGATATTGGGGGGATTGCTTTTCCGCAATTTTACATGAGAATGAAAAAACTTTTAAAATAGAAATGCCAAATGAATTATTTTTTATATTTTTGCCGAATGATTATCCCTTCTTGTAGGAGCGGCCATTTTTGAATGTACTTTCACTTTATGTACAAAAGCGATGCCGCATCGGAGGGAAGCAATAGGCAAACCGAGAAACTTAAATTTTCAGGAATGTCTGTTTGTTTAATGTAAATATCTAAAAGCCAGTAAAATATGTGGTTTTACCGGTATGGTCATCAAGTATTTATGAGTGAGATAGTTTCATCTCGTAGGGGGATGGGAAGCCATGCTGTACGTTGGTATATTCTGGTTCTGCCCGTGAGGCACAGAGGAGATCCGGCCCGTGCATTGCGTATGGAGGCAAGCCGGAGTGTGAAGAGGGATGAAGCGATGTTGGAATATTTTGCACCTAAATATATAGAGGTAAAAAGAAAGGGTGGGGAATTCGTGCGTACGGAACGACCCTTGCTTTACAATTATGTATTCATTCGTTCTACGGAGGCCGAAATTTACCGAAGGCAGCGAAGTACCCTGCATGCCTATAGTTTTTTGCCGCGCGTGCATAGCGGTGGCGAAAGTCATTATCCCTATCTTTCGGATGCTGAAATGAGAAACCTTCGTTGGGTGGCGGAAGCATACCGTGGCGAGCTTCCGGTGTATGTGCCGGAGTCAGGACGTCTGGTGAAGGGCGACCGTGTCCGGATTACGGAAGGGGAGTTTAAAGGAGTAGAAGCCATGGTGGCAGTCCAGCCCGGGGCCGGGCATAAGGATGTCGTGGTTTGCATAGAAGGATGTTTGTGGGTGCCTTTAATGCGTGTGTCTGCCGGACAGTATGAAATCATCGGCCTGAACGAAAGCGGCAAACATGTGTATACGAAGTTGTCCAATGAACGTATTTTCCAGGGACTTCATAAGGCACTACGGAATTACCACTCCCGTGGCGGTGTGACGGACGCCGACCTGGCTTTGGCGGAAGAGGCCTTGCGTGCCTACGGTAAGTTACAGATGGATAGCGATGTGATGCGTTGCAAGTTGGCTTCAATCTTATTGATGGCTCATACGGTGTTGGGGAATCGGGAAGAGAGGGGCGAGTTGGAAGCTTTTTCCCGCACCATCCTGCCTTTGCTGAAAGCGGAGCAATCCCGTGCCTTGTTATTGGCTACGTTGTATGGTTGTACGGATAATAACATGTATTACCATGAGGCTCATACTTTAATCGTCCCATGGCGTAAGGAACCCGATATGAAGAAAAGCAAGCGGCAACTTTTGCAGTGGCTGGATGATTATGACGAATGGCTGGGACATCGGGGATAAATATTTATAGCCGGAAAGTTTGGAATGTCTGTTTGATTTTTCTACCTTTACGTAGGTGTTATGGCAAAGGCTTGGATGAAGTATCCGGTTGGTATACGGATTCTGAGAATATGTTAGGGATTCCTCGGGAATGTTGAAAGGTACGTGATGGAACGGAAATGAAATAAAAGGGAGGACTTGGAATGGATTTTTTGAAAAGGCTTTATCCTATTGGCATACAAACGTTTGAAAAGATAAGGAACGGCAATTACTTGTATATAGACAAGACGGAATACGTCTACCGTATGGCGCATTCCGACTCAAATTACATATTCCTGAGCCGTCCCCGTCGTTTCGGAAAGTCGCTGTTGACAAGTACTTTGGAAGCCTATTTTGAAGGGCGTAGAGAATTGTTTAAGGGTTTGGCTTTGGAGAGGTTGGAAACGGAATGGACGGAATATCCCGTCCTGCATTTCGACATGAGTACGGCGAAGCACGTGGATAAGGAAGACCTGATTTTGGAACTGGAGAAGAAACTGCTGAGATATGAAGCCCTTTACGGGCGCGGTAAAGGGGACGTCAAAGTCAACCAACGTTTGGAGGGACTGATTCAAAGGGCTTACGAACAGACGGGCCGTCAAGTAGTGGTGCTCATCGACGAATACGATGCGCCCTTGCTCGACGTGGTGCACGAAGACGAGAATCTCCCCGTCCTCCACAACATCATGCGTAATTTTTATAGCCCGCTCAAAGCCTGCGACCCTTACCTTCGCTTCGTGTTCCTGACGGGAATCACCAAGTTCTCGCAACTGAGCATCTTCAGTGAACTGAATAACATTAAAAACATCAGCATGTTGCCGGAATATGCCGCTATCTGCGGCATCACGGAAGAGGAGATGGCCACTCAGATGGACGAGGACCTGGACATTTTGGCCGGACGGTTGAACGTGAATCGCGAAGAGGTCGTAAAGAAACTAAAAGCCCATTACGACGGTTACCATTTCGCGTGGCCCTCACCGGACATCTACAACCCCTTCAGCCTGCTGAACGCCTTCGCCGACGGGCGGTTGGATTCTTATTGGTTCGGCAGCGGCACGCCCACTTACTTAATTGAAATGCTGAATAAATTCGGTGTATTACCCTCCAAAATAGGGGGTAACGAGGCTGTGGCGGCTGATTTCGACGCACCGACCGAACGAATGGAAAGCATCACGCCCTTGTTGTACCAAAGTGGCTATGTCACCATCAAGGGGTACGATGAAATGTTCC